>Ga0123357_10002241_pt1 | contig 21380 bp, 1 predicted proteins | sample TergutEmb28metaG_FD_89873 | JGI IMG/M metagenome (GOLD analysis project Ga0123357, IMG submission 89873) | Embiratermes neotenicus P4 segment gut microbial communities from Petit-Saut dam, French Guiana - Emb289 P4 | ecosystem: Host-associated > Arthropoda: Insects > Digestive system > Gut ... | reverse complement strand
GGTCTCCACCGGCGTGGTCGTCGGCGTCGCCCAACTGTAGGTCTTCGGGCTGCCCGCGTTCGCACCGGTGGTGCAGTTGGGCTGCTGCGGGTCGGGCGGGATTGGCGCACCGGCCTGGAAGGGCACCTTCACCGAGATCGCTGGCGACCCGAACGGGATACCCGTGTACTGAGCACCGAAGGTGTAGTCCGTGCCGGCCTTGGTGGTCGTCAGCGTGACGGTGTAAACACCCTTCTGCGCCACCGGGTCGACTTCGTTCACCGACGAGACCGTGATGTACGGCGACACCGAATAGGTGAAGCCCGTCAGCCCGGGCAGGCCGTTGTTGTTGGAGTCGCGGGCCGTCATGGTGCAGGTGTACGACTGTGCACCGTCAGCCACCGGCGGGGTCGCCGAGCCGTTGGTCACCGCACAGGTCAGCGTCGAGTTGGCGGCGCTGAAGTCACCGGCGCTAAACGTAACCGGCACCTGGGTGAACGGCGGCGTGTCGCTGGACGAACCGGCCGGGGCATAAAGGTCGCCCTGCGCGATGGCACCGGTGACCTTGGCCGTCTCGGCCGTCTTGTTGCTGACGGTGGCGGTGGCTAGGCCGTTGCCGTCCGTCAGTGCGGTCGTCTGGCCGGGCGTCGTCGCGATTGACGCGCTGCCTGACGGGCTGGTGACGCCGAAGCTCACCTGCACACCGCTGATCGGGTTGCAGTTGGCGTCGGTCACCTTGGCTGTCGCGGTGGACGTGCCGCCCACCTGGACGGGCGAGTTCGCGGTGATGTTCGAGCCCGTCATGTCTGCCGCTGGGCAGGTGTTGACGGGGCCGGTCACAGGGGCACCGGGGGCGAAGGTTAGCGAATCCGAACCGGCGCTCTTTGTGACGCCGTCCTTGACCTCGGATGCCGAGACGCTGACGTATTCGGCGACCTTGTCGTTGAGCGGCGTGGTCACCTTGCCGTTGGCGTCGGTGGTCATAGTGGGCGACCCAACAGCCGCCACACCCGAGTTGCTCGACACCGTGTAGGTGACAACGGCGCCCTCAACCGGGTTGCAGTCCTTGTCGGTCACCAAGGTGGTGACGGACGCCGGGGTACCGGCCGTCTGCGTCTTCGGGCTGGTGGTGACGGGGTCGGTCGTGATCGACGTGTACGTCTTCAAACGGCCATCGGAACAACTCGGGTTCGTTGGGTCGGGCGGTATTGCCGGGCCGGCGACGAACGGAATTGGTGCGGGTACAGCCGTCGGCGAACCGGTGATCGTGTTGGCAGTGCCACCATAGGAGGCAGTCACCGTGTAGCTCTGGTCGGCCGTTGTCGAGGTCAGCGTCACCGTGTAGGTGCCGCCACCGTTGTTGGTGACCGCTGACGGCGTCACCTTGGTGGTGACGGACGCCGGGCTGCCGGCCTCAAGGTTGAATGCAAAACCGGTGGTGCTCAACGTTGGCAGCGGGGCGTTATTGACGTCGCGCGCCTTGATGGTGCAGGTGTAATAGTCCTGCCCGGTCGAGTTGCCGTTGGCCACCGGGGCGGTGCCTGAAGTGGCAGTCGTGGTCGGTACGCAGGTCATCGACGAGTTCGCGCCGCTGAAGTTGCCGGTCTCGAAGGTCACTGACACGCCGGCGGTCGGGTTGATCGTCGGGGTGCCGGTGACGTCGGCCAGCTTGCCGGTGACGGTGACGGTTTCGGCCGTCGCATCGGACAGCGTCGCTGTCGCGATACCGAACGAGTTGGTCTGCGCCGAGGCGTCGATCGTCGAGCTACCGGTGGTGGCGAATGTCACCGTGGTAGGCGTGGTCACCGGGTTGCAGTACTGGTCGGTGACAAGGGCGGTTACCGTTGAGGTGCCAGCCGCAGTGCCCTGCAGCTCGACCGTCGTCGGCTTGGCCGAAAGGGTCGTGCCCTTGGTGTATGGCGAGTTCGCCGGGCAGGTGACAGGGCCGGGCACCGGGGCGCCCGCCACGAAGGTAGTCGTCACCGGGTTCAGCACGGCCGTGCCGCTTGTGGCGTTGACCGTCACATCTTGGGCGACGTAATCGTTCACCTGAATGGTGGCATGCCCGGTGCTATCCGTCGTCGCGCTGGACGCCGCCGGCACCATGAATGCCTGGCCGGTCGGGGTGAAATCGACCGCTGTATTCTTCACCGGGTTGCAATTCTTGTCGGTCAGGTAGACGCCGATGTTGGCCGGGGTGCCCGCTGCCTGTGACGCCGAGTCGATCGTCATCAGCGACAGGGAACGCCCATCCGAGCAGTCCGGGCCAGGCCCCACCGGGGCGCCCGCCTGGAACGGTATCGGCGCACCGCCGCTGCCGCTGGCAACCGTCGCGCCGTTGTTCCACGTCGTGACGGTGGTGCCGCCGGTGATCTTGCCGCCGTCCTGGTATGCCGCCGTTACGGTGTATTGCGAGGCCGCGTAGGTGGTGGTGAAAGTCACATAGTAGTGGCCTTGGCCGTCGGCTGCGCCGATGGTCACCTTCACCTTGCTGCTGATGTCACCGGTCGAATCGGTGCCCGTCACCGTGTAGGCGAAATCGGTCGCGTTCAGGTCTTTCAGCAGATTGCCCTGGGCGTCATAGGCCGTCACCTCGCCGGAGTAGCTGGCTGAGCCATCAGCCACCACCCATCCGGTCATGTTGGCATCGGTCGGGTCAACCGACGGCGACACAACAAATGTCGACTTGGTGGGGTCGAGCGTGCCGTGGTTGAACACGATGGTAGCGGTCGACATATCACCGGTGTCGGTTGGGACGGAACCCACATAGGTGCCACCCACTGTGACGGTCTCGGCCTTGGTGTCGGTGACCGTTGTCTGGGCCCGGCCTGCCGCTGTGCCGGCGGCGGCGTCCGTCTTGGCGTCAACCGGCACGCTTGTGGCGGCGAACACCTCGCTGCCTGCCGGGTTGGTCGCATCAGCGAAGTTCGCCACCGCGCCTGGCACGACGTTGCAGTACTGGTCGAGTAGGTAGACGTACACTCTGGAACCGCCCGAACCCGTCCCAGTGCTAGCCGGGTCGGCATAGATCTGGGCGATAGTAATCGGGCCGTCGGGCGTGTCGCACTGCCCGCCCTTATCAATGTTTCCAGCCGTGAACTCGACGTTGACGGTGCCGCCGTCCGTGGTGGTGGCGGTGTTCGTCGTCGGGTCTGTGCCGGCCACGGTCATGGCGACCTGCGTCTTCTCGGCCACCGTGTCGGTCTCATTGGCCGTCGCGATGCCGTTGCTTCCCGTGGTGTAGGAATCCGGCGTCACACCGGCCGCGCTGGTTGGCGAAACGGTCGCCGAGACAGCGGTGGTGCTTGGCGGCACCGGGCCGGGCGTGAATGTCACGACCGCACCCGGAACCGGGTTGCAGAAAGCGTCAGTCACCAGGGTGGAAACCTTGGAGTTCGTGCCCACGGCGGTGGACGTCGGGGTCGCCCAACTGTACGTCTTCGGGCTGCCCGCGTTCGCGCCGGTGGTGCAGTTCGGGTTCTGGTTATCCGGCGGGATTGGCGCGCCGGCCTGGAATGGAACCTTCACCGAGATCGCTGGTGACCCGAACGGAATGCCCGTGTAGGCAGCGCCGAACGTGTAGTCAGTGCCAGCCTTGGTCGTGGTCAGCTTAACTGTGTAGACGCCCTTCTGCGCCACCGGGTCGACCTCAACAGGCGTCGAAACCGTGATATAGGGCGACACTGAATAGGTGAAGCCGGTCAAGCCCGGCAGCCCGTTGTTGTTAGAATCCCGGGCAGTCATGGTGCAGGTGTACGACTGCACACCGTCAGCCACCGGCGGTGTCGCCGAGCCGGACGTCACCACACAGGTCAGCGACGAGTTCGCGGCGCTGAAGTCACCGGCATTGAACACCACCGGTGCCTGCGTGTTGGGGCTGGGCGTATCGCTGGCCGAACCTGCCGGGGCGTAAAGATCGCCCTGCGCGATGGCGCCGGTAACCTTGGCCGTCTCAGCCGTCGTATCGGTGACGGTGGCCGTGGCGATGCCACTGTCGTCCGTCTGCGCTGTCGTCTGCCCGGGCGTTGTCGAAATCGACGCGCCGCTGGATGGGCTGGTGACGCTGAACGTCACCTGCACACCGCTGATCGGGTTGCAGTTGGCGTCGGTTACCTTGGCCGTCACCGCGGACGTGCCGCCCACCTGGACGGGCGAGTTCGCCACCAGGTTCGAGCCGGACATATCCGGGGTCGGGCAGGTGGTGACCGGGCCTGTCACCGGGTCGCCGGCCAGATAAGTCACCGAATCAGAACCGGCGCTCTTGGTGACGCCGTCCTTGACCTCGGATGCCGAGACGCTGACGTACTCAGCCACCTTGTCGTTGAGCGGTGTGGTGACCTTGCCGGTGGCGTCGGTCGTCATGGACGCGGTGGTAACCGCCGCGGTGCCGGAGTTGCTTGACACCGTGTACGTGACGACGGCACCCTCAACCGGGTTGCAGTCCTTGTCGGTCACAAGCGTGGTGACGCTAGCTGGCGTACCGGCGATTTGCGTCTTCGGGCTTGTGGTTGCCGGGTCGGTCGTGATTGACGTGAACGTCTTGTAGCGGCCGTCCGTGCACTGCGGGTTTGTCGGGTCTGGCGGAATCGCCGGGCCGGCGACGAAGGGTATTGGCGCTGGCACGACGGTCGGCGAACCGGTGATCGTGTTAGCGGTGCCGCCGTAGGATGCCGTCACCGTGTAGCTCTGGTCGGCCGTTGTCGAGGTCAGCGTCACCGTGTAGGTGCCGCCACCGTTGTTGGCAACCGCAGACGGCGTCACCTTGGTGGTGGCCGCAGCCGGGGCGCCGGCGTTGAAGCTGAACGCAAATCCGGCACTGTTCAAGCTGGGCAGCGGGGCGTTGTTGACGTCCCTGGCCTGGATGGTGCAGGTGTAGTAGTCAGAACCGGTCGAGTTGCCGTTGGCAACCGGCGCTGTGCCGGAGGTTGCTGTGGTGGTCGGCAGGCAGGTCATCGACGAGTTGGCGCCACTGAAGTTGCCGGTCTCGAAGGTCACTGCAACACCTGCTGACGGGTTGATCGTCGGGGCGCCCGTCACGTCGGCCAACTTGCCGGTGACGGTGACGGTTTCGGCCGTCGCGTCGGACAGCGTTGCCGTGGCGACACCGGACGAGTTGGTCTGCGCGGAAGCGTCAATCGTCGAACTGCCAGTGGTGGCGAAGCTGACTGTCGTCGGCTCGGTCACCGGGTTGCAGTACTTATCAGTGACAAGTGCCGTCACCGTGGAGGTGCCAGCCGCAGTGCCCTGCAGTTCGACCGTGGTCGGGTTGGCCGACAGCGTGGTGCCCTTGGTGTTGGGCGAACCAGCCGGGCAGGTGACGGGGCCGGGCACCGGGTCGCCAGCCACAAAGGTGGTGTTGACCGGGTTCATCACGGCCGTGCCGCTGGTGGCGTTGACCGTCACAGCCTGGGCGACGTAATCGTTCACTTGGATGGTCGCATGACCGGTGCTATCCGTGTTCGCGGAAGCCGCCGCCGGCACCATGAATGCCTGGCCGGTCGGGGTGAAATCGACCGCTGTGTTCTTAACCGGGTTGCAGTTCTTGTCAGTCAGATAGACCGTGACATTCGCCGGGGTGCCGGCAGGCTGTGACGCCGAGTCGATCGTCATAAGTGACAGCGAGCGCCCGTCGTTACAGTTCGGGCCGGGCCCCACCGGGGCACCTGCCTGGAACGGTATCGGCGCACCGCCGCTGCCACTGGCAACCGCCGCGCCGTTGTCCCACGTCGTGACGGTCGCGCCGTCGGTCGCGTCGGACCCGGTGATCTTGTCGCCGCCCATGTACGAGGCCGTGACGGTGTATTGCGAAGCCGCGTAGGTGGTGGTGAAGGTCACATAGTAGTGGCCCTGGCCGTCGGCTGCGCCGATGGTCACCTTCACCTTGTCCTTGATGTCACCGGTCGAATCGGTGCCCGTCACCGTGTAGGTGAAATCGGTCGCCTTCAAGTCCTTCAGCGCGTTGCCCTGGGCGTCGTAAGCCCAGATCTCGCCGGAGTAGCTGGCCGAGCCGTCAGCCACCACCCAGTTGGTCATGCTGGCGTCAGTCGGGTCAACCGACGGGCTGACGACGAACACCGACTTTGTCGGGTCGAGTGCGCCAGCACCGAACTGAACCATCGAGGTGCCGGTGGCGGCCGGGGCGGTACCACCCAGCGAGGTGGTGTCGGACGTCAAAGTGCCAGAGCCGTAATTGCCTGGCTGACCGGCGCTGGTGGCACCCGATGTGGCGTCATAGCTGCCACCGATCGTCACCGTCTCAGCCGTTTCGTCGGTGACTGAACTCGTGGCCAAACCGTCCGCATTACTGAGAGCCGGGTTGCCCGCGCCGTTGGCGATGACAGCCTTGTTTCCGGTAGGTGCGGCTTCGAAGGTCGCCTTGCCACCCTCAATCGGGTTGCAGTTCTTGTCGGCCAGCAGCACCGTCAGGGCCGAGCTGCCGCCGACGTCCGTCTTGTTCGGGTTGGCATACACCTGGCCGACGATGTACGTCTGGCCGTTGATGGTGCACTGCGTGCCGCCGTCAATGACGTCGGCCTTGAAGGGGATCGGCTCAACCGTCTGGGGGCTACCAACCGGGGCGTTGTCATAGGCAGCCACCACGGTGTTGTCGGCGTCAGCCTTGGTCGAGTAGAACTTCACCGTGTAGGTGCCGTCACCATTGTTTACCACTGGAGTGGTCTGGGTGGCGGTGCCCGTCGACTGGGTGAAAGCGAACTTGGTGACGTCCAAATCCTTCAATAGGTTGGGCGGGGTCGCATCGTCCTTCGCAGTCACGACGCACGTCCAGTTGTCGGTCGCCACAGTGCCGTTGGCGACGGGTGTCACCGGGGTGTCTGTGGACGATGAGGTCGGCGTGCAGACAAGCGTCGAGTTCAGCGAGCTGAGCCCACCAACGGTGAACTCAACCATGGTCGGCGAGTTGTCGATATCCTCGCCAGAGTTGATGGTGGCGTTCAGCTTCACCTGCTCGGGGGTAGCGTCGCTGAGGGTGGCCGTCGCGACCCCGTTGGTGGTGTTGACCGTCACTGTCTGCGTGGTTCCGGTTGACGTACCGGCGCCCACAACCGGGCTGCCTGCCGGGGTGCCCTGGCCGACGACCGTGAAGACGACGGGCGTGCCGTCTGCCACCACGTTGCAGTACTTGTCGGTGACATGAGCGGACGCCAGGATTGTGCCAGGAATCTGCACCGAAGACGGACTGACGGAAAGGAACGTCGCCGTCTGGGAAGTGTCGGTGCAGATGCACTCACCGGGGGTGGTGCAGGTATCCGGCAGGCCGGGATTGAACGTCAGCGCTGTCGGCAGCAACGTGCCGGGGTCGGTGGCGGTGTTGGTTGTCGGGCTGTAGGTGCCGCCGATGTTGACGGTTTCAGCCACTGTGTCGGTGACGCTGCCCGTCACCTTGCCGGTACCGTCAGCCGCGCCCAAGTTGTCGGTGACGATGGCGGCGCTGCTGGCCGGCTTGCCGGTGTCAGCGAACGACGCCGCAGCGCCGTCAACCGGCTGGCAGTTGCCGTCCAGCAGGTAGGTGTACAGCGTCGAGCCGACGGCCGGGTCGCCGTTTACGTCCAGCGGGCTGCCGACCTGCGTGGGTGAAGGCTTGGCGTAAACCTGGCCGACGACGATCTGGCCGTCGGCGGTGTCGCACGTCTTGCCCTCGTCGACGGTGCCGGACCCAAACGTGATGGTGGCCTGCGCCAAATCGCCATTGTCGGGGGTGTCGGCGGTCGCCGGGGCGGCGTAGGTGCCGCCTAGCGCGACAGTCTCGGCTGTCGAGTCGGCGACAGAACCCGCCGCCATGCCGTCGTCACCGGTTGTGCCCACAGTGGTGGTGACGGTGGGTGTGCCGCCCTTGCTGGCGCTGACGCTGGCGAACGCCACCGTGTACCCGGTTTCCGTGTTGCAGTTGGCGTCAAACAGGTAGGTGCGCACGTCTTGGGTATCGGTGTCGGTTAGCTTGTTTGTGCCGGTGGGGGCGACGGTGTCGGGCGTCGGCGGGGTGGTCGTCGAGTTCACGGTTGTGAACGGGTACGGGTACACCTGGGCCGAGCGCACCTGGTAGGTGACGCCGTTATCGGTGATTTGGCACAGCTTGGTGTTGTCGACCTTGTCGGCGTTGAACGTGACCGGCAGCGGCGAGTTGGTCACCTGCTTCCAGTTGTCATCGGGTACGGAACCGCCGGCCATTGTCGTGTCGACGCTGGCGTTGACGTTGAATGTGCCCTTCGTGAGCGATGTCACATCGACGCTGACGGCGCATGCACCGGTGTCGTCACTGGTACACGTGGCCGTCGGGGCGGCAGCGGCCGAGCCGTCTGCCGGTGCGAACATCAGCGGCGAATCGGTGCTGTCCGACCAGAAATCGACCGTCTGGCCGCTCAGCTTGGTGCCGCCCGCGTCCTCGACGGTGACGGTGCATGTGTAGGCCGCCTTGCCGTCGGCCGTCAGCGGGCCGGCGGGGGTGCATGTCAGCGACGAGTTGTTGTTGTCGGCCGCCGACTGGAAGGTCAGCAGCACGGTCACGTCATCGTTGATGGCCATCGGGCCCCAGGTAACGGTGGCCGTCGGGCCGCCAGCGGCGGTGACGGTCGGGGTGCCGTACATGGGTTGGCCGGTCTCGGTGTCAACCACCTGGGCCGAAACGGTGTCGCCGGTGGGCACCGTCACCGTCAGCGACTGCGTGCTGGTGCCGTTAACGCCGACGCCCGCGCCGACCTGCGGCGTCGAGGTGATATTGGTGAAGTCCTCAGCCCCGCCCACCGTGATGGGCGCCACTGGGGTGACGGTCACGGGGCCGGGTATCGTGGCGCCGTTGACGGCCACGGCCGGGCGGTAAACCGCCGGAGCGACGTTGTACTGGTAGTCCTCGATCTCGCCCGGTGTGGTCCAGGGCTGGATGTTGGCGCCGGCAAGGGCCTGGTACTCGTGGCCCGTGTTGGTCGGCTGCGTCGGTAAAGTGCCGATGGTGGCCTGAGCGCGCAGTTGCTGCACGCCGCTGCTTGTGCTGGTGGCAGGCGTGAATGTGCCTGTGGCAACGCCAGACGCGACGGTTGGTAGCCACACGGCGGTGGTGTTCCAGTTGTTGGTGCCAGCGCCGGTCGTCCAGCCGTCGACCAGTGCGTTAGCCGCCTGGGGGCCCGAGACGGTCGCCTTCAGGTTGTAGGCGCGCCCGCCAGCCAACACCAGGGACGGGCCAATCTGCACATTGCCCAGCAGGGCCGAACCGCCGATGTAGAGGCCGTCGTCAGTGGCGTCGTGGGATGTGTTGTCAATCGCCGGGCCGGGGTAGACGCCGGCCGTGGCGCCCAGGTAAACCTGCGGGTTGGCGGCGTTGACGTGTACCGGTGCGCCGGCGGCGACGGTGGCCGGGCCGGCCGCCGCATCACCGTATGAGCCGCTGGCGGTGATGCCGAAGTCGGCCTGAGCCACTGCCTGGTCGCTGCCGATGACGACGGTCGAAACCATCGGGATTGCGCCAAGCTGCAGCGACGTGTCGCTGCCTGCCGCCGAAAGGCTGGGCACTGGCGGGTCGACGACGGGGGCGGCGAGGTTGCCGCCGCAGGGGCCGGATACAGAAACCGCGGTGCCGTTGCAGTTGGGCGTCACGGTGTTGCTGCCGGAACCTGGGTCGACGCCGGGGAACGTCCCGGCCGAGGCATACGTCTGCCACGCGTTGACGGGGCTGGTCTGGGTGTATGCGTCAAGACTGCTGTCGTACGTGCCGATTGTGGGCTGCACGACGCGGACGGCATAGGTGCCCTGGCCGCCGGTAAGGAACGAGTAATTGCCTTGAGGGTCGGTGTTGTGGCTGCCTTCGTATACCCACTTGTTGCTGGACGGGTCAAGGTAGTACAGGGCGACCTTGACGCCGCCGACGCCCTTCGCGCCCGACACGCTGCCGGTTGCGGTGGTGTCGTTGTAGACAACACCCTGAATGACGTCGGCCGTCTCAGCCGATGCCATATCCTGCACATATCCCGGCGTGCCGGAGGTTGCCGAACCGTTTGGCACCGAGGTGACGGTGCCCGACATCGGGTCAACCTTGACCAGAGCACGGTATTCAGCGGTGGCTACGTACAGTGCGCCCTTGAAGAAGGCGGAACCGTAGGTCAATGTCTGGGTGGCGACGACCGTGGTGCCGTTGCCTGCCCACAGGTATGCAAACGACGACACCGGTTCGCTCGGGTCTACGACCAAGGGCTGTACCAGGTTGTACTTCCAGTTGCCGGTGTCCGACGGCACGACGCGCACTAGCCAGTTGCGCATGATCGTGTTGGTCAGGCCATACGTCGGCGACGGGTGGTCGGATTGCACCAGAATGTAGGCGTCGCCATTGGCGTCCAGCGACATATCGGAGGCCACATAACCCGTCCCTGCGCAGGTGTCGCCGCCGGCGAAGATGTCGTCAGCCGGGCTGGCGGGCTGGATCTTGCCCGAGTAGTTGTAGGTGCCATCGTTGGGGTTGTAGGTCATCATGCGGTAGCTGGAATCCAGCATCGCGCACTCAGTGCCGCTGAAGAAGATGTTGCCGGTGCGCTGCATCACCTCGCCGCCAGACCAGTAGTCATACGCCGTGCCGAGGGACGGCTCGAAGTAGTTGGCGGTGGGTATCACCGAGACCTGCGGCATGATGTCTCCGCTGGTCCAGCGATAGATCGCCTGGTAGAACTGGCCGGTGGTGAGGGTGCCATCTTTGGACCCCTGCGGCATGTTGACGTTCAACAGCGAATTGAGCGCCGCCGTTGTGTCTGGGCTGGTGGTGGCGTTGCCGTTCCACGCCCACGAATACACGTACGGCTTGCCGTCGCCGTGCTTGTTCGTGTTGGCGTCCAACGCGATCGTCGACAGGAACTGGCCGCCCGAGGTGTTCATCGTCGTGCGCGCGCCGCCGTTACTGGGCGATATGACGGTCGCGTTTGAATTGGTCGGTGGAGTCCCGTCGTTGCTGTAGTAGCCGATCCAGCCGCCGGGCACGCTGACGTCGTTAGCCGAGCCGAGCAACAGCTTGTCGTTGAGCTCAATCATCGGGTTGATAAGCCCGTTTGCCAAGTACATCGGGATAGGTGGCGGGTTTGTGACGCCTACCCCAGTCATGTCGGTGGCCCACCCGGTGATCGGGTAGGTGCCGGTGGCAGACGCGCCGCTTGCGGTGGGCGTCCCCACCATTGTCAACAACCCCCCTAGGCCCAGAATAGACGCCGCGAAGGCCGCCATTAATGCTGTAGGACGGCGCCACCCCCCGCCTGCTGATTTACTCGATCCCTGAACAGAAACTGTGGTGTCAGACATAATCCAACGCTCCCTTACCTTGTGTGTGAAGCGTGACGGGTGGCACCTACTGTCGGCAATAATCTGCCGCATTAGGCCTAGCCCAACCGCGTCACATCGTCCAACGTAGCCCGCACACAAGGAACGGAAAATGGATTGCAACGGTCAACGGACCGCAGTACGACTACCTTCCGCCTAAAGTCGGAGCACCTACGACTGTAGTCTGATAAAACCTGCACCGTTACTGGTTGGACTACAGGGTAACGATGCAAAAGGTACATGGATTACGCCTTGGTACTGCTATATCTTGGTGTTGTCTACACAGCCGGAAGGCCGCCTACAGGGAATGGGCGGCCTACCGGGACCAGGGCGCCTGATAGGAGGATAAATGCCCTAGCCATTCTGTGTTGGATTAGTTAGCTGACTCCTCACGCCGGCGGACAGCAATTGCGACACCCAGTCCGGTCAAGGCCAGCAGGCCACTAGCGATAACACCGACGCTAAGACCCGACGCCGGTGTACCACCAGTTTGAACAGACAATTGAGCAGGCACGACCGGCACAGGAACCGTCACCGGGGTCGGCTTAGACCAATTGCCAGCCGAATCCCTGGCCCACACATAAACCGTCGTACCAGCCGGAATCTTGCTAGTCGGGGTGCAACTAAACGTGCCATCAGCTGCTACCGGCACATTCACACAACCCTCAACCGGCTCACCTGTACTCGGATCAGAAGTCACCGTCACAGTCGAACCAGGCTCAGCCTTGCCAGTGATCTCCGAACCGTCAGTAGGATCAACCACCGGCGCATCCGGGGGCGTCGTGTCAACCGTCACATGCACCGGTGTACCCGGTACCACATTGCCGTCCTCATCGGTCAACACCGGTGTCAACGTGTCGCTACCTTCCGGCAGCGGCGACGTCGGCTGGCAAGACCAGGTGCCGTCGGCATTCACTTTCGCAGGATCACAACCCGGGATCGGCTCGCCGTCCGGGCCATCGACAACAACCGCAGAACCAGGTACAGCACCGGTACCACTGATTGCTGGCTCGTTGGTGGCAACCGTCGAACCATCGGCCGGGCCGGTGATCGCTGGGGTCGTCGGGCTAACCGTGAAGCTGACCGGGGTGCCGTCCAATGTGTTTCCGTCCGCATCTGTCACCACCGGCTTCAGAGTCGTCGGGCCGGCCGGCAGACCAGGCGCAGTCGGAGAGCAAGTCCACGTGCCGTCGGAGTTCACCTTCGCCGGGTTGCAGCCAGGCACCGGCTTGCCGTTGCCGTCTACGACATTGACGGTCGAGCCAGGCACAGCGCCCGTCCCGGTGATGGCCGGCGTCGCTGTCGCGACCGTTGAGTCGTCCTTCGGATTGGTGATGGTGGACGGGGTCGTATCAATCGTCACTTGGACACTTGGGCCAGTGGTCGAATTGCCATCCGGGTCGGTTTGCACCGGCGTCAGTGTCGCCGTCCCCTTATTGCCTGGGATCAGCGGGCTGGTCGGCTGGCAACTCCATGTGCCGTCCGCGTTCACCGTGGTGACCGGGTCGCAACCGGGGATCGGGTTGCCGTTACCGTCCTTGACAGTGATGGTGTCGCCAGGCACAGCACCCGTCCCAGAGATCGGCGGGGTGGCCGTCACGATCGGGTCAGTGCCGCCAGACGGCTTCTGGATCGATGGTGTGCCAACTGCCAAGAACTGGATATCAGCACCCGTACCGGCAGCATTTGTGCCCTTGATCGGCGTGGTCGGCTTGTCGGAGGAAGGAACCGTCGCCTGGACGGTCACAACCTCGGGAACGTTGACCGCCGTGTCAGATGCCGTCACGGTCGCGACGCCGAGTGTGGTGCCGTTCGTCCCGTCACCGGTTGTCGCAGTCAACGACGACAGGGTGCCGTTACCAGCCACAACACTTAGGTTCACCGGCACGTTCGGCAGCGGGTTGCAGAACTGGTCGGTGACCAGGACGGACACCGTCGACGTGCTGGGCAGTGTCACCGGCGAGGTCGCCGAGATATTCGTGCCCTTTGTGTTCGGCGCCACGCAAGTAGGGTTGATGACCGGGCCACCAACCGTCCACGTGATGTCTTGAGGTGAGCTGGTCGCCGGGTTTGCACCCTTCAAATCGGCAGCCGCCAAAGGCGAACCGGCCATGATCGTCGCATGGACGGTCGTGGTGTCGGGTGCCACCTGGTCGGTCAAGACGACCCAAGCGTTGCCCGGGTCGGTACCGACGACTGCCGTTTGCGTCGGGAAGGTCTGGCCGGTCACCGCGGTGCCAACCAGCGTGCCGGGGGTGGTGCCAACCGTGCCGTCGCCAGAGGCCACAGCCGTGATCTGGCCATGACCGTTTGTGGTGAACGTCACGGGCAGGCCGTCGATCGGGTTGCACTGATCGTCAGTCACACGAGCCTTCAGGATTACCGGCTGGCCAACCGTTTGACTATTTGTGGTCACCGTGAAGTTGGTACCTGTCTTGGTTGGATCTAAGCAAACCACCGGTCCGGCGTCAGGCGTGCCAGGCACGAAGTGGATGGACGGATCGGTTACCAGCGTGGCCGCGGCCGGATCCAGTGCCACCTTGACTGAACCACCAACAGTCACCGAGGCCGTCAACGGGGCGACGCCAGCGATCGGCGTCGTGCCATCGGGCTGCGTGTCGGCCAGCGCGGAGGTGTACGTCACCGTGTAGGTGCCGTCTTTGTTGCTGACCACCGGGCTGGTGATCGCCACCGCCGTTGCGCTGGTGTTGGACGATGCGAAGGCGATCGTCGAGACATCCAGATCCTTGATCAGGTTGTTCTGGGCGTCGCGAGCCGTCAAGGTGGCTGTGTAGGTGCCACCGTCAACCGACGGCACACCGGCTGTCATCGTTCCGCCAGCCACCAAAGTCCAAGACGAGTTGGCCGCCGAGAACCCGTCAGCTTGCCACGCCACCTGGTCGCCGCCCGTCATCTGCGGAGCTATGACCGTCGAGCCGGACTTCACTGTGAGAGTGTAGGTGCCCGCAACCGTCGAGTAGACAGTCAACTGGCACTGGCCGGCGGCACCGGTGGTGCAGGTTGCCGGGCTGGCACCCCACACCGGGCCGGCAGCGGTGCTGAACGAAATCACAGCACTGTCGACCGGCTGGCTCATGGCGTCGTTGGCGTACGCCGTTACCGTGTAGGTGTTGGCGGCGTCCTGACCGACAGTCAGCGGTGAGGCTGGCGAGACGGTGAAGTACGACGTGTCTGGGTCAACCAGACCGGAGCCGAACAGCAAAGTGATCGGAGTCGGAGGCACTGCCTGCTGGCCTGCCGCCACATTAGACGGATCGACGACTGTGACATTAGCGCTGTAAGAGCCGGCCACCGCCGAGGTGTAGCCAATGGTGGTCGTGCCGTTCGAACCCGTCGGGTTGATGGTCGACTGGGTGCTCAGATCGCCGGCGTTGCTGCCAGTAGCTGTCGAAGCAACCGCCGCGCCGATCACCGGGTTACCCCATTGGTCATAGGCGAAGACTGTGGCGACGTCCTGCGTGCGGCCGTCATTTACGACGCCGTTCGGGTCGACGACCACGCGCGTTGTCACCGTCGCCGGGTCGACACCTGGCGGTGGGGTCACGGTGCAAGTCGGCGCAATGCAGATCGGGCCAGCCGTCCAGGTCACCGTCTGAGGCGATGTCTTGGCTGGATCGCCGGTCGCGGTGCCCAGAGGCTTCGCGACACCGGACGCGTCTGGTGCTGTGGCGCCAACCTGGTAGTTCCCGGCGATGGTGGCGTTCACCGTCACCGAACAATTGCCATTATCGTCGGTCTTGCATGTCGGGGCTGACAATGTCGAGCCACTGGCGGCGCTGAAGGTGATGGTCGCACCGGCCACCGGGTTCTCTTGCGCGTCAACGGCATGCACGCTCAGCGTGAAGGGGGTGTTGGCTGCCTGCGGTGCGTTCGCGTCGCCTGCAGCGGTGGTCACCGTAAAGGTCGAGTTGGCCGGGTCGATAGCTGAAGCTACGAAGTCCAATTCGATCGGTGCCGATGTCACTGCCTGCGTTATCTGCAGTGGGTCCAGCGGGTCGACGATGGTTACACCGGCGTGCTGGGCTTTCGCCAAGTTCGACGCATAGGTCAGCGTGGTCTGGCCAACTGTAGCGCTGCCCGCAGGATCAGTTGTGCCCGAACCCTTGACAGCGGTCAGGGTGGTCTCAACAGCCGTGGTCGCCACCGCTGCGCCAGGCACCGGGTTACCGTACTGGTCGAAGGCGTAGACGGTGGCCACGTCAACGGCCGTGCCATTGGCAATGACACCGTTGGGGTCGACGACCACACGCGTGGTCACGCTTGCCGGGTCAACCCCTGGCGGTGGAGTCACCGTGCAGGAAAGCACGACGCAAACCGGTCCAGCCGTAAAGGTCACAGTCTGCGGCGAAGCCTTGGACGAGTCGCCACCACCGAGCACCGGCTGATTGCCGGAAGCGGTCGGTACTGTCGCGGTCACCTGATAGGTGCCGGTTACGGTTGAGTTCAGCGTCCCGGTCCAAACTCCAGAGCCCGGCGCAGTTTGTGTTAGCGCAGAGAGGGTGGCGTTGGTCGAGTTGACTGCCACCGTCGGTGCCACGTCGCCCACCGGGTTGCCCTCGGCGTCGTTGACATCGACTTCCACGCTCACCGGGCTGCCCACAGTCTGGGTCAACGGCGAAACTATCAGCTTGGATTGCGCAGCGCTGACTTGGTCGGCGGCAAACTGGACCATCGAGACACCCGTCGGCGCTGGGGCCGAACCGCCGAGTGACTGCGTATCCGAGGTCAGGCTACCGGTGCCGTCATTGACGTGGGTTCCGTCGCTGAAATCGGCGAGAACTGCACCGCTGATAGCAGCAGTGGCGTCATATTCGCCGCCGATGGTCACGGTCTCGGCGTGAGTATCGGTGACCGAAGACATGGCCAAGCCATCGAGGTTAGTTGTCGTCGGGTTTGTCGTGCCGGGGAACGTCGCGCTCATATCCTGAGTGAAGGTCACCGTAGCGTCCTGGATTGCGTTGCATTCCTTATCGGCCAACAACACAGTGACAGTCGAGGTGCCGCCAACCGACGTGCTATTCGGGCTGGCATAGACCTGGCCAACCTTGTAACTGGCGCCGTTGACCGTGCACGTGGTGTTCACATCAATCGGGCCAGCCTTGAACGGAATCGGCGCCTTGGTCTGCGGGTCACCAACCGGCGTGCCGCCAAAATCAGCCGCAACCGTGAAATCCTGGCTGGCCTTCGTGGAGGTCACGTCGAACGTGTAGGTACCGTTACCAGTGTTCGTCACGTCGCCGTGTACCGGCTGGGTGACGCCAGACGCATCGTTGGCCTGATTCGCAAAGGTCAGATTGAACTTCGAGGTATCCAAACCCGACAGCAGGTTCGGGATGGGTGAAGCATCGTCCTTTGCCGTGATCACGCACTCGTAGTAGTCGGTGCCGTCGGCCACCGGGATGCTAGTCGTGTCGACGGCCTTCGATGTGCAGACCAAGGTGGAGTTCGCGGAGCTAATACCACCCACCTTGAACTCCACCGTCTTCGGGGACTGGCTGATGTCCTTGACAGCATCGAGGCTTGCGTGGACGTCGACCTGCTCGGGGTTCGGGTCACTGATAGTCACCGTGGCGTCACCATTGGTGGTGGTCGCAGAAGCGGCTGATGCGGCGGCGGTGCCAGTGTAGGACGAGCCGATCGAGCTACCGACGTTCGTCAGTGAGAAGTTCACCGTCGTGCCGTCTTTGACGACGTTGCAGTTCTGATCGGTGATGTGAGCGGTTGCCAAGATCGCGCCCGGGATCATTGCCGACGGTATCGGCGACGTGCCGGCCGGGTTGTTGACCGACAGGTTAGTCGGCGTCTGAGTGGTCAGGTCGGTACAGGTGCACGTCGTGGCCGGCGTCAAACCGTCGCAGGTGTTGGGCTGGCCAGCGATGAACGCCACCGGGGTGGTGTAGACGATCGACGGTGAAACCACGGCGCCGTTTTGGTCCTTGGTCACTGTGGCGGTCGGGTTGACCGTCTCTGCCACGGTGTCGGTCAGTTTGGTGGTTACCGTGCCGGTGGCGTCCGTCGTGCCGGAGGCAGACGAGACATGGGCCGAGCTGCTCACCGATGCGAAGTCAACCGTGGCGCCCGAAATCGGGTTGCAGAACTCGTCGGTGACGGTGGTCGTCAGCGTTGAGCCGGTGCTACTGGTATCGCCGGCAGCCACATCAGTCGCCGGATCGGCCGTCAGGCCGGGCATCAACGGGTTGGTGACGCCAGCCGGCGCGGTGCAGTCCTTCGACGGCGCATCCGTCTTGAACGGAATCAGCGCGACGGTTTGCGTTCCACCATTCTTCTTCGGCTGCTGCATCGAGATATTGGTCGGATCACTGCCAAGTGTCACCGAAAGGGTCGAGTCGCTTTGTGCCACCTCGGACCAAATAGTGGCGGTGTATGAGCCGTCGCCGTTGTCCTGGACCGCGGATATTTTGAGCGTGCTGGCTTTGGAACCGGCCGGCGTGATCGCCACCGTCTGACCACTCAGCGGGTCATCGGCAGAGTCCATGGCGAAAACTGTCACGGTGTACTGATGCAGCGCGTCGGCCTTCGCGCCGTCGCTGACACTCACCCACTCGGAGTCGCTGACCAGGGTCGTAACCTTCGGGTCGACGATGAAGTACGACGAATCGGCATCAACCGCGCCGACTGTCCAAGTCGCGGTGCCAGTGCCCATGGGGGCCGCCGTGTTGACGGGCGAGCCTGCCGGCGTCGGCTTGGTGTTGTCGTAGGTGCCAGTGATCGTCACAGTGCCGGCCTTGGTGTCAGTCAAGTTGGCCGTCACCTTGCCATCGGCGCCCGTGGTGCCTGTCAGGACGTACGACGTATAGGAATCGCCGGTACCTAGGTCAGGGGCCACAGTTACAGTGCCATTGGCCTTGCTGACGTCGAAAGTCAGCGTCACGGGTGCGCCGGTGATCGGGTTGCAGGCTGCGTCCGTCACCAGTCCGCTGACGTAGAGCGCATTGTTCGGCGTGGTCGATGCCGACTGAACCGCCACTGGCGGGGTGTCGGATGACATCAAGGAGTCGCCGGCCAAGTTGGTCACATACACACCAGTACCTGGCTTGTCGCCGCACACATATGGCCCGTCGACTGGCGGCCCGGGCGTGAAAATGACGGTCTGCGGCGAACCCTGCATGACGGGGTTGGACCCACCACCCAACGGAGCCTGAGCCGATCCGGCCAACACGGTTGCCGAGACGTCACCGACGTAGGCATAGGCCGGGCTGGGGCCGGGGCCAGCGGTGTTGGAGGCCACTAGCACCTTGCAGTTGCCGCTGGCGTCGGTGGTGCAGGTGGTCGACTGGCCGAGATTGCTGCCCGTCGAATCCGTGAACCAGGTGTTCGAGTCCGCCAAAGCTAGGGTCACTGTTGCGTTCGGCAGTGCGGTGGTTCCGTCCGCCTGCACAACATGAGTGTTGGCCTGCAGGTTGGTACCGACCGGGGTGCTGTTGCTAAGCGGGGTAGTGGTACCGGGCTGGGTGATGGTCAGCGTCGAATCCTTGGCGTCAGCGACGGCCGAGATGCCGAAGTTAACACTCGCGACCTCGTCGGGGCCCTGCATGGTAACTGTCGCGTATATCGGCATCGCTGACGGCTGTGTCGCCGTGTCACCAGCGGCTGCAGGCAATGGCGGGTCGGCAGTGCCGTAGTCCAACGCACCGTAGCACGGGCTGGGCGCCGCCGAGGTCACATTGCCATTGGGCGCGTTGCATATCACAGTCGCCTGGTTCTGTGTGCTGACGAAACCGTTGTTGCTCAAGTCGCCGGTAGAGCCGGAACTCTGCCACGCCTTGCCACTGCCGGCTGTGGTCGCGGTCGGATCTGCCGCATTCACGGTAGGACTCATTAGGCGCACAACGTACTGACCGATACCGGCCGTCAAGAAGTTATAGTCGCCTTCAGCGTTGGTGACGCGTGTGCCTTCATAGGTGTAAATGCCATTGACATCCATGTAGATGGCCACAGTCTGGTTCGGCACTGCCGTACCGGTGGCTGTGTCGTACACCCTGCCTTGAATGTCGTAGGCCGTCTGGCCAGAGGCCATGTCATATGCCTGGGTGTTGTAGGTCCCCGTGACAGGCGCCAAATTGGTGCCATTAACGCTCAGTGTCGTCCGCGTCGAGCCATCAGGGATGTTGTAAACAACACCTGCCATTGGGTCGATTCGCACCATCTCTGTGCCGCCATTCCCTTCGCCGGTTATGGCGTAGAGCGATCCGTTAAAGAACGCCATGCCGTAGGCATAACTCATGTGGTTTGGCGTCAGGGGGGTCACACCGTCATAGCCCGTCCCAGGGTAGGTAGTGGTCGAAGGATGAGCAGCCTTCAACGGCTCAACCAGTTCGTATTTCCAAGGCTGGCCGGCAACGGTGCTCGGAACCACCCGCACCAGCCAGTCATACATCAGACCCTGATTGGAACTGTTGACGCCCCAACTCGGTACCGACATACTTGATTCAACAACCAGATATGCGTTGCCGTTGGCGTCCAAAGCCATATCGGAGGCCACATAGCCGCTGCCGCCGCATGTTGCACCGGAAGTGAAGATGTTGTCCGTACCGGTCTGCGCAGTATTGGCGCTGCCGCTCATCGGCTGAATCTGGCCTGAGAAGTTATAGTCGCCGGTGCTGGGGTCAAAAATCATCATCGGGTAGTTGCTCAGGCAGCTCAGCTCGCCGCCACCGAAGTAAATCTTGCCGTTGCCTTGGAACACCTCGCCGCCGGACCAATAGTTGTAGGCGTTGTCAGCCCCGGTCTCGCCAAAGTATGTCGGCAGGGGTACTGCCGTGTACTGCGTCGTGGTGCCTCCATTGGCGATACGGAACAGCGGATCCACCGTGGCCGTATTGTTGCCGCCCTGGGCAATGGGGTAACCCATTGGGTTGGTTTTCCACGGTGCCGCATTGGCGATGCCGGTGACGCCCGACGTCTGCAAGGCTGTCAGCACGGCATTGCCGATATCGTCGGTGTAGCTCCACCCGTAGGCATATGGCGTCCGACCGTAACTGGTGCCATCAGCTTTGGTGTCGGCGTCCACTGCCAGGGTGCTGATGAAGTTGCCCGGATATGGGTTTGGTGCACCAAAGTTGATCGGGTCCGGCGGGGTAGACGTGGCCGTGGAGCCATTGTCTGCCGGACCCCATGAGTTGATAGCGCCACTGGTCACGGTGGCAGTCAAGCCAGAACCACTAGTGGGCAGCGTGCCCACAGCCCACGAACCGAAGGTCGACGCGTAGAGCATTTCGTTGCTGATCTGGAATGGCTTCGCGATGCTGTTGGACGAGGCATACCAAGCGCCATCGGTGCCTGCGCTGGCGAAATTGCTGCCAGTTGCGGTCATGTCATCCCAGAAGTTGCCGATTACAGAGCCGTGGGGCATGGTTGCTTGCGCCTGTGGTGCATTGACTGTCTGGCCGAAGAAACCGCCTCCTGTGGCCAAGGCTATCGCAGCCAGTAAGGTCACCGGGCGCCACGCCCCCCCTTTTGTGGTCGCAGGATTGGAACTACCCCTTGTAGATGACATCATGTCAGTTCTCCCAGTTTCTGTGCGACCGGCCCTTATGGCCACACATCCCGGATCGCGCCCTTCAGCGGTCCATGTGACATCGTTCCAGGGTCGTATCGCAGCCGTCAACCCAATGGCGTCGGTTTAGGGGAGAATCTGCTAGGGCTGGGAGTCACCTACCCCATATTGAGGTGTAATTCCTAGTCAAAACCTATTTTTTGTTTGATAACGATTTGGTAAAGGTTGGGGCGGTATGTCAACCGGCTGCGAGCAAAGCAACGCCCTCACCCGGATGGCTGGGGTAGAAAAGCCATCATCGGGCGAGGGCATTGCCTATTCAAGAAAGACCACCGTAAGGGCTTAGGCGGCCTCTCCGGGCTAGTCGCTCAGGGGGGGGTCAGCGCCTAGTCATCATTTGGTGGGTGCCTCCTCGCGGCGGCGGAAGGCAGCAATTGCCACCCACACACCGGCTAGGCCAAGCCCACCAGCTGTTGCGGCGCCAGCGCTGACACCAGTAGCCGAGATACCACCGGTTTGCACGCTAATCGGAATTGCACCGACCGTCACCGTGACC
>Ga0123357_10002240_pt1 | contig 21380 bp, 15 predicted proteins | sample TergutEmb28metaG_FD_89873 | JGI IMG/M metagenome (GOLD analysis project Ga0123357, IMG submission 89873) | Embiratermes neotenicus P4 segment gut microbial communities from Petit-Saut dam, French Guiana - Emb289 P4 | ecosystem: Host-associated > Arthropoda: Insects > Digestive system > Gut ... | reverse complement strand
CGCCAAGATTAATATCCCAGCCATCGTTTGCACGGAATTTGAATGTTCCTGCAGTTAATGTTGCCGTAACAGTCCATTCGCCTGTTGCAGTGTTCAAAGTCATAGGCGTAGAAGTATCCCAGCCTCCGGCAGTTGCGTCTCCAATCAATCCCCAATTCGTAGCTGTAGCCGTATAAGTATAGGGTTGAGCCAACACATCAGTACTCGACAAGTCAACCGTCAAACGGTAGAAACCATCTGCTGCGACTGTTAAATTTCCGGCTCCATTGTCGGTAGAAAGTACGCCGGCGGTTCCACCAGGACCATAATTGATACCGTTCCAATCGCGTTGGGATGTAAACTTGAACTCATTTCCGGCTGCCATATAGAGATAACCGTCAAATTTCCAATCAAAATTCGGCGAATATACAATGGATGCGGAAGCAGGATCCCAACCTTGATGTGCGCCGGGAACATACAGTTGCGCCGGAGCATTGCCCAATAACTCAATTGTATAAGTAGATTCCATCATATTGATAGTAATTTTCACCCGTTGACTTTCTTCTATATACATAGCTTGCGCATTATCAACAATCAGTGTTCCTGTCAAGTCGGTATTGCCATCAACAGGATTACCAAGCACTCCATCCCAGCTACCGGCATCTTTACTTGACTGAGGTACGATTTTGAAATAACCTGCCGGCATTAGTTTCGTGATAGTAAATGTAGGATCGTCATAAACAGACTGAGCGCTATGGGAAAATTGGTAGCTATCCAAATTGTCAAAACTCCAATCATTTACATCGCCAATCAGATAGTAAGCCGGTTCAATGACGACTGTTGAATAAGTCGTAACGTTATAAGAGCCAAACACAGCCGGCGTTGGCATCAAGGATGCAGAAGTTCCGTCCAAAATAGAAAAATAACTCCGAACATAAATAGTATATGTTCCGGGAGCTTTCGTATTAAATAACTGCTGTATAGCTGTATTTAGATTGGCCGGAAACACTGTTGCTGCATTATTGGCGCTTGTTGTAGGCAATGTTACCACTTTTTGAAAATCCTGAGTATCGGACAACTCAACCCTAAACACAACCGTTGCCCCTTCCGCCAATACCGGCGTAGCTGTTGCCTTCACTACTTGAAGGTCGGCTTCTTCACCTGTCAGCGCTAAAGGAGCGTTGAAATCATCGCCAATGACGATAGTAAAACCATCAATCACTTGCGGATCTTCTTGCGGATTCGACTGCGGTGGCGCTACATTGAGATCAATGTTATCCGTACAGGCAGAAAAACCGGCTACAAGAAGCATTGCTAAAAAGAAATATATTTTTTTCATTGTTTATTTAATTTTATTTTTAATAAATATAAAACTGTTTCTGCCGTCATTGCGAGCCATTTGCGGCGAAGCAATCCAGTGATAATATTCAGGGATTGCTTCGGGCTATCGCCCTCGCAATGACGTGCAAAAGACCTTATTCAATTTTTCCTGTTCCTTTAGTGAAATTGATGGACAATTTTTGACCAATAGACCCGGAAACTCTTGCCTGATCATTTCCAGCGCCTCTGTATACCAAATCAGTACCAAATACCATAAATTCGGTATGCCACCATTCATGGCCGGTGAGAACAATACAAGCGCGAACTCCGCCATCGCTATCGCCGGCTGCACTTCCGATAAACGCAGGTGATACAAAGCTTGCATCGGCGCCTAAAGAAATGTCGGGCACAGTAAAGATATTATCGTAACCGGCGCCCCATACTCCTCCGGCTGCATTTCCGCACAAATAAACCATCGGTTCAAGGAATTGCACATGATAAATATAATCACGTCCTGAAACTTCGGTTGTTACCACTACAATATACCAACCCGGATTTCCAATTGCAATATTACCTTTGCTATCGGAAATACCTGCCAATGTTTTAGAGGCGTCATCAATAACAGCGGTAGTAATGCCAAAATCGTTTCCGTTCCACTCTTTTGCCGTGTTAAATTTAATTTCAGCATTGTTACCACCGACTTGTCCCAAATATTGAACACACCAAAATTGACCGGCTGTTCCATAGACAGGCACCATTGCAGTTGCAGCATCCCAGCTCCAATCGTTAGTACCGGAAACAGAAATATTTCCTATCAAATACATATTTGTCGGCATGTCCATAGGAGGCAGTGCAAAGTAGCTTTTCACATTCGGTAACTCGATGATATTCGATGTCACTTGACGGCTACCATCCGTTAATTCAGCAGTCAGCCGTACAAAAACAGGGAATGGGTCTGTCGGAAAATCCGCAGCATCGGTAATATCCAGTAAACCAGGCAATACGAATGCTATTTCGGAAGCGGGAACCTCCATCCTTGCAGAAGTGAAAGACGTCGGAAGAGTAACAAAATTCTCAAACGAATTTTCCGTAGCAATCTGTACCCTGTATATGGTTGCAGCAGTAAAACCGTAATCAGGCTGCGAGGCAGTAAGCAAAATTGTTCCCGCATTCCTTAAATCATAAATACCGGAAACGTAAGCCGGCGTATTCAATACAAAACTATCCGGAGTTCTTGCCGTCGGATTGTCGCGTTCTGTTTCGCAAGCCCAAAAGAAAGTCAGGCAGGCAAGCAACATTATTATATTATATATTTTTCTCATTGTTAGTTTATTTTATTTAATGTTTCACAATCATCGGTATTAATAGCCCGGATTTTGTTGCAAATTACCATTCATCAGAATCTGATCTACAGGTAACGGAAACAGGTTACGGAAATCGGGGATTGTTGTACCCACTCGTGTATTGCCTTTCCATTGCCAAACATAACTGTTTCCGGTAAATTTTCCGAAGCGAATCAAATCCTGACGACGCCATCCTTCCCAGTAAAGTTCACGAGAGCGTTCGTCCAAAATCCAATCAAGCGTAAGATCGCTTTCGCTGATAGGAGAAAGACCTGCGCGAGGGCGAAGTTGGTTTACATAATTTACTGCAAGAGCTTTATCTGCGCCACTACGAACAACCGCTTCGGCATACATCAAGTAAACATCTGCCAGACGAAATAAAGGATAGTCGGTATCAACAAAGGCGTTATGACTTCCGTTCACACCGGCGGATGTTACATTACGGAATTTAGTTACACCATAACCAAATTTAGTATCAGAAGTTAATATGCCGTTGTCATCATAAGTATTCAGTTCGTGTCTATAAGTAAAGAACATGGCTCGTTTATCGGCAGTATCAAATTTTTTGTAAAATTCAGGGCGGATTACTGCGCCATTCCATCCATCTACACCAGTATTAACCTGAATATCATCAGGAACATATTTACCCTTAAAACCTATACTATCTCCGGTTAATGTGGCTGCCTGAATTACGAAAGTCATGCAACCATAAGCTTGCAAGTGCAAACCATCTTGCGGAATAAGGAAAATAAACTCGTTCGCACTACTGTTCGCATCGTTATCGGCAAGGAATAAATAATTATAGTTTTCACCAATTGAATAACCCGCATTCATGATATTTTCACACATTTTAATACAATCGGCATTGCGGTCAATTCCTGTCCATACTTGCGAATTGAGATAAAGTTTCGCCAAAAGGAACCATGCCGCCGCTTTATCCACACGTCCGTACTCATTTGTACGCGGCTCTTTCAGGTCGGGAATAATTGCTAAAAGTTCACTTTCTACATAATTAAATAATTCCGCACGATTTTTTTGTACAGGAAGTGTTCCTACAGGAGTGTTTTCATCCACAAAACCAAAATTACCAAAGAAGTCAATCGCGTGGAAATAAGATAAGGCGCGGAGAAATCGAGCTTCTGCCCTAAATATTTTTACTTCGGGAATCATATCTGCCTGTCCGCGGTCGTTCAGTTTACTTTCAGTTGTAACATTTAAAAATTCGCTTGTTACGCGCGATTGATAGGCAATACGAAGATACATGGCACGAATAAACTGATTGGATGAATTCCAAGTTCCGGTTACCAATTCGGGAATACCGGCATCGCCCCATTTAAGCAGAGCTTCGTCTGTGGTAATTTGTTGCATTACCCAATAGGCGCGCATATATTGTCCGTAACCGGCGTCCAAGCCTTGAATGTCGGATGAGCCGGCATCGGTTGGCCCGCTTACTGACAAGCCGGCATAAATTTTACCAAGATTCTGCGCATAAGCGTCCGGATTGTCATTAAAAATCTGGTCATTAATGATCGACGGGTCTTGTGGAATCACATTTAAATCGTCCATGCAAGCACTAAAGACAAGCGCCGAAACAGCGGCAAATGCCACATATTTTGTTATCTTAAATATATATTTCATTTCAATAAAATTTAAAAATTAATATTCAAACCTAAAAGGAATGTGCGAGGACGAGGGTATAGATTATTAATCACGCCGGCCTTATCACCTCCAACGGCTACTTCGGGGTCACTTACATTTGCTTTTGTAATGGTAAGAATATTCTGTACCGAACCATAAACACGCATATTTGTGTCTTCCACTTTAAAGTTGTAACCTAAAGTTGCATTATCCCATTTCAGAAATGAGCCGTTTTCAATCCACTCGTCGGAAACTCGTTTCATATCCTCGGGAATAGCATATTTATCAGAAATAATATTGTGCAAGTAATTGCCTGATGGATTGAGTTGCAGACGATATGAATTCATGGCTGCAATTTGGTTGTAAATATAGTTTCCTAAACTTGCACGCCACGTCATAGAAAAGTCGAAGTTTTTATATGACAAGCCGGTAGCGAATCCCATAGTTGCAACCGGATTCGGGGTATGGAAAATATAAGTATCATAGCTGTCTATTTTTCCATCGCCATTCAAATCTTCAAATATACCCTCCATAGCTTTTCCGTGTTCGTCATACACTTGTCTATAAACATTATATGTATAAGGAGGAAAACCTAATTGGAAGAGCGCAAGAGGAATTCCGCCGCCGCCGGCAGTAACAGATACTCTTACGTTACTTGAAGTTTCGGGATAATCAGTAATTTCCAATTTATTTAAAGAAACATTGTATGAAACGTTCCAATTGAAAGCGCCTTTTTTCGAGTTGCGAATGACATCATAAGTTAAACCAAGTTCAAGCCCTTTGGTAGTGAATGCACCACTGTTCATATACAGTTCGTTTGCAAAGTTTACACCTGCAGGAATTTGAACGTTAGCCAACAAATCTGTTGATTTCTTATAGTAAGCATCAAATGAACCATACAGGCGATTTTTTGCAAAACCAAAATCCAAACCCGCATTATAAGTTGCTGTTTGTTCCCATTTCAAATTAGGATTATATGCTAACGGATAAACAGGATAGTTATTTCCGTTCCCCGCTGGATACTGGGAGTAAGTATTTGTACCAAGCATATAGAGAGGCAAATAGCGGTTGATATTTACTTTTTCGTCTCCATACAGATTTTGCTGTCCGGTAATACCCCAACCCAAGCGAAGTTTCAGATTTGAAAACACATCTTGGTTTTTCATAAACGATTCTTCAATGGCACGCCATGCAAAACCTGCTGCAGGAAAAATACCCGACCGTTTATCCGGAGCAAACATGGAAGAATGGTCGTTACGAACGGTTAAAGTCAATAAATATCTTTCATAGAACGATAAGTTGGCACGTCCAAAGAACGAAATCAACACTTTGGGTGTGTAAAGAACATCTCTTGGTAGTTCAACTCCGGGAGTAACGGCATGTTTCAAAATATCTCCACTATAGTGTTCTGTTCCGATATTAAATTTTTGATAAGAATAACCGCCTGTTAAATCCAAACGGAAAGGGTCGGATAACTGTTTGTTATAATTTAAATAGAAATCAAGCAATCTGTTTGTCGATTCTCCATAATTGTGCGACTCGCTTCCGATTGGAATGCTTTTCCCATTTACAGAAGTAATTGTAGAGGCAATTTTGCCTGTTTTCGAATCTTCATCCCATTTTTCTGTCTGTAAACCAAGATTGAGAACTGCTTTTAAACCATTTACAAAAGGAATAGCATAGTCAAATTGTACATTTCCCCATAATTTTTTAATTCCAGAAGTATGATATACTTCTCTCAGCAATGCTACAGGATTATATCCTGAAAGAGTATTACGGGTATAATTGTCATTATCACCATAATCAGCGCCCCATTCATAATAACCCAAATATTTTCCGTTCGGATCGTCTACATAGACAGGTTTAGTCGGATCGAAAAAAATGGCGCCGCCGATTGCACCATTTTCGTCAGCTTTGTAGTATTTTTCATACGAACCGTTCGCATTAAATTCAACTTTCAAAGTATTATTAAAGAAAGTCGGAGTCAAAGACATACCTGCATTAAACCGTTGATAACCGGAAGTGATGAGTAAACCGGGAGTATTGTTGAAACCGAGAGTAAAACGCGCAGGCATAAAATCGCCGATTTTACCGAGTAGCGAAAAATTGCCACTCGCTCCAAATTGAGTCTTGAAAATTTCGTCTTGCCAATCGGTGTTATACATTTGTCCGTTCCAACCCAACATGGCAGCAGAAGATTCTGAAAGGTTTTGAACGGCTTTAATAAAATCAACTTGACTGAGCGGTTCTACTTTCCAAGGCAAAGTCATTACAGAAGTTTGCAAATCCAAATTACGTTTCCATTTACCGTCTCCACCTTTTTTAGTCGTAATAAGAATTACACCGTTTGATGCGCGAGAACCATAGATAGCTGTAGCAGAAGCATCTTTCAAAACAGAAAAAGATTCAATGTCGTTGGGATTAATTTGCGTCATAGACATGTCCTTCAAAGGTAATCCGTCCACTACGATAAGCGGATCATTACTGGCATCCAATGAAGAGCCTCCTCGAATACGAATTTGCGAGCCGGTTCCCGGATTTCCGTTTGGAATGACTAATACACCCGGCATACGTCCTGTGATCAGGTTATCAGCCGTTACGATAGGACCTGTGTTCATATCTTTTGCCGTGAGCAATTCAACAGAACCCGTTGCGTCGTTCTTTTTCACGACTCCATATCCGATTGCCACTACTTCGCCCAACATAATCGCATCTTCTTCCATAGAAACCGTGAGAAGATTAGATGTTACTTTAAGTTCCTTAGGGCTGTAGCCAAGAAACGAAACAGCAATCGTACTTTGCGAAGGAGCGCTCAAAGTAAAGTTTCCGTCTATATCGGAAACAGTTCCAAGGGTAGTCCCTTTAACAACAACACTTGCACCAATAATCGCTTCGCCTGTTTTAGCATCTTTCACATGACCAGTTACGGTTATGTTTTGAGCATAAATCGGCAAAGAAAAAAGAAAACCTGCAAGTAAGGCAAACAAAGCCTTTTTTAGAGGAGATAATAACTTTTTCTTCATGTGTTATAAGATTAATAATAACTATTTATATTAAAATAATATAATGCCAAATTTAGATACAATAACCCAAATCTAAAGTATGTTTTCTTAATATTCGTACTTAATTTCAATGCAAACGATTGCATTAAGTTTGAAATTAATTATTGTTACCCATTGTGCATCCGGCATTTTACACTATGTTGTCGTGTTTTTGTTATTTTTTTAATTCGTTTTTTAACATTTCGTAGATTTCAATCCAAGTTTTTTTGTACAATTTGGTTGTTTCATCAGCAAGTTCTCCGAATGTTTCCGACGAATAAAAGAGGTCTGTGGCTTTTTCTTCACCAATGTCAAAATCAAGCACAAGTTGTTCAAGCAATGGTTCACCAATTTCGGAAATTTCGTATTCTGTTACAATCGGCGTTTGTTTGCTGCGCTTTGTAACTCTAACTGACATATCTTCGGCTTGTGAACGTAGTTTTGTTACATAAAAACCTCGTCCAAAATCTCTGTTTGGCTTGCATTTTTGCAAATCAATAACAGCAACAAGCGTATCGCTACCATGATATACTCTCATTATCGTAACCCTCCATTGTTGCGGCAAACTGCGAACATATCTCTAACTGCCCAAAACGGATTATCCGTGTGTAAAGCCCACCAACATTCATTAAGATAATCCATTCCACCATATTTTTTTAGATAAAAATAGGCATCTTGCACATTCATTTTATAACTCGAAGCAAATTTTGGAATAATAAAACTGATAAAACTTATTTTATCGCTTGTGTCTTTATTTATTACTTTTTTTTCCATTTGATTTCAATTTTCTATTAATTCTACTTTAACAGATTAAAGAACATATTATTAGAAACCAGTATTAAAACTATTGCGAATTACGCCAAAAGGCGTATAATGTGAACAACCCCCAATGAAGCGAAGCGATTGGGGGGTTATTGGCTAATGCCGAACGCTGTTTCAAATTCAACCCTTCGGTTTTTTTTAGGATTATATATTTTTAAAGTACAAATATATATGAAAATTCTGATATTTCAAAATCAAAATCTTTCATTGTAATAAACATTCGACGGTGGGCAATGATTGATTTATATAAATATTGGCGTTAAGTGCTATGTAAAAAATAACTTGGTAACTTATACCGTCTATACTTCTATTATTTTATTAACAAAATCAAATTTAATAGTCTCAAAATGTAACAAAAAATCCATTCCTATTATTCCATCGGCAAAATATGTTATTTGAAGCGGCAAGTCTAAAACGCTCACTTCAAAATTAACCATGGCTTTTCCAAACAAACTCAATTTCGGTAATTTAAGTATTTTTGAATTGATGCCGCCATTAACTGTCATTAACCTGTCGCCATTTTTCAATCGTTTCAAGTCGAAACCAAGCCGATTGGCGGTGTCTGTATCAACAATACTTTTAGAAGCGCCTGTGTCGAGAATGAATTGTAAGTCCCAAAAATCATTGATGCCTTTTATTTGCGGCACAACTATAACTTTTCGCTTATTAATCAAAAAATCGTGCTTCATAAAATCAACGTATTTTCATCAACACGGTCGCCTCTTATACCGCCTGTATATACAAGCGTTGCATGATGCGGTTTTAGCTCAAGCGCTTTTTCCGTTACCTTTTTTCGATTCTTGTGCTTATATAAAAATATCGCTTCTTTTAGATGCGGACGAGGGTCAAAAACCGGATTTTCTAAAAGCACAAATCTGTCTGGATACAATTTCTGTATCGTTTCCCATGATGTATATTCTTTTGCTTTCATATCGTTTTGTTTTTTTAATAATACCACAAAGATAATAAACTAAGTTATGTAACGTGCAAAAAATAAGATGCAAATATTAAAAATAATTAAACATAAGCTTTTTAGAGAAATAGTCCATACATTTGTCTAAATCTGACAGAACAAGTAGAATAAACACAACATGGCTCCTATAGAAAAAAAACAAATCACTCTGAAAGACATCGCTAAGGCTTTGGATCTTTCTCCTTCTACTGTTTCCCGGTCACTCAAAGATCATCCTGAGATAAGTGTAAAAACCAAGGAAATTGTGCAAAAATATGCTCAGGAACACAAATATAAACCTAATACACTCGCTTTAAACTTTCGTACACAAAAAAGCAATACAATTGGAGTTATTATTCCCGAAATTGTTCATTATTTCTTTTCTTCCGTTCTATCAGGTATTGAAGAAGAAGCGGAAAAAAATGATTATAAAGTACTTTTTTGCCAGTCAAACGAAGATTACGAAAGAGAGATTATCTGTACGAAAACGCTACTATCCGCATACGTTTGCGGTGTTTTGGTTTCCGTTTCAAAAAGAACAACTAAATTCCAGCACTTCCAGGAAATTATCGACAGCAACATCCCATTGGTTTTCTTCGACCGTATCTGTACGGGAATTAACACGGATAAAGTGGTGGTAGATGACTATACAGGAGCTTTTAATGCCGTAGAATACTTGATAAATACGAATTGTAAACGAATCGTACTGCTTGGAGGAAGTCCTATATTGGCTATCTCAAATAATCGACGGATGGGTTATGAAGATGCTTTGCGGAAACATAAAATACCTGTCGACAAAGGCCTCATGTATATTTGTGATACGATGGCATCTGCACAGGAAATAATCCCTGAAATCCTACAACAAGCAAACCGGCCGGACGCTTTTTTTGCGATTAATGATGAAGTCGCCGCCACCTGTGTTAATATTGTACATTCATTCGGATTGAAAATTCCGGAAGATATTTCCATTTGCGGATTCACCAATAATTATATTTCACAGTTCACCTCTCCCACCCTCACGTCTGTCGACCAAAGGGGATTCGAAATAGGTTCCACCGCCGCCCGTTTGTTGATAAACAGACTGAAAGGAATAGAAACCAAAGTGGGAATCGTGAGCAGGGTTATCAAAACCAAATTGGTAGTCAGAGATTCAACAAGAAAAATTTAACGTTACACATCGTAAAATTATTTTTTATTCATGAAAAGAAAACGTATGTCATTTTGGGATATCTGGAACATGAGTTTCGGATTTCTCGGTATTCAATTCGGATTTGCATTGCAAAACGCCAATGCAAGCCGTATCCTTCAAACTTTCGGAGCAGATGTAGAGCATTTATCCTGGTTCTGGATTGCAGCTCCCCTGACCGGAATGATTGTTCAACCTATCATCGGTCATTACAGTGATAAAACATGGACTAAGCTTGGACGTCGGCGTCCTTACTTCCTTTCCGGAGCCGTACTGACTTCCATTGCATTAATATTGATGCCTAATTCGGCCATGTTCACGGCTTTTGCTCCGGCCATGTTTATCGGAGCCGGTATGCTTATGATCATGGATGCCTCCATCAATGTAGCCATGGAACCTTTCCGCGCTTTAGTCGCCGATTTGTTGCCTTCGGATCAACGCACGTTGGGATTTTCCGTCCAAACCGCCCTCATTGGTTTCGGAGCGTTACTCGGTTCATGGTTACCTTATATATTAGCAGAATGGATAGGAATCTCCAAAACAGCTCCCGAAGGTCATGTTCCCGACAACGTAATATTCTCATTCTATACAGGAGCAGCGATCCTGCTTGGCGCTGTTTTGTGGACCATTTTCACAACCAAAGAATATCCGCCGGAAGCCTATCACGATGGATCCGGTAATCCGGAAGAAGAAGATAACCGCGATTTTTTCACTGCTATTTTCCAAGATTTTAAATCGATGCCCAAAACAATGAAGCAATTGGGAGTAGTACAATTTTTTTCATGGTTTGCTCTTTTTTCCATGTGGGTATTTACAACCCCTGCCGTAGCGGTACATGTATATGGAGCGGCAATAGATGATACTTCTTCCGAAAAATTTCAAGATGCAGGCAACTGGGTAGGAATTATTTTTGGCGTATATAATGCTATTTCGGCCGTATATGCGTTTTGTTTACCTGCTATCGCCAAAAAAATAGGCAGAAAACGTACGCACGCTTTTTCATTGATTATGGGTGGAATAGCCTTAATTTCTATTTATTTCATATCCGATCCGAAAATGTTATTAATCCCGATGATTGGCGTGGGTATGGCGTGGGGGAGTATATTAGCGATGCCTTATGCTATTCTCGCAGGTTCTATTCCCGCTAAGAAAATGGGAATTTATATGGGAATCTTTAATTTCTTCATCACCATACCACAGATTATTAATGGAATTTTCGGAGGCCCCATCGTCAAACGAATATATGAGTCTCAAGCCATCTTTGCGATTGTTATAGCCGGTATTTGTTTGTTTATTGCGGCTTTTTCCGTGCTATTCGTTGAAGATAAAGACGATGTAACTATATGAATATTTTAAAGAAAATTAAACACAGAGGCACAGAGACACAGAGTTTTGTTTCTTAATTTCTCTGTGTCTCCGTGCCTCTGTGTTAAAAATTTTTAAAAATATAAATTATGAAAACAAAAGTATTTTTATTATTCGCAGTATTGTGTAGTATTATTGTTTCTTGTAATCATGAAAAGAAAGAAACAAGGCATCATCCCGATTGGGTTTATGACGCCACCATTTATGAAGTAAATATCCGGCAATATACTCAAGAAGGAACATTTACCGCTTTTACCAAACATATTCCACAATTGAAAGACTTAGGCGCAGGTATTCTTTGGGTGATGCCCATCCAGCCAATCGGAGTAGAAAAACGGAAAGGCACGCTTGGCAGTTATTATTCCATACAAAATTATACCCAAACAAATCCTGATTTCGGGACTTTGAATGATTTCAAACAATTAGTTGGCGCTGCTCATGATGCGGGAATGAAAGTCATTTTGGATTGGGTGGCTAATCACACTTCACACGATGCTGTTTGGATTACCGAACACAAAGATTGGTATGTTACCGACAGTTTGGGAAATGTGGTTTCCCCCTTTGACTGGACAGACGTAGCTAAACTGAATTACAACAATGCTGATATGCGGAAAGCGATGCAGGATGCCATGGCTTTCTGGCTGAAAGAAACTGATATTGATGGTTTCCGTTGCGATGTGGCTTCCGAAGTTCCTGCGGATTTTTGGGAATCAACTGTTACCGAATTGAAAAAAATAAAACCGGACATTTTCATGCTGGCAGAAGCTGAAAAACCGGAACTTAATGTCAAAGCTTTCAATGCTTATTATGCTTGGGATATGCACCATCGAATGAACGATATTGCACAAGGAAAAGCGAATGTGGATTCACTCCGTAAGACATTACTAAAAATGTCGAGCTTTCCGGATTACGCCATACCTATGATTTTCACTTCCAATCATGATGAAAATTCCTGGAATGGTACCGAATTTGAACGTTTGGGCGCCGCTGCACGCACATTTGCCGCTCTTACTTACATGTTGCCGGGCATGCCTCTGATTTATAACGGACAAGAAATCGGATTCAACCGTCGTTTGCAATTCTTCGAAAAAGATTCCATTGACTGGAGCAACGATCCCGACAATTTCACAGCTTTTTATCAATCATTGATCAAACTGAAAAAGGCAAATAAAGCATTGTTCAGCCAAGAGCTTGGGGGAAAATTAGAAGAAATCGATACGAACAAACCTCAGGAAATATTCGCATTCCAACGAAAAGTAGAAGATAACAACGTAATCGCTATTTTCAATTTAAGTCCGGATACCGTTGATTTTACGATTGAAAATGAAAAATTTCAAAATCTTCCGCCTCAAATGCAACTATCTCCTTGGGAATATAAGATTATTAATTAATTCTCAACGTAACAGCATTTTTGTGAGCGTCTAACTGTTCGTTTTCGGCCATAATTTGGATAGTTTTTCCTAAATTACCTATTCCTTCTTTTGAAATCTCCTGGAAGGTTATCTTTCGGATAAAACTATCCAGATTTACACCGCTGTACGCTTTAGCATAACCGTTAGTCGGCAATGTATGATTGGTTCCCGAAGCATAATCTCCGGCGCTTTCGGGAGTATAGTGTCCGAGGAAAACAGAACCTGCGTTGGTAATTTGCTCTGCGAATTCAGAATAATCGGCTGTTTCAATAATTAAATGTTCCGGAGCATACCTGTTAGTCATCTCAATGATTTCCTGCTTATCTTTCACTAAAATGATTTTACTGTTCTCCAAAGCTTTGGCAGCAAACTCTTTACGAGGTAATTTTTCTAATTGCACTTCAACTTCTCTGATGACTTTTTCGATAATAGATTCTGTTGCGGTAATTAAAATCGCTTGACTATCAACGCCATGCTCTGCTTGAGACAATAAATCGGAAGCCACAAAAGCCGGATTGGCGGTTTCATCTGCGATAACTTCTACTTCAGAAGGTCCGGCGGGCATATCAATAGCGACATCTCTCAGGCTGACCAATTGTTTGGCTGCCGTTACATACTGATTACCGGGTCCAAAAATCTTATATACTTTAGGAACGCTTTCCGTTCCATAAGCCATTGCAGCAATAGCTTGCACACCACCAATTTTAAAAATCTTATCTACTCCCGATTCTTTGGCTGCAAACAAGATAGCCGGATGGATTTTTCCTTTTTTATCAGGAGGCGAACACAGTACAATCTCTTTGCAGCCGGCAATTTTAGCCGGAACAGCCAGCATCAAAACCGTGGAAAACAAAGGTGCGGTTCCTCCGGGAATATATAATCCGACCTTTTCAATCGCCACCGGTTTTTGCCAACACACAACACCGGGCGTCGTTTCTATTTTTTTTATTTCAAGTTTTTGGGATGAATGGAAAGTTTCTATATTTTTTTTTGCCTGACGAATGGCAGCTTTTAAATCTTCGGAAACACGTTGTTCTGCTTCTCTGATCTCATTTTCCGGAACTTGCAAATCTGCCAGCTGTATTTTGTCAAATTTTAATCCGTATTCTTTTACGGCCTCATCGCCACGCTTGCAAACATCGTTTAAAATGGTTTGTACGGTTTCGATTAATGTCGAATTATCAAATGTTGGGCGAGTTAGGATTTGAGCCCAATTATTTTTTTGCGGGTATTTTATTGTTTGCATTTTATTTTGTTTATTTCATTTACAAATTGAAATCATCTTGACTTTTTATAGTTTGTTTGAATCGTAGCAATGCCGCGTAGCGGCTAAATATTGGTAGCCCCGTGCAAGCCGACAGGCGCAGCTCGGGGTTGGTTGCGATCCCCCATTACCCTCGCCACGTAGTGGCGATACAATTTGCGATGATGTCGCTCCTACGGAGCTTGGGAGATGGTGGGGCTCAATTTATCCGTGGGTTACGCTATCGCTTACCCACGGCTATATATATGAGGCCGCTATGCGGCCAACACTTCACTTCACATAATCTTTATAATATCATCTTCTCTATCGGAATAATCAAAATACCTTCTGCTCCTAAAGCTTTCAACTTGCCGATTATTTCCCAAAAACGCTTTTCGTCAATAACAGAATGAATCGAACTCCAACCTTCCTGCGCCAAAGGAAGCACCGTCGGACTTTTCATTCCCGGCAGGACGGCAAAAATTTCATCCAACTTATTATTGGGAGCATTCAAAAGAATATACTTTTTATTTTCGGCTGTCTGTACGGCATTTATCCTAAAAATCAGCTCATCAAGAATTTCCTTTTTCTCATTGCTTAATTTCTCATTGCTAATCAGTAAAGCTTCCGATTCCATTACAACCTCAACCTCTTTCAGATGATTGCTGATTAAGGTACTCCCTGAGCTGACAATATCAAAAATAGCATCGGCCAATCCAATACCCGGAGCTATTTCCACAGAGCCGGAAATAACGTGTATTTCAGCTTTAATTGCATTTTTTTTCAAAAAGTCAGAAAGAATTCCGGGATAAGAAGTAGCTATTTTTTTCCCTGCAAACCAATTCAAACCTTTATATTCTTCATCTTTGGGAACAGCTAACGATAACCGGCATTTACTGAAATTAAGCCGTTTGATAATCTTTGCAGATTCCTTTTTTTCCACAAATTCATTTTCGCCCACAATCCCAACATCGGCCACACCGGACGCAACCGACTGCGGAATATCGTCATCACGTAAAAAAAGTAATTCTACCGGAAATGTTTTTGAAGGAATAAGTAAACTTCTCTTTCCTGAAGACAATTTAATACCTGCTTCATTCAACAACTCCATTGTTTCTTCAAACAGACGGCCTTTAGCTTGTACGGCAATTCTAAGCATAATTCTATTTTCTTATCTTTAAATATTCAACAACAAAAAAAAAGAGGCTGTCTTAAAAGTAATTTAGCCACAAATTACACAAATTATCACAAATTATTTTATCTTGATAATCAACAACATAAGAAAACCGGAATTCTTAGATTAGTGTAAATTTGTGTAATTCGTGGCCTTTTTAAGACAACCTCCCAATATTTTTGAAACACATAATAAGCCACCGAGATTACCCGTTGTAATGATGATGGATAGGATATGCGTTATTCATAAATACTTTAATATATTTCGATGGCAAAGATAATGAAAATATAAAGAAAATAAAATTTTCAATCGCTTTATGTATAAAAAACAAGGATTAGAGTTATCTTTGACATCAACTTATCACAACATTTCGTATAAGGGGATCATCATGTGTAATCGATTATTCTATATTTTTTTGATTTCATTTTTGTCTTGCAACACGATTTACGGACAAAAAGTAGGTTTGGTATTAAGCGGCGGCGGCGCCAAAGGAGCAGCGCACATCGGTTTGATTCAAGCCCTTGAAGATAATGAAATTCCTATCGATTACATAAGCGGTACTTCTATCGGCGCTATCGTTGGCAGTATGTACGCAATGGGTTATAGTCCGAAAGAAATGATCGACCTTTTCATGTCTCCGGATTTTTACAATTGGCAAACCGGAAAAATCGAAGACAGCTACTATTACTACTTTCGAAAACCTGCCGAGACTCCGGAAATCACAAGATTCATGATTCCTTTGAAAAATACATCCGACCTATTATTATTAGATGCGGTTATCCCCTCCAACATTGTCAATCCCATTCAGATGAATCAGTCTTTTATGAATCTTTTTGCTCAAGCAACGGTGGCCTGCGGAAAAGATTTTAACCGTTTACTGGTTCCTTTCTTATGTGTAGCTTCAGATGTTTATAATAAAAGACCTGTAATTTTTCAGTCGGGAGATTTAGGTGATGCAGTGAGAGCTTCTATGACATTTCCCTTTGTTTTCAAGCCTATCACAGCAGATAGTATTCCATTGTATGACGGAGGATTGTATGATAATTTTCCTATTAGACCTATGATTAGGATATTCCACCCTGATTTTATTATTGGCAGTTCGGTTGCAGGAAAAGCAACACAAAAAAACGACCGCAGCCTGTATGGGCAACTTGAAAATATGGTCATGCAAAAGACCGATTATTCGGTTAGCCCTGATGAAGGAATTCTAATTAAGTTTTCTTTGGATAATGTAAATCTGTTGGATTTCGATAAGTCTAAAGATCTCTTTGAAATTGGATACAAAAAAGGATTGGAAATGGTGGATTCCATCAGGATGCGTATAAAAAGAACTGTTTCTAAAGAAGAAATCGACCAAAAAAGAGCAGATTTTCGGAATAAAATGCCCAAACTTATATTTAAAAATATCATTATCAAAGGCGGCCTCCACGACCAGCAATCCTACATCGAAAGTCAGATTAGAAGCGATAAAGAAAAAACTTTCGACATGGAAGATTTTAAAAGGGCTTATTTTAAACTTTTGACAAATTCCAAGATAAAAGAAATTATTCCACATGCCGTTTATAACGAATCAAACGGATACTTCGACTTAGTGTTGGATGTAAAAATTGAAGATGAATTATTGGTTACATTTGGAGGAAATGTGTCTTCCTCAAATGCAAATCAACTCTATCTCGGATTAGGATATAAAAGCTTAACCAATTATTCCGTGAACTTCAATCTCGATTTGCAAGTAGGGAATGCATTCAATGGATTCATGTTTCAAGGAAGAATAGAACCTCCCTATAAATTTCCAAATTATCTAAAATTTATAGGCGCATTTAATTATCGCAAATATTATGAAAGCGATAAATTATTTATCGACGCTAACTTATTGACTTTCATGCAACAAAGTGAGGGATATCTAAAATTATGTATCGGATTACCATTTGAAAACAAAGGTAAAAGTGAAATACGAATTGGATACGGATCTCTGGAAGATAAATATTTCCAAAGCAACACGACCATTTCCAACATTAATTTTGACAAAAGCGATTATAGTTTATTTTCAATCGGAACATCTGTTGATATAAACACTTTTGACGCCAAACAATTTCCTACGTTAGGAGAAAATTACTCTATCCTCACTCAATTCATTGCCGGTAAAGAGACTTACACTCCGGGAAGTATAATTAGTCCCAGGCAAAGTAAAGCATCCGAAAACCAATCTTGGTTACAGTTATTTGCTCAAATAAATAATTATAAAACCATAAATAACCGTTTCAATTACGGATATCTGTTAGAAGCAGTTATTTCAAGTAAAAATTTGCAAAGCAATTATACTACCAGTGTTATGCAAGCGCCGGCTTTTACGCCGACACCGCATAGTAAATTAGTGTTTAATGAAGCATTCAGGTCCAACCAATACGTAGCCGGAGGGGTCACTCCTATTTACAAAATAAATAAAATCATTCATTTGCGTGGAGATTTCAACGCATTTATGCCCATATATCCTATCAAACAAGGACCCAATTACAAAGCCTATTATGGAGATTTATTTTCAAAATTCTCGTATATGGGAGAAGTTGCATTAATAGCCCAATTGCCATTCTTATCTGTAAGCCTTTATGGAAATTACTATAGTTTCCCTGCCCGGAATTGGAATTTTGGACTGAACATCGGATATGTAATCTTTAATCCGAAGTTTACTCAATAAAAACAATCAAAAAATTGTATTAATAAGAAAAATAGCTTATCTTTGCACTCTCAAAAATGAAAAATGGCTCCGTGGCTCAACTGAATAGAGCATCTGACTACGGATCAGAAGGTTGGGGGTTTGAATCCCTTCGGAGTCACAAGCTGAAAATCAAGCGCTTACGAATAAAAAGTAGGCGCTTTTTTTATAAGAGTAAGTCCTGTATGCTGTTTAAAAAGCCTTCCGAAAGTATAAATAAAATAAAAAAACTTCTTTAGTTTTATTAGTTTTTTTACCTTTGCACAGTTTTTTTGAAAAGTGTTAAGAAAAATATGATAATCAGTTAAATAATATATAATTATGAATTTCAAACAAATTGTTTTTGGAGCAATAGCTCTTATGGTCATTACTTCATCTTGTATGAAAAAAGCAGGAATAGGAATGAATGCCAATACTGCGCCGCAAGAATACCCGACTCAAACTTTGAACAGGCAGAATGTTCAATTGGAAACAGTATATCCTGTGACAATAAAAGGACAGAATGATACGGAAATAAGACCGCGTATCGACGGCTTTATTGATGCAATCTATGTAGATGAAGGTACGGTAGTGAGAAAAGGACAGACATTGTTCAAAATTAATTCGCCTTCAGCAGAACAGGCGTTGAGAACGGCGCAAGCTGCCGTCGAAAGCGCTACCGCCCAAGAAAGTACCGCCAAATTAAATGTTGACAGGTTCAAGCCGTTGGCAGATCAGGGCATTGTCAGTCAAGTACAATTAGATACCTATCAAAATGCCGACAAATCGGCGCAAGCTGCATTGGCACAGGCAAATGCTCAATTGGCAAATGCAAAAGCTCAAATGAGTTGGACAAACGTTTCAAGTCCTGTCGATGGCATAGTCGGTTCCATATCCTATCGTTTGGGAAGTTTAGTGAACAATGGAAACGTACTGACCACCGTGTCCAGTTCGAATAATGTATATGCTTATTTTTCAATGAATGAAAAAGACTTGGTGAGTCTATTGGATAGTTTGCCCGGAAAAAATCAAGCTGAAAAAATTAATAATTTGCCTAAAGTAAGTTTTAGAATGGCTGACGGCTCTCTTTATAATGAAAAAGGAAAAGTAAAAACTATTGCAGGATTGGTTAATGTTACCACAGGCACAGTAACATTAAGAGCCGAATTTCCCAATGCACAAGGAACATTAAGAAGCGGCTTCAGCGGAAATATCATTATACCGAAATCCATAAACAACACTATTGTTATTCCTCAAAAAGCAACATTCACCCGACAAGACAAATACCTTGTATATAAAGTACAGGGAGATTCGGTTGTGTCTGCGCAAATCTCTGTTACTCCCACTCCCGACGGGAAAAGCTATGTTGTTATGAACGGATTATCGCAAGGCGACCGTATTGTAAATGACGGCATTGCAACTTTAGCGGAAGGCAAAAAAATCATAGTGAAATAAATCAGTTATTCAGTTATTTAGTTATTCAATTTTTAGATATTAAAATACAATGTTAAAAATATTTATAGAAAGACCTGTATTATCAACCGTAATATCAATCATTATAGTTGTATTAGGTATAATCGGGATGGCTATGTTGCCGGTAGAGCAATATCCGAATATTGCGCCTCCTACGGTACAGGTGCAAGCCACCTATCCGGGTGCAAATGCGGACGTGGTGCTGAATAGTGTGGTTATTCCCATCGAAGAACAGATTAATGGGGTTGAAGGTATGACTTATATGACTTCGTCTGCCATGAACAATGGCACCGCCCAAATTATGGTATTCTTCCGGCAAGGAATTAACCCCAATATTGCTGCTGTAAATGTGCAGAATATGGTTGCACGGGCTACGCCTCTGTTGCCGCAAGAAGTAACACAAACCGGCGTAATTGTTCAGAAACAGCAAAACAGTACCATATTAGGTTTTACTTTATCGACAGATAATCCGGATTATGACGGACGGTATTTGCAAAATTTTGCCAATATCAACATCCTGCCTCAGATTCAACGGATATATGGCGTTGGAGGCGCAACGGTAATGGGCGCAAGGAACTACTCGATGCGTATATGGCTGAAGCCCGACGTGATGGCTTCATATAAAATATCGGCGCAAGAAGTTATTGCTGCGCTGCAAGACCAGAACATTGAAGCGGCGCCGGGCGAGTTGGGGCAAAACAGTAATCAAACGTTTCAATATACATTGAAATTTACAGGAAAGCTGAAAACGGCCGAACAGTTTGGCAATATTATTATCCGTTCGCAAAACGGACAGATTCTTCGGGTAAAAGATGTGGCAAACGTAGAGTTAGGTTCCCTGAATTATACTGTTCTGTCCGAAACAAATAAACGCGACGCCGTGTTTATCGGCATCAGCCAGACAGCAGGCTCAAATGCTCAGGAAGTTATCAACAACGTAAAATCCGTACTTAATGATGCAAAAAAGATACTTCCTAAAGGAGTTGAAATCAACTATATAATGGACTCCAATGAATTTTTGAGCGCATCCATTGATAAAGTACTTCATACTTTGTTGGAAGCTTTTATTCTTGTGTTCATTGTCGTATTTGTATTTCTTCAGAATGTCAGGTCAACCATTATTCCGGCAATTGCAGTTCCTGTGGCTATTATCGGCACATTCTTCTTTTTATGGATGTTCGGATTTTCCATCAATCTATTGACTTTATTTGCTCTCGTGCTGGCTATCGGTATTGTGGTCGATGACGCCATTGTGGTCGTCGAGGCGGTGCATGCCCAATTAGATGCGGGAGAGAAAAGCCCTAAAAAGGCTACGCTGACGGCTATAGGTGAAATAGCTCCTGCCATCGTATCCATTACGCTGGTTATGGCGTCTGTGTTCATTCCTGTCAGCTTTATAGGAGGAACTTCGGGCGTATTCTACAAGCAATTCGGGCTAACGCTTGCTGTGGCGATTTTTATTTCTGCCATCAATGCGTTGACGCTTAGCCCTGCCCTTTGTGCGGTATTTTTGAAAGAGAAAAAAGAAGAACAAAAAAAGAAAAATTTTCTTCAGCAGTTTTATTATTACTTTAATAAAATTTTTAACGCCTCGACGTCGAAATACAAAAGTGCGCTGCATTTCTTGGGGAAAAAGGGACACCGCTGGGTTACTACCACAATTATTGTTGTAGCCTGTATTATCCTGTTCGGATTGATGAAATTTCTTCCGACCGGATTTGTGCCGCAGGAAGATAGCGG
>Ga0123357_10002238_pt1 | contig 21383 bp, 9 predicted proteins | sample TergutEmb28metaG_FD_89873 | JGI IMG/M metagenome (GOLD analysis project Ga0123357, IMG submission 89873) | Embiratermes neotenicus P4 segment gut microbial communities from Petit-Saut dam, French Guiana - Emb289 P4 | ecosystem: Host-associated > Arthropoda: Insects > Digestive system > Gut ... | reverse complement strand
TGTTCACCTCAAGCTGCCGGACACTTTCAGCGTCCCCGCGATGCTCGAACTGCCCGATCGCGCCACGTTGCTCGTCGAAGCCGATCACGCCGGCCGCGCCGCCAGCATCAACCTCGCCCAAATGGTCATGGCTCGCCTCCTCACCCAAATGCCCGCCGGACGCGTCAAATTCACCCTCTTCGATCCCGTCGGTCTTGGCCAGAGTTTCGCCGGCTTCATGCACCTCGCCGACCACGACGAATCCCTCGTCGGCTCGCGTATCTGGACCGAATCCGAGCACATGGAGCAACGCCTTTCCGACCTGACCGAGCATATGGAAACCGTCATTCAAAAATATCTACGCAACGAATATGCCACCATCGATCAATACAACGCCCAGGCCGGCGAACTTGCCGAGCCTATCCGCTTCCTCGTCGTCGCCGATTTCCCCACAGGCTTCGAGCAGGAATCCCTCCGACGCCTCGCCTCCATCGCCACCACCGGCCCACGCTGCGGCGTCTACACCATCATCCTCCGCGATACACGCACACCTCTCCCCCCCAACTCCCGCATGGAAGAAGTCATCGCTCGCAGCGTCCACCTCCTCCACAAGAATGGCACCTTCACCTGGAACGACGCCGTCCTCAAACGCTTCCCACTCCACATCGACCCGCCCGCCGGCGAAAAAATTCTCACCGCCCTCATGGACAAGGTCGGCAAAGCCGCAAAAGAAGCCAAACGCGTCGAAGTCCCCTTCCAAAGCATCGCTCCCCCAAACGATCAATTCTGGTCCCTCAGCTCCAAATCCGATCTCCGCGTCCCCGTCGGCAAATGCGGCGCCACCCGCCTCCAATCCCTCCGCTTAGGCATCGGCGTCGCACAGCACGCACTCGTCGCCGGCAAAACCGGATCCGGTAAATCCAACTTCATGCACACCATCGTCACCAATATGTCCATGTGGTACGGCCCGGACGAAGTCGAGTTCTACCTCGTCGACTTCAAAAAAGGCGTCGAATTCAAAGCTTACGCCACCAGCCAACTCCCTCACGCCCGAGCCATCGCCGTCGAAAGCGACCGCGAATTCGGCCTGAGCGTCCTCCAACGCGTCGACGCCGAACTCACCCGCCGCGGCACCATGTTCCGCGACGCCGGCGCCCAGGAAATCAGCATGTTCCGCGACCGCACCGGCCAGAAACTCCCTCGCACCATCCTCCTCATCGACGAATTCCAGGAATTCTTCTCCGAGGACGACAAGCTTGCCCAGGAAGCCTCCGCCCTCCTCGACCGCCTCGTCCGTCAGGGCCGCGCCTTCGGCATCCACATCATCCTCGGCTCCCAAACCATCGGCGGCTCCTCCGGCCTCGCACGCTCCACCCTCGGCCAAATCGCCGTACGCGTCGCCCTACAATGCACCGAAGCTGACTCCCAAATGATCCTCGGCGACAACAACTCCGCCGCTCGTCTCCTCACCCGTCCCGGCGAAGCCGTCTACAACGACGCCGGCGGTCTCGTTGAAGCCAACAGTCCCTTTCAAATCGCCTTCCTCCCCGACGCCCAGCGCGAAGGCTACCTCGAACAAATCCAAAAACTCTCCCACTCCCAAAACATCGCTCCGCCCACTCCCATCGTCTTCGAAGGCAACTCCGCCGCCATCATCCGCAAAAATGACCGCATCATGACACTCCTCCAGCAATCCACCTACCCGCCCGCCGCCTCCTCCGTACCTGCCTACATCGGCGAACCTGTCGCCATCAAAGATCCCACCGCCGTCCCCTTCCGCCGCCAATCTGGCGCCAACGTCCTGATGGTCGGCCAACAGGAAGAATCCGCCATCGCCATCTTCGCCTCCATGATCGCTTCGCTTGCCGCCCAGCAAAAACCCGGCGACGCCATCTTCTACCTCCTCGACGGCAGTCCCGCCGACTCCCGCTACTTCGGCCTCCTCGAAAAAGTCATCGCCACACTTCCACACGAAACCAAAGTCATCCCCTGGCGTGACACCGCCGACGCCATCAACGCACTCGCCGCCCAGCTCAAAACCCGCCAAGCAAACGAAGAGCACGCCGCCCCTGCCATCTACCTCCTCATCTTCGGCCTCCAGCGCTACCGCATCCTCCGCCACCAGGAAGACGACTTCTCCTTCAGCAAATCCGACGAGGAATCAAAACCCAAACCCGACAAACAATTCGCCGAACTCCTCTCCGAAGGCCCCACTCTCGGCATCCACAACATCATCTGGGCCGACACCCCCATCACCCTCGAACGCACCTTCGACCGCGGCACCATGCGTCAATTCGACCACCGCATCCTCTTCCAGATGAGCGCCTCCGATTCCAGCAACCTGATCGATTCCCCGTTAGCCAACCGCCTGGGCGCCCACCGCGCCCTGCTCTACAGCGAAGAGCAAGGCACCTTCGAAAAATGCCGCCCCTACGAAGTCCCTGACGAAACGTGGCTCCAATTCCTCACCGCCCGCCTCAAAAATCGCACATAATCTTGCATGGCTTACGCAATATTTGCATTTTTCTATTGATAACAATGTCACACCCGCAAAACGCCGATATGCGGTGATAACAACATCCCCGATGAGTGATTCAGGAGAAAACGAATGATCCGCACATCGAAACTTTTGAAAGAACACGGCGCGGACATCAATGCCAAAGACAAGGAAGGCAAAACGCCCTTAGCTGTAGTTACTACCGTATGTGGTGACGATGCGAAGAACTGGCTACTCGCCAACGGCGCGAAATAGTCGAACAAAATCTTCCTTTTACCTTTTACTTTTTACCTCTTCTTCTCCCTCGCCCCCGTTTCGTTTCATCAACTCCAAAAATCTCCCCATCCAAATTGTCTTAAACTGTTCTCTCTCCGCGTCCAACTCTCTCGCATTCCATACATCCTCAAACTTCTGATACGCCTTCCACCGCACCACGAACTCCACTTTCTCCACCTGTCGCCGCACGCGTTCCAGCTCACTTTCCGTCGGTATTCCCAACTCCGGAAACCACGCATCCGGCAACTCCACATTCCCCGCTATCCACCCATTGGTCATCACGATCGTCCGTCCCTCGCCCACTCGCTTCATCACCCCTTCCCACTCCGCTTGCAGATCTCGCTCCACCCACAACCCATCCATCCGCTGTTTCCATTTCCACCCATTCCAAACCGCTCCCGCCGTCTCCACCTGCGAGAGCAGCATCACCACCACAACCGCCCCCACGATCCCCCTTCGCCACGTTGTAGCGACTCCGCTTTGCGGGGTGGCGGAATCCACCCCCATCACCAACCCCAGCACCGCCAGATACGAGTAATAATTCCACGATCCCGTCCACCCATAAAACCCCAGCAAAAACGCCGTATGCAGCACTCCCACCGTCACCATCATCTCCATCCGCCGCAACATTGTCTGTGTCTGTCCGTGGCTGTCTGTGGCTAATCTCCGTAAAATCCCCCACCCTGCCCATCCCGCTCCCCCCGCACTCACCACCGCCGCCAACAAAAACGCTCCCACCGGACTAATCACATATTTCCAGGCATCCCCCGGCATCCAAAACGCCCGCCCCTGTTCCCCAAAAAATCCAAACCCCGCCGCCGCATACGTCTTCATCCCCGTCGTCGGCAACATCGTCGCCACCACCGTTCCCACACCCATCCACATCGACAACCCCACCACCAACACTCCTCCCACGATCACCGCCGGCAAAACAAATCGGAGTTCACATTTCAGCGTGTTTCTCTTCCGACGAGAGAGGCTCGCTAAAGCGTGAACTCCGACCAGCCAGAACCCATACACATACCCCATCGACGGCTTCACCATCACACAGACCACCATCCAACCCAGTGCCCTTGAACGCTTCCCCTCCGCCTGCTCCGCCAGCGCCATCGTAATACACATTCCCTCCAAAACATGTGTCAACGTCAAATACGCCGGCATCACCGCCAGCGGCAGCCCCACGCAAAACAAAACCACCCCCGCCCGCCTCACCCGCATCGCCACCAACACCCGCGCCAACCCCCACGCCATCCCCATCTCCCCCAACACCATCAACCCCAAATACCCCCACGCCCCCCGCCCGAACACTGCAAACCCCACACGCCCATAAAGCAGCGACAACAATCCATGCGTATATCCAAAATCCACCGTCGGCACATACCCCTTCGCCACCAGCATATCCCCCTTGATCACCGTCCCGGCATCATAAAACGCAAATTCCGCCCAATCCGCCACCCGATACGTCGGCAACTGAGCCAGAAAGCTCACCACCAACACCCCCGCCACCAACAACGTCATTCCCCGAACCCCCAGTCCTCCTTTGACTCTTTTCAATTCCAGCAGCCCAACTTCTTCCATTCATGTTCCCTTCTGGCATTAAGCCACATTCTAATAGTGAATGGTGAATGGTGAATAGTGAAAGCTCAAACCCTCTTCCCTCCCATTATTTAGCCGGCAGGCTTGCCTGCCGCTCGGAGCCCCGGATGGCCATCCGGGGCTCTATCGCACTTGAGCCGCCTTGCCATTACACTCACATCCATGACGATTTCGGAGACCTACGCCGCCGCCGTTACCCACTTGCGGGCCGGACGACTTGCCGCCGCGGAGGAACTTTTCAACCAGATCGTCCGCGATCAGCCCAATCATTCCGGCGCATGCCACCTGCTGGGCATTGTCGCTTTCCAAACCAACCGTCTCGACGCCGCCGTCGATCGCGTGCAGCAGGCGATTCGACTCAACCCGTCGCACCACGAATACCATTCCAACCTGAGCGTCATTTTCGCGGCCCTGCGCCGCTGGCCCGAGTCCCTCACTCACGCCCAACGATCAGTCTCGCTCAAGTCCAACTTTCCCGAAGCCCACGTGAACCTCGGCAAAGCCCTCCGCGCCACACACCAGTTCGTCGCCGCCGAAACCGCCTTCCGCAAAGCTCTCGCTCTACGCCCCAATGACCCAAACGCTCTCCTGGACCTCGGCCTCACGCTCAAAGAACAAGGCCACCTGCAAAAATCTGTCGAAACCTACCGCCAAGCCCTTTCCTTCCGCCCCAACTTCCCGGAAGCCCTCGTCTGCCTCGGCGGCGCACTGCTCGAACTCCATCAACCCACCCAAGCCCTCGCTCTCTTCCAGAAAGCCCTCGCCCTGAACCCCAACTCTTCCGAAACTTGGATCGCTCTCGCCACCGCTTACAAGGTCTTGGAAAACCTGCAGGCCTATGCCGACGCGATTCGCAATGTCGTTCGCCTCCAGCCGCAATCCGCCGACGCTCACAACACGCTGGGCATCGCCTTTTACGATCTCCATCGAGCCGACGACGCGATTGCTTCGTACCGACGAGCCATCGCGCTCGATCCCAACCACACCGGCGCTCTGAACAACCTCGGCCTGGCTCTCAAGGATGCCGGTCAACTCGACGAAGCACTCGCCGCACATCGCCGTGCACGCGATCTGGGCATCACCAAAAACGCTCCGGACGCCAAAGACCACCATAGCAACTTCTGTTACACCCTTCACTTTCATCCAAACTACTCGCCGGCCCAAATCCTCGCCGAGCATCGCGACTGGAACGCCCGCTACGCCGCACCACTGAAGTCCACGATTCAGCCGCACACCAACGATCGCTCCCCCGATCGCCGCCTCCGCATTGGCTACGTTTCCGCCGACTTCACCGCTCACGTCGTCGGCTTCAACCTCCTCCCGCTCTTCCAACATCATAACCATGGGGGGGGGGAACAGTTCGAAATATTCTGCTACTCCGACGTTCGTTTCCCCGGCCAAATCACCGCAAGGTTCCAATCCTACGCCGACCACTTCCGTCCCGTCGTCCACCTCTCCGACGAGCAACTCGCCCAGAGCATCCGCAACGACCGCATCGACATCCTCGTCGACCTCGCCCTCCACATGGCCAACAATCGCCTCCTGGTCTTTGCCAGAAAACCCGCTCCCATTCAGATGACCTTCGCCGGCTACCCCGCCACCACCGGCCTCGACGCCATCGACTACCGCCTCACCGATCCCTACCTCGACCCTCCCGACGGTTCCACCGACGCCCACCACAGCGAAAAAAACCTCCGACTCGCACAGAGCTTCTGGTGCTACGACCCCGACCCCCAATTCATCCTCCCCATCAACCCCCTCCCCGCACTCACCGCAAGTGGAAAGGGGGGGGGACTCACCTTCGGCTGTTTCAACAACTTCTGCAAAGTCACCCCTCCCACGCTCGACCTCTGGGCCGCCGTCCTCCGCGCCCTGCCCACTTCGCGACTCCTGATCCTCGCCCCCCAAACCCAATACCGCGCGAGTATCTTGCGACATTTCGAATCGCAAGGCGTCACGCCAACCCGCATCGAATTCATCAACCAACAACTCCGCCGCGACTATCTCGCCCTCTACCATCGCGTCGATCTCTGCCTCGACACCTTCCCCTACAACGGCCACACCACCGGCCTCGACGGCCTCTTCATGGGCGTACCCACCATCACGCTCATCGGCCAAACCACCGTCTCCCGCGCCGGTTTCAGCCAACTTTCCAATCTCAACCTCACCGAACTCGCCGCCACCACCACCACCCAATTCCTGCAAATCATCATCGACCTCGCCAACGACCTCCCCCGCCTCGCCGCCCTCCGCCAATCCCTCCGTGCCCGCATGCAAGCCTCTCCTTTGATGAACCCACAACTCTTCGCCACCTCCATCGAAATCGCCTACCGCCAAGCCTGGCACATGCTCTGTAACACCCACCCTCTCCTCTCTCATTAACTCCGTTTAATGAGCCACGGACAGACACGGACAGACACAGAGAGAATTTGACTTTTACCTTCTTTTGTCTGTGTCTGTCTGTGTCTGTCGGTGTCTGTCTGTGGCTCATTTTAGTCATCTACACCCGGCGCCTGAAAAATTGGCCCGTGTGAAAGGAGAACAGTGTACGGGATGAGAGTAGGTCTCTCGCAGCCGGGCGGCAAGGGCCTGGCTGCAAATCAGCGCAAGCTGCGGCGATCAAGAGTCGTCGTGGTGAACTGCTGGTCAAGTCCGGCTCGCTTCCACACATGCGCCATCGCTGCTCCGATGGCGGTAGCCCTAACTGGAGTTCCATGAGGATGACCATAGGCATGAATGCGCGTTGCGGTAAAGGCCGAAGGATCGACCTGCCGCCGCTTGAAGTAGAAGCTCAGAAACAATTCCAAGTAGTGCTGATAATTTTTCAATGTGCTTTCAGCCAGACCTCGATTACGACGCAGGTGTTCAATGCAGCGAGCGACTTCCACTTGCGCGGGGGTTTGAGGTTGGGACTGAATCCGGCGAGGATTCGAGGGCTGGAATCGAGACAGAATCCGACGAGGAATCAACGCCAGCACAAAATTTACAGCCGAAAGAGCGTACATCCTTCTGGATGCAAACTTCCCCCGAGACTTTTGGCTGTACCAGTGCAGGAAGTTCGTCACATGCTGATTGGTAATCCGGTCCAGCGGCACGCGATGGGTCCGCAGCCATTTGCCGAAACGGATAGCAATTCCAAGCATATGGCAGGCATAGTTGTAGCCATATCCATCTGCGCGATAGCGTGCAGCCGCCTCCTTCAGATATGGCAACAACGGGTTGCGTTCCATCTCGACAAGCCTCTTACGCTTACGAATGTAGTAGTCCAACATATAGAGTTCTCCAGAACACAAGGGGGTACAGCGAATCACACTGATCCGCATCAATACCCCTTTTATGTGGAGTAACTCGTCAAAAAATCCCTGTAATTTCACAACAGAATTCAACTGCTCTACATAGAAAGGAGCTCCGCATAACTATAACTTTTCCCGGGATGATTCTATACATGTGGTCCCGGGATCGTTTTAGAGGGTGCATGACACTTGAGGCGGTCTGCCCTTGGTACCGCGACCGTTAGGGAGCGAGAGGGGCGATCCTCTGGTGCTCTAACGAACGCTCTTGCCTTCAAGCACAACCGTCATCCACATCCCCACAGATCGAATACGTGATCCGGCACTCCCTTACGGTCGTGGTACCAAAGTGGCGGCAGACCGCCTCAAGTGTCATGCACCCCGTTTTAGAACTTCCCATCGCGAGATTCGTAGTGGGTGGGTTTGCCGTGGCTGGCGCCGCCGCGTTTGACCCAGTCGGCGGTCCAGTGAATGAGTTGTTCGATGCTGACGCGGGGGTAGCCGAAGATGCGGTGGCCGTATTGGCCGTTGTTGAGGAGGGCGTTGGATGCTTCCTGGCCGATGAGGTTGACTTTTTTGCCGAGGAGTTTTCCGAATTTTTCGGCGACGCGGCGGAGCGGCATGAACTCCGGACCGGCAACATTGAACGGCGTCGCAGGAGAACCGGCGAGGTCCAGCGAACGAATCGTCATAGCGCAAGCGTCAGCCTGCCAAATCACGTTGAACATGCTCATGGAAACATCGAGCGGCTGGTCAGCCATGATCGTCTGACAAATATCAACCAACACGCCGTAACGCATTTCGGTGGCGTAATTGAGCCGGAGCAGCGTGATAGGCGTTTTATTGGCGATCGCAAAATGCTGGAACATACGCTCGCGGCCCATGCAACTCATGGCATAATCGCCCACAGGATTGAGCGGTTGGTCTTCCTGCGGCCCACCCATGGTGATGTCCTGGAGACCGTAAACATTACCAGTGGAAAACGCGGTAATGCGCGCAGACTTGAATCGCTGAGCGACAATGGCGGGAAGGTAAGCGTTCATGGCCCAGGTGAGCGCCTCGTTGCCGGTGGAACCGAACTTCATGCCGGCCATGAAGATGACGTTCTTGGCGTCGGGCAATTTCTCGAGAGCATCACGGTTGAGCATATCGCAGGTGAGCGTTTCAATGCCCCAGCCTTTGAGCTCTTTTTCCATGGCCGGCGAGTAGATTTTATCAACACCAAAAACCTTTGCCCTGGAACCGGAGGCATCGACGCAGCGCTTGACCATATGTGCAAGTGATGGCCCGATCTTGCCGCCGACGCCCAGAACCATCCAGTCGCCCTTGGCCTTGCCGACCGAATCGATGGCGCCTTGGGTGGGCGTGCTCAGCATATCCTCGAGCTGGGCGACATCTTTGATGGAATCAACTTTGAAAACGTCAGCAGCCATTAGAATTCAACCTCGTGTAAGAGAACGGTTTATCCACAATATCGAAGGAGTCATGGTAGCTGGAACCGGGAACATCAGTCAAGGCGGAGATTAGAGCGTTTTTCATGTGGTCGTGGCGTGATGACATGCGCAGGAGGCGAGAGCCAAAGCCCCGCATTGCCATGCGGGGCTCCAAAACGCTACGGGCAAATGAAAAATGCTCTAAAGCCGGGGCTATGTGGGTTTTTCGAAGGTCTCATATTCGAAAATTTGGGGGAGATGGGTGCAATAAAAGCGAAGGTTCGTCAGTTCATGAGATATCACGTCTACCGACACACTCTATTAAGGAGAAGACTGAATGAAATGTCTGTTGAGTATTCTTGCGGCGGGTATGCTTGCGGTTGCAGGCTGCTCGGTTGGGCAGAGCGATCCGTTTATGCATGGACGGCTTGCGGCTGAACCTGATAAGGGTGGGCCGGTGCTGGAGCCGCCGACGCTTCATTGTTTGGGGGCTTACTGGCTTGTTCGCGGGGATGAGAATCGTATGGCTCGCGTGGAAGTGCGTTACCGTAAGCTTGGCGATGTCGCGTGGAATCGGGCGCCGGATATGATCCGCGTGATTCAAGGGCCGTTCTCCAACGAAGGCGACCACATCAAGCCTCCCGCGGTCATGATCCACGAAGGATTTATGTTTGCCGGCAGTGTTCTGGGACTCGAGCCGGACACGGAGTATGAGCTGAAATACAATCTGATCTCGCCCAAGGGCGGGTCTGCCGAGAAAATTCTGAAGACCAAAACTTTCGTCGAACCTAAGGAGCCTGCCGGCATGCGTGTCCGGCACATTGTTCCCGGCAATGGCGGCGGCAGCGGCACAGCACAAGACCCCTTCAAAGGATTTGCGGCTGCGGATGCAGATGCCAAGCCAGGCGATCTATTCCTGGTTCATCAAGGCACCTACGATTCGATCTCGCCGACCACGCTGCGCCACGACGGCGAATTGGGCAAACCGATCATCTACCGTGGGGCTGGCGACGGTGAAGCCAGCATTGATGCCAAGAGCACGATCGGGCCACCTCCAGGCTTCAGGATGGAAGGGAAGGCCGTCTCGCTGAGTGGCCGCCACGACATCTGGTTTGAAAACCTCTCCATGTGCAACGCTTACACCGCCTTCCACGCGCCCAACTGCATGCGACTGGTGATTCGGCGTTGCCATATCCATCATGCGATTGAAGGCATCCACTCCGCGCCCAACCCCTACCCCAGCAAGGAACAGGCAAAGGAATTTCCAAAGCCTCCCGGCATCACCCAAGGCTATTTTTTCATCAGCGATAACCTCATCACGGGCGTCGTGAACTACCCCGCCACGCCCGAGCAATGGGGCACATGGCCGGAATCCCGCGGTATCTGGGTCACAGGCCCCGGTAACATCATGTGCTACAACCGCGTTCACCACTGGAAAGACGGCATTGATGTCGATGAGTCCATTCAGTCCATTGCCAATGATATCCATAACAACGAGGTTTCCGAGTGTTTTGATGACGGCTGCGAAATGGACGGATCGGATCGCAATAACCGGCTTTACACCAATCGCTTCGTCAACTGTCATACCGGGCTGTCGTTCCAGCCGATCCATGGTGGTCCGATTTACGCTTTTCAAAATGCTGTCTACAACGTCAAGGGCGAGTTTTTCAAGTTCCACAATAACCCGTCGGGCTGCATTGTCTTCCACAACACCTGCACGAAAAATGGTGGAGGTAGCGGTCCGCTGCTCATGTGCTGGACTAGCCGCTCCATCAATGGCGTCCACTTGTTTAACAACCTTTATCTGGGCAACAAGTGCACTCGGGCGGTCGACTACGATACGCCGCTGTTTAACTGCTCCTCCGATTACAACGGTTATGGCGGCTACGGCTACAAACCCGAGGGCAAGCCCGAGGACAAGGTCTTCATGAAATGGGCCGGCGTTATGTATAAAAATATCGAAGATGTTCGCGCCAGGTCGCCTTATGAAGCGCATTGCGTGATTGTCGATCCGACGACGGCGTTTGCGTCCGGGCTGCAGCCGCCGAGTGATTTCCAAGTTAATTATGACTACAAGACCATCGATATGCGTCTGGCTCCGAATTGCAAGGCTGTTGGAGCTGGGATTTACATTCCTGGCTATGAAACTGTTAAGAAGCCGACACTGGGTGCTTATGAGCCGAATGTGAAATTGCCGCATTATGGGCCGCGGGCTGTTCGGTAGTGGTTCATTCTTCTTCCATTTACGGTTGAGGAACGCATGAATTAAAGGAAAAGCGTATAAGACGCGCAGGAGACGTTAAGCCTTGCGTTGCCATGCAAGGCTATTGTGCATCGACGATTTCCAGCTTGATTTCGTCGGAGTTGGCTTTGAGTTCCGGTGCGTACATGGCTGCGGCTTTGGAGGGGAGGGCGGAGAAACTGCCGGGGATTTCGGCGCGGAGGCGGTAGGAGACGGAGTGTTTGCCGTGAGCGAGGCGATGGACGAAGAAGCTGACGCGGTTGTCGTGGAATTCGACATATGCATTCATGTCATTGCCGTTGTAGCCGGAGTGGACTTCGACGGGCTCGAAACCGGCAGCCTTCATGTCCTCGAGAATGATGTACTCGTAATCGTTCTTGGAATCGACTTCGAGTTCGATTTCGACGAGGTCGCCGGACTTGACAGTTTGGCCGTCGGCAAGTTCGGTGCGGATGTATTTTTCGACTTTCTGATCGACCACCTGGCCGCGATCGCCTTCGGCTTTCACAGTTTTTTCAGCGCGGGTCAGAAGGTAAACCTTGCGATTCACCTTGATTTCCAGCCCGGCATGGGTGATGTGCGGCTCCATCGTGAAATTCGTGAGATACGCATTGAAATAGAGCGGGCCTGTGCCTTCGCGGGAAATGTCGATCTGATGCTTGCCGTCAGTGAGAGCATTCCCTTCAAGAACGAGCTTGTTATCGAAGGAGAAGATATCTTCGGGTGTGATTTTGACTTCTTTGAGTTGTTTGCCGTCGATGCTGATGCGGACGGTCATGTTGGGCTTGTCTTCGCCGGAGGCACGCCAATAATCGGCGAGGGCTTCTATGCAAATGGCGGAGTCGCGGGTGGAATTCCAATAGGTGGCGTGCTTACGATTGTTCATCAGGTATTTCGCCAGGCGTGAAGCTGCTTCGCCTTTGGGATTAGTTTTCGAGAGCAACTTGAGGTAGTAAGCGTTGGCTTCGACGTCGGAGTTATACCAGTACCACCAGGCGTAACCTTCGGGCATCTTCAGATACGCGGTCTGGTTCTCGTCGTCCTGGACCAAGAATTGTTTGATGTTGTCGAGGAGCATATTGAGTTTGTCGTTATCTTTGGCCTTATGCAAAGCGAGAGCAAACATGGCCTTCGCATAGACAGCGAGCTTGGCGCGATCGCGGTAAAGGTAGTCTTTCATCGCGGCGTTGTTCACGTCGGCGTCAAGAAGGACTATGTAGACGAAAGCATCTGTTTCATCAGCGTTAGGCTTGGCTGGGCTGCGGTTGCCATTGTCTTTTTGGTTGGCATCCCAATTCTGAATCGCCTGGACCTGCTCTTCCTGATAGCGTTTCAGCCATTGGATGCCGCGATCGAGGACGGGCTGATCGACGCCCCCCTCCAAGGCGCCGCTGGCTTTGGCGAGTTGGAGTCCGTGGACGACGGTTGCGGTGGTGTGCGGCCAGGAGCGTTCGCCGTAGCCGGAGAACCAGCCCCAGCCGCCATCGCCACATTGCATATTCGAGAGGCGAGTGACGCCTTCGCGGACCATCTTGACGACTTCGCCTTGATCGAAAACAGGATTTTTGTAATCGGGGCGGCGGAGCTGATAGGGCGAACTTCCCTTGTGGCCCCAGTCTTTGGCGCGTTCCGCATCGTCACCGATCTCCTGTGCGTTGAGATTGGTGATCTTCTTCTGGATGGCAGCAAGATCAAGATTCATATCAAGAAGTACTTTCTGCGTTATCATAGTGGGGACGAAGCGGTTGAGCGTCTGCTCGGTGCAGCCGTAGGGATAATCGACCATGTAGGGCAGTGCATCGACCATCGCGCCGGCAAGCGTCGGAGAATAGCGGATTTCGAGGCGGGATTGCTCGGGGCGACGCTCCTTTGGAACGGTGATTTCGATTTTTGATTTTTGATTTTCGATTTTCGATTGGGTGATGGCGCCGGAGAAGGATTCGGTTTTGAGCATGCCGTGGACGTAGACGGGGAAGGATTGCTGGGTGGCGTCGGATTCTTCGTCAGTGATGGCTTTCATGCGAATCAGTGCGGTGCCTTCTTTGAACACGTTGACCGGCCAGTCGACCCGCTGTTCGCCATTGGGCTCGACACGAATCTTCCGTTCCCAACGCCAAAGGCTCTTGCCGTCCCAATCCATTCCTACGGGCGGCGCGATCGTTCCACCTTCGCACTCCAGCGACACTTTCACATCTTTGGCTTGTTTCAGATAGTTGTGTACATTTGCCGACAAGACGACCTGATCGGTCTCCACGAAGAATCGTGGTGCCTGCAAGCGGACGATGAGGTTCTTTTTGGTGATGATTTCCGTTTCGGCCTGTCCGACGCGTGAGCCGTTGCCGAGGGTCCAGACTTTGGCTTTCCACGTGGTGAGATTTTCGGGCATGGAAACTTCCACCGTCGCAAGCCCGTCCTTCGCGGTGATCAGCGAGGGCGCCCACAAAGCGGTATCGGCAAAATTCTGGCGAACGGCAGGCTCAACTTCGGGCGCACCGGAGGCGACAGTATTGGAGCCGGAGAGTGCGAGGAAGCCGGTGCCGCCTCTGGCGACGGGAAAGGTGGCTGCGATGGCCTCGGCGGGGGCGGGGCAAGCTACGGGGGTGGGTGAGGCTAAGGATAAGAGTTTACTACCTGCCTTCTGGTTCTTGGCAAACTGGCCACCTCCCTTGTCCTTGGCATCGCTATCGTAGAGGGACGCCGGTTCTTCGTTATTGATGCCGTAGTCGGTGGCCATGTAGCCGAAGGCGCCGAGGAAGCTCATGGCGGTTTCGCCGGAGAGCGTGATGTTGCCGCTCCACTTGTCGAGGCTGGAGTCGATTCGCACGTAGTGATAGCGTCGCCACTGCCAGAAATATTTGCGGATGTCGGCGACGTTGGAGCCGCCGGAGATATATTCGACGGATTTGTCGTACAGCGACAGCACGGCAGCGCCGGTGAAAGGCTCGCCATTCTTCTCGGTGACCTTGACCGTGAGTTTCGCCTTCTGGCCGGGCTTGTACTCCGCGGCGTCAGCCGTCACGGCAACATTGAGAATACGATCCGCAGGCGGAACGATCACCTCGCGGACATCCGTGAATATCTTCGCCGAAGAAACCGTCAACGCCTCCACAAAAAAGTTCGGCATATCCTTCTTCCCGACCTCAATCTCTTCAACCGCGGATTTTCCCTTCAATCGAATAACCTTCGGAGCAAGATATACACCATTGCTCGGCCGAACGAAGAGCAGAACCGTCGCATTCTCACGGTCGGCGTTAACGAGAAGTTTGACTTTGTCGCCGGCGGCGTATTCCTTTTTGTCGGTGGTGATTTCGATGTCGTTGAAGCGGAAAGAACCCCCGGCAGAGTCGGGGGCTGACGGATCGCCGCGAATGAGGAAGACGTAGCCGCCTTCGATTTCGTGGTTTTTGGCGTCGGTCATGGTGTAGGAGAGGCGATACTGTCCGGGAGCCTGGGCTTTGATCTGCTGGGTCGCTTCGCCACGGTCGTTGGTGTCGAGTTTCCAGCGTTGTACTTCAGTTTCGACCGGCTGAGCTTTGGCGTCATAAGCGATCTTAAAGAGCTTGATCGACCCGGTGCCTTTGACGGGATTGTTATCGAGGGTTTGAGCCTTGAAAGAGGCTTCGATGGCGTCGCCGACGTGGTAGTAGCCGCGATTGACCCAGGCGTAGACCTTGAAGGGTTGGCGTGCGACGAGCACCTGGCCGGTGCCGACGATGGTGCGACGAGAGGCGTCGGTGACTTCGGCAGTAATCTCGTAGCGATGATCCTGATCCGAATAGGCGGCCTTGGCGACAGACGTGTCAATGTCGAGCTTTACCGTCCCGTCAGGGCCGATGGGGACTTCGTTTTCCAAAACAATCTCCGGCTGCTGATTGGACCAGCGACCGGACCACCAACTGTGAATGGGCCGATTGCAGCCCCAGCGACTCCAGCCGGGATACCAGTAATAATCAGGAGCGAACCACCAGTAGCCGGGCTCGTAGAACCAATCCCAGAGGCCGGCCGGATACCAATTCGCCGAATAAGCGGTGCGTGTAACTTTATATTTGACCTTGGCGTTGATCACCGGTGCACCGAAGTAGTAGTTAGCTTTGATGGAGGCGGTAACAGTTTCGCCGAGCATGGCCGCTTCGGTGGGCGCATCGACTTTCACCTCGAATTCGGGCTTTTTGTATTCTTCGACGCGGAAGGTGGTACCGCCCAAACCTGAGTTGGCGTCGTTGATTCTGTACACGCCGAGGGTCGCTTCGTTTTCCAGCGTGAGAGTGCCGGAGAGACCGCCGAAGTCGTCGCAGGTGCCGGAGACGGATTGGAGCACTTCATTTTTGGGGTTTCGGATTTCGACGCTGGTGGTTCGGCCGGCGTAGGGCGACTTGCCGTCCTGATCGTACTGATTGTTGCCGATCCAGACTTTCCACTCGACTTTCTGGCCCGGCCGATAGACGGGGCGATCGGTCATGAAAAACGCCTTGGTCCGATTGTATTGCCAGTCATAAGCATTCTCATAACTTGGGAACCAAATGTAAGACAAGCCGGAGAAGGCAAGGCGAGCGGGCATGTTGTCCTGGCCTTTGGTCGTGGCGATGACGAGCCATTGCCAGCTATAGCCGTCTTTGGGGACACGCGAGGCGGCGACGAGCGATTGGCCGTCGGCATCGGTCTCGTTCGAGAATTCGGTGGTACTGGTGAGATAATTCTTGGTGCCGTCCTGCCAGGTCTGCGTGTAGCCGAAATAGTTGACGGTGACGCCCTGCAGCGGCTGCCCCGTGGCGGCGTCGGCGACGTAGGCGTAAAACGCGTCCGGCATGGGCTTGCGAACGATCACGGTATCCGCGATCCAGATCACGATGCGGCTGATATTGCCGTCGGGCAACTTGCCCACGAGCAGATACGCGCCAGCTTTTTTCAACGGCGTTTGCACGGTGATGCGACGATCAAAATGATCCGGTCTCGGCTCGAGAGCAAGGTCCCACGCCGCGATTTCTTTGCCGATGTATTTTTTCTGATCATTGTTCAGAATTCGCCAGCCGATATTGCTCAGATCGATTTTTTGCCAATCGCACTGATTCGGCTTGGCGTTGATGTAGTCCTTCATGTCGGCCAGGAGCGAGGGGACATTGATTTCATTGGCGGTGAAGGAAACCTTGTTGGCGTTGCGGAAACGGAAGTCGACCTTCGCGCCCTTATCCCCGACAGGCTGGGTGAGAGTGTTTTCAAACATGCCCCAGTTTTTGGTGATCTGTTCGAAACGCTGCTGGCGATATCCGCTACCGCTTCTCGCGAGCGCCTTCTTCCAGCAGTCGGCAGCGGTGTTGTATTGCTGACGGTCTTCGTAAGTCTCGGCGAGCATATCCATCGCCACACCAAAGGTGTACGAATCCATATGCTTTCCTTCACGATCGGTGGTCATTTCCTGGAGAATTTTGATGGGATTGAATTCATCGGGGAGTGCGAACCGCTTGATACCATTGGCGAGCTTGGCAATGGTCTCGTTATCCTTGAGGGTGTAAACCGCGAACGGGCCGGATTCGTCTTTTTTGCCATTCTCGTCTTTGCCGCGGAAGAAGCTGCTGTACTCAGCCATCGTTTGCACACCGAACTGCGAGTTCAGGAAACGCACCCATTCGAGTTTGGATTGCGTTCCCCATGAGGCAGACATTTCGCTGGCCTGCGCGATGGCCCAGCGGTAACGCTGACCATCCGAAACGGCGGCATCCCACGACTTGGGCAGGCTGTGGAAAATGGGTTTGCCATCCGGGCCAACCGGGGCACCGCGAGACGACGGACGCCAGTTATAACGGTCGGGCGAATCGTCGTAATCGGAAAGCCGTGTCAAATCCGTGAGAAACTGTAGCCGCCAGCCGGCGGCATCTTCCGTGCTTCCATAGTAGCCATCCGAGCCGCGGAGCAGGATGGTTGCCAGATTGTTATAAAACTTTCCCAGCTCCTCCTTGTCTGGACGGTGCTCCGTTTTGGCGAGGATTGTCATCGCCTGCGTCATGAATTGCAGGGCGCGTACGCGATCGCGGTCGAAAACGATGACCCACTTGCCGCGGGGACTGCCGCGATGGAACTTTCCGGCGATGATGTTGCCGCAATGCCACACGTCGGCATAATTCATCGCCGCCGCCCAGAGGAACCGCCAGTCCTGAGCATGAACGGCAATCGCCTTCTCGCGGAAATCGTCGATCTCATCGACTCGCCCAAGTTTTTCCAACGCATACGTACAGAGCCGAAAGTCTTCAGAGAGCGCATCCGTTCCCTCCGGCGAAAGCACCAGCTTCGACAGACCATCGTAGGCGTCTTTGAAATTGTCCTTCTTGAACGCCTCCCGTAGCTCTGCCGACGTTTTCTGCCCTCCTCCCTCATCCGCCGCAAAGACAAAACACGGCACCACCAACGCAACCACCAACAGCGCCAAACCCATCAATCGCATCATGATGAAATTCCTTCCTTGCAGAGACCGGACATCCTCTTCGACGCACGAAACGGACGGCGGTTCCATGGATAAAAGTTAAAAGATAAAAGGAGACAAGGGAACAAGGAGCACCGCGTGGTAACGCGGTGGTGGTTGGGAATGCGAGGACAAACCACCGCGTTACCACGCGGTGCTCCTGTCTCCCCCCTCTTTTAACTTTTACCTTTTAACTTTTTTATCCGATCGCCGCGTTGGGGACCGTCGGGCAGTTCTCATTGAACTTCGTCAAGGTGACCTTGTTGCCCTTGGGATTGAACACGACGTTGGACATATACGCGCGCATGAGGAGGATGCCGCGGCCGCAACAGCGGCAGAGGTTTTCGTCCGCCGTCGGGTCCGGCAGTTCCACCGGATTAAAGCCCGCCCCTTGATCTTCGATCGCCACGTCGGCCCGTTGATCGGTGATGCGGTACTGCACGCGGACCCTTTTGGCGCTGTCGAGCTTATTGCCGTGCTTGACGGCATTGACCAGCGCCTCCTCCAAAGCCAACTTGATCGCAAAAATATCCTGATCGTTGAAGTGATGCCTGCGGCATGCTGCCAAAATCTCCTCCCCCACCTGACCCGCACGCTCCAGCGAACTGGGAAATTCAATCGAGACCCACGGCAAGTCGTGGGCCTGCGCAAGCTTGAGCTTGTTTCTGGAGCGCTTCATCCGACGTTCCGGATTCTTAAACAGGGACGCAACATCCTGTCGGGTATCAGAAGACTCCATTCTTCCAAGTCATTGTATCGGACCGCTCTCCCACCAACTCAGGGAAAAACCGATTTTTCATGCCAATAATGGGCGTTCAGGGTGTCATTCAGGGACGAACTCATACGGATGGCAGACTTTCGTGGGCTTCTTTCATTGTACTATAAATACGGAACAGCTTGTTCAATTTCGTAATATTGAAAACTTCGTAAATCTGGGGATTGATATCACTCAGGCGAAGCTGGCCGCTTTTTTGTTTGACCTTATTATTGATGGTAATAAGGGTTCCCAAGGCTGCGGAGGAGAGGTGATCGACGGCGGCGAAGGAAATGATCATGCGAGGACGGTCTTCTTTTTCGACGATGGCGTTGAGCTGTTCGCCGATTTCAGCGATGTTCGCTTCATCGAGAATCTTTCGGCTGGTGAACTCCACCTGTACAGTCTCCCCAACCTTAGTGACTTTCAAGCGTGAAGGCTCTTGAGCCATGCGTCGTACCTCGTCAGCCCCCTCGCTAACCCCAAGTATACGATATGATAAGCTTGAGCGAAGAGGTGTCAAGATCGCTGTGACGCCACTATCGCCCCGTCACTCGCCTAAATTAGGGTCGATTGATTTGAGTTTAATTTTCGCGTCGTCGATTTTGAATTGCCAGTCGATGCCGCGTTGGGTGGTGTTGCTGGGCGCTCGTATTGGTAATCGCCCCGGCGTGGGCGTTTGCAAGTCGCCGGGACCGGTGTTCGGGTTTCCTTGAGCAGTTGTATCGGCTGCTCATCCATGCACACAACTGGGTATGAGGTGCCTTTGAATTGTCGAACGATCTCTTGGAGTGTTTTGCGTTCTTCGTTGGCGAAGATGTCCGTGTGATGGGGTTGCTCGTTGGGGAGCGGGGCGGTACAACTGCGAGAGATCATGTTTCGGATGAGCCTGGCTTTTGGGCGGGCTTGTGTGTGCATTGAAGTTGGAGAGTGACGGGCAGTGAGAATTGGCCGGGCAATGTCGTGGATGGTGTTGGTGGTGGTGCTGCTGTGTGTTGGCAGAGCGTGGGGGGAAGAACAAGGGGGGGGGGTGAGGGGGTATGCGCCGAGTCTGACGCCGGTGCGGGCGGGGGCGTGGACGGTGTTGAATGGGTGGGTGGTGAATGCGTCGGACGAGCCGGTGCGGGGGATGATGGTGGTGTCGGAGATGGCGAATCGGGATGTGCAGTTTATGAGGTCGGTGTGGGTGCCGGCGAAATCGGTGCTGCGGTTCCCGGTACCGTTCATTACGACGGGCGACAAGTATCAAGGCAAGTTCGAGACGGAGACACGTGTGGTGGTCACGGGAGGGGAAGGGGGGGAAGGAGGGACGGAGCGGGATTTGTGGAAGGCTTCGCTGCCGTTGGGGGTGGATGACGGCGATTCGTCGACGGGGATTTATTGGGCGATGGAGGATAACGGGCCGCCGGAGTTGCTGATGCAGTTGCGGGATTGGGAACATCGTAAGGGAGGGTTGTTGGCGTCGTTTGATGGTCGGAATCGGCCGTTTCCGTCGGGAGTGCTGGGCTTGCTGAGTTTGCCGGACCTTGTGATCGCGACGTCGGAGCGGTTGACGTTGGCGCAGGCAATAGCGGTGCGACAATGGGTGGCACAGGGCGGGAGTTTGTGGATCATGGCGGACCGGGTGAGGCCGGAGACGGCGAGGATGATTCTGGGGGACGATTGGACGTGCGAGGCGGCGGAGGAGACGGAGCTTTCGCGGATAACGCTGGCGGAGGTGAAAGGTGGTGGTAGCAAAGGGGAGACATTTCGATATGGGCCATATGAGACGCCGATTCGGATGGTGCGGATGGTGGCGACGGGAATGGAAGTGACGCATAAGATTGAGGGATGGCCTGCGATTATGTGGCGGTCGGTGGGGCGTGGGCAGTTGGTGGTGACGACGTTTGATATGGTGGGGATGGGCTTTGAGGCGTTTGAGGAGAAGAGGCCGGGGCAAAAGGGGAAGGGAGAGATCAAGTTGCGGATGAAGGAGGAGATGGGCTTTAAGATGGAGAAGGAGCCGGAGTGGTTGATGGAGATGCTGGAGCGATTTTTGTCGCCGGTGCGGGCGCAGCCGCCGGGGGCGGTGACGGGGGAAGAGAATGGGAATGGCGGGTCGTTGGTGGCGATGCATGGGTTGGCGGCGAGTTTGGTGGGGCATGAGGTGGTGAGGCGTGGGCCGGTGCTGGGGATTCTGGGGACGCTTTGCGTATTGCTGTTGGGGCTGGGATGTTTTTTTCAATGGCGGCGGCGGTTGGAATATCTGGCGGGGGCGGCGGTGGTGCTGAGCGTGGCGGCGACGGGGGCGATGCTGGTGTTGGGGGCGGTGAGTAAGGGGTCGGATCCGTTGACGATCGCGGCGGTGAACGAGGCGCGGGTGATGCCGACGTTGGGGCTGGCGACGTTTGCGGGGGCGGCGGATGTGTATAGTCCGTCGGCGTTTGAGGGGACGATGTGTGTGCCGGCGGGGGCGTGGATTTTGCCGGAGCTGAGGAATCAGGCGGGGCATATTGTGCGGATGTCGTGGGGCGAGCTTTCGCCGATGCAGTGGCGGTATCTGCGGTTCCCGTCGGGGGCGACGTTGCGGGGGACGGTGGGTGGGGTGATGCCGTTGGAGGGGAATTGGGTGGTGAGTGGGACGTTTGGGGCGGAGGGGTTTGAAGGGACGGCGAAAGATGGAGCGTTAGTGAATGGTAAAGATATGTTGCTGATTGGGCCGTCGGGGCGGTTGGCGCCGCGGATTGTGGAGGGGAGATTGGTAGCAGGTGCGGGGGATCAATTGGCGGGAGGTGATGTGGGGGGGGGGGGGGGGGGGTTAATACCGAACGAGGGGGCGGAAGGGTCCAAGGGGGGGAGGCGGATTGTGCCGGCTGCCCCGGT
>Ga0123357_10002237_pt1 | contig 21384 bp, 15 predicted proteins | sample TergutEmb28metaG_FD_89873 | JGI IMG/M metagenome (GOLD analysis project Ga0123357, IMG submission 89873) | Embiratermes neotenicus P4 segment gut microbial communities from Petit-Saut dam, French Guiana - Emb289 P4 | ecosystem: Host-associated > Arthropoda: Insects > Digestive system > Gut ... | reverse complement strand
TGTTGGTCTTTTGCCATGTTATTTACGTTTCATCTTTTCATATATTTGTTGCTTATTACCCCAGTAAATAAAGTTGCTTACTGAAAGAACAGTAAACAAGAAGGATTCCTTGGTCACAAAGCTGTTATGCTTGGTCCCAGTAATTGTTAAGGATTCTTTGTGCTAAAATGAGAGAGTACATGGCAGAGAGTGCTCTGATTGCATGTTTAGGGCAGCCACTACTCATACAAGAAAACTGACTGTCCACACAGGTTGTTCATCTCTGCAGTACATGAAATTAGAAACATCCAAGCACAGATAAAAATGTGAAGTGGAGGAGTTACTCAGTTACTTCAGTGATCTCATGGCTGTACTGTGTAACAAAAAAAAATCCAAATTGCATAACACTTTGCTGGCCTTGCTTATAAACGAGCTTTAGAAACAAAATGTTAGTATTGTCTGGAAGATGCATAAATTGTATATGATATGATACTGGGTTGGTAGACAGTTTTGACATTTGTAAGGTAGCTAGCTCCTTCAAAAATTCAGTAACTGTTTACTCTTGGACCTAATGTTGTGCCCCAGAAAATGTGAATCATTAAATGACACTGTTCTAAGAACTGCAAATCTTGTAATGTTACCTTGTTTGAAAAAATGACATTTTGATTCCACGAGAACTCGTATGTGGCAAGTAAAATTGGTGATATATCTTTAGATACTGTAATGCGAACTTACATATTTAATTACTTACCTACTTACCTTATTACTTACTTACTTACTTAATCAGTCACTTACTCTCTCATTTAATTACCTACTTATTCACTCCCTCCCTCCTTGGGTGTAAAGCCCTCTGAGAGCTTGGCCTCTTTAATTAAGGGCTCCCATTCTTCCCTGTCGACTGCCTTCTGTTGCCATCTCTTAACCTTCCATCTTCCATAGATCCTTCTGTACATCTTCCAGACATCTCAATACTGCTCTGCGTCTTCTTAGAGTTCCCACCAGCTTACTGTCAAATATTTTCTTAATTGACCTTCCCTGATCCATTCTTGCTACTTGTGCAATCCATTCCAAGCTCTTCTTTTTAATATCTGTTACTATGTCTGGACATATGAAGCTCCCTCAATTCCTGATTAGTTAATATTCTCCATACTCCTTGCTCAACCATTGGTCCCTGTATCCTTCTTAATATTTTCTTGTCCCTTGTACCCTGTCCTTTCATATCCATCTCAGTCATATCCCATGTTTCACTGCCACACACTACAGATGGTTTCATTATCATTTTATATATCTTAATTTCAACTGCTCTACTCATGGCTCTAGACCTAAGTATTTGCCCTAGACTATAGAAACATCTGTTACCTGCAGCAGTCCTTGATTTTATTTTGTCACTTAAATGTGAACTACATGTACAAAAATGACTTAAATGCATACTTAGCAGCATAAACTTACTGTTCCAAGGTTTAGCAATAAAGAGCAATTTCAGTTTGCCTTAAGTTTGCACCACTTTGAAGATAGCGAGCGAGAACAGTGGTCCTCTCTTTGGTATCCTAGCTGTAGGTTGTATTGGCTGCTCCTAAAGCTATTGTACCAAAGTCAGGAACAGCGTTCCATTCATCACTGGCAGCGTCACCACAGCATGAAGGAATGTTGCACACATGCACACTGTGGCTGTTTGAAATGTTGATGTTATATGCACAGTTGCTTTTTTGTGTTATGTTACATGTAGGGAAGTTGGTAAGTTCTATGTCCTATTTGAGTGTAGTATACTTTGGTTAGACTGGTAATGCTTTTTCCTTTACCGTGTATGTGCCTGGAAAAGGTAAATTTTATATTTTTATTTATTTGTTCATTTCAGTTTGAATTACGTAGTCCTGTACCCTTCTAACACCAATAGGACACTGTCTTTGCTTAAAATGCATGTTGCTGCTGTTCATTTTTGGTTGTAGAGCTTTTCTTTTTTAGTCAAGATCAATAATCAGAATATTTAAACAAGTGCAATAAGGTAAATACTATGATCTGCAATTTATGAAGTGGTGGAGGAATTTATATACAGTAGAACTCCACTTATCTGGATTAATTGGGACAGTGAGCCATCCAGATACGCAGAAACTCCAGATAATTGGAACTTTCTTTGAAGAGGCTACATCAACAAGTTTGAAGTGGGAAAAAAGTTTCTACAAATGGTGGTTTAGGCTGCATATTTATGTACATACAAATAAAACACAAGTACATAATATTTGACAATTGAGTGAAAAATTTAATTTGTAAAAAGATATAGTACAATTACAGGAAGAAAATGTTTACCCAAAAGGCCAAGCCGATCCAGATAAACGGTAATCCAGATAACCAGTGCCCAGATAGGTGGAGTTCTACTGTGATTGGAGTTTCGTGATGTACGTACTTGTTAATTTTCCTGATATCAGAATGTGGAGTTGGATGGGAAGCACATGTACTGCTATTATACAGAGGAGGAAATTTTTGGGTGACTTAAGTTAATGTTGTTAATATTGTGAAAATAACTTCATATTTCTGAATTACACATACTTCAAATTGATAAGGGTGATTAGGAGGATGAGATGTGCAGGCTCTTTGATGTGCATGATTTCTGTGGCAAAACTAGGAGGGAAGAGAATACTTGGAATATTGAAGAGTGGGTAGGAGGATAACATTAAAGTGGATCTGGAAATACATAGGATGGGATGTTGTGGGCTAGAGTGGTCTAGGTCAGAACAGAGACAAGTATAGGGCTCCTGTGCACAGGGCAATGATCCTTTGGGTTCCAAAAAATACAAGGAATTTTTTGGCTGACCAAGCAGCAGTGAGCTTGTGAAGAAGGGCTGTGCTGTGTGGAGTAATTTACTTAACAGTGATATTTCTAGTTCCTAGATGAGTGTAATGTGATGCATTTTGCTGTCATGAAGGCAGGGGTACACAAATCACAAGACACATGATCACCATGGAGTTGAAATTTTGCATGGTAACACCTAGAATCTTGAGGTGGCCCATAGATGTTTGGAAAATTTGTGCATTCCTACATTGAGGTGTCTCAAAAAAAACTGTTTCTCATATATGTGAATCTGTATACAAGAAAAATGTGCATGGTTACTGGAGGGTATTGTTATCCAAGCACATGCTGATTTCAATATTTGCTCATTGGACTGACGTTTTGTTTTCATACTTTTACTTGGTGATGGTTACAAACATTGTCTTCTGAACAACACAATGTCTTTGTCTTTGATGGTGATGCTGGAATGGATGTCTGTGTTGTATAGCAGTTGAACTCTTTGGTGGCATTGAAAATGCATGTAAGTCATTTCACACAAATTTGTGTATGAGATAAATATGTGTGAGTATGTGTGTGCGTGCATGTGTGTGCGTGCATGTGTGTGTGTGTTTTGTGATGGATGGATAGATTAGATTAGATAGATGGATAGACTGGATAGATAGATTAAATTAGATTAGATAGCTCAGATGGATAGATTAGATAGATAGACAGATAGATAGATAGATAGATAGATAGATAGATAGATAGATAGATAGGGGATTGAATATGAGGTGATACCTACAGTGTATCATCCACATGTGTTCACAGGAGAATTAGGAGGTACTGTTCAGCCCCTTACTGACACGGTTGGACATATAAATTTTAGCGCATGCTGTATGTAAAGCATGAGTATTCTATTAACAAAAAGTATAAAACTGTGAAATGTATGGTATTTTGTGAGAAATAAAGCAGAGATGGTGCAGTGTGTGTGCTAAAAATGCAGTAAGTTTCCTTGTTGTTTATATGTAATGACTTGCGTCCCTTAGAGGACATTTTTTTGGCTGCTATTGGTTACAAGAGACAGGGAAACTAAACAGGGTGCCCACCAAGGAAGTAAGATACGTGCAAGATAGGCTACACATACGATAAATGTCATCAGACTGGTGATGCATTTCTTTTCTCTAGCACTTGCTTAACATTAACTGTGTCGTCTTACATTGTTTATTGTAGAAGAGAAATGGTGCATGTTGCCACACATGGAAATCCTCCGTACTTGAAGAACTCATCCTGATTATTCTGTAGACTATTAAGTAATTGAATTTAATAATGTATTACAGTTTAGCGAACTCATTAATCTAGTATGTATTGTAAGTTCTTTGTGACATGTCCAGTGTTTCTTATTACTTGGTGAGCAACCAGCCTAAAAGTGGCTGAAGTGTGTGGTGATTTGTCCCATTTGTTTAATAAGTTGTTTGAGGTTTTGTAAGAAGTAATATGCACCCTAGTATTCTTGTATAATAAGTGTATACAGGGGCAATTCATGAGAAGTTTTAAATGAGGCCTTTTGTACATAGTTACGAGTTTAAAGTAAAATTTTTGTCTGAAATTTAGATAAAATTTTTAATGACTAACCAGGGAATTTTCTGTGTAGTGCTTTCTACTATAAGTTCTCTGTAGTGTTTTCTACAACTAGGTAGATTTTAAGTTACTGGAATTTCAGTAATAAAATGACCCAGAAGATGGGCTGTCGGTGTGTGGCCTTTCTCAGACTATGTATTATCATATCCCAGAAGATAGTAATCTGTCTTCTAGGTAGTACAAGGCCCTGTTACTAGATTACAAATTGTTGGTCTTTGTTGCTTTACAGCACATAACAATCAGCTTAATATAATAGCCATTTTTGATACTGTTAATTGTTTGATAATGTGATAATTCAAAATCTTTCATGTCCACTGAGCACCAAAATAACAAGTGAATTTGATCCTGGAGACTTCCAGTTGCTTCTTAGTTCTTATGAATCCTTCATGTTGTTGCCTAATGTTCAACACCCCTTGAATAGTCGGGGACCACGGTGGCACAGTGGTTAAGGCGCTGTGCTACAAATCGGAAGGTCGCTGGTTCGATCCCAGCTGGTGTCATTGGAATTTTACATTAACATAAAATCCTTCCGATCGCACTATAACCCTGGGGTCAACTCAGCCTCTAACAGAAATGAGTACCAGTAGCATTTCCTGGGGGTAAAGGCGGCCGGTGCATAAGGCTGACAACCTTACCACCATCCTGTGCCGTTGTCATGAAATCTGGGAACCTTAACTACCTGGAACCCTCTGGGCCACTGCAGGCCTGTAACAGGACTGCTTTACCTTTACCCCTTGAATAATCTCTGATAGACATAGCTGGAATTGAATGGATATGCTGTACCACAGACACAGTGGAAACTCAACACTAATATTTCTCACTGTAGGGTTTTCTGCAGTTTCAGTGCTGTAAAGTTAGTAAACTCAGTGTTTAAAGTACTTGCTTTCTTGATTTTTCCAGTTTCAGAGTTTGACTTGACCATTCCCCAGAGAATTCTCGCTTTGATGTGGTTCTGCTGTAAGTAGTGGAGACTGTGGTGAGAATTTCTCACCTGTTGAGTTCAGCACCAACATATTTTTACCAAACATACATAGTTTCTTCCTTTCAATGTTCGAAGCAGAGGGTTGACTCTTAGAATTTAAGAATGATATTTTGTTTGTGGAAATTGAAATGAATAGCCTGAAATGTGTGTAAAGATAACAGGAAGGTAATATAATGTATGTAAAATTTGTATTTGCTTTCAGAATTACCATGGGACCAACCTACTGGTGAATGTAAAGAATATATGATTTGGAAGGATGGTACAGCACTACATCAGACACCATGGAGTAAACTGGACCATTTGGCTCTGGCACTGGCACGAAAAATTCTTGTTCCCCTTCCCTCTGGTCGTTCAAACATAAAGCAGATACGAGCGCACCGCTGGTGTAACAAATATTTTGACAAATTAGGTAAGTACACTGGAATGTATTTATCTCATTATCTTTGTTTTGTAGGTGAGATTGCTTTACACTGCTGGTAGTATATGATTACACTGGATAAGAAAATAGTTTTTATTTTTTGTCACACGAACTAAAGTAGCTAAACCCAATGGCACTTTTGTGCCTATTCAAATATGTTTGTATATATGTATATAGAAGTCTCTTCCAAGTGTCCAACAGTAATGGTCCATCACGCTAGGACTTCACATGCCCTGGTACCGCTTTATCATGGTGGAAATAAACTGGTGAAATCGCTCTCTATGCTGATCACTCACTTCCCCAATATTTTCTGGGAAGAATTCTAAGTGAGAGTCCAAGAAATGCACCTCTAAAGACATATAACAACCCCATACCTGTGTAGAATTCTCCAAGATCAGGCACCATATCATGATAGTTTTCTGCCTTATTATTTCCCCAAAATTTGTAGTGTCATTTTGGTGTGATTTCCATGGTGCTTTTTCTGCTTCATTTAGATGGTCTTTAGATCTAATGTCCTGTATTAACTTTCTTACTGAAGGTCCAACAAATACCCCTTCTTTGATTTTAACATCACTTATCCTGGGAAATTTATTTTTCAAATAAATTTACCATTATTTTGATCCATCACCTTGGATGAAATTTTCAGGGGTCCAAGCTTCATGTGCAGTGGAGGAAAATAAGCCTTTTCATGGTTGATTAGTGGAGTATTTACTACATTTTTCTGCCCTGGAATAAATGATACTCATTTAGGCCACTGTTTTTGGATGTAAGGATGTTTTCTTTCTCTACTATCCCACTGATACAGAAAGCAACAAAACTTTGAGTAGCCAAGCAAGTGGGCAGTGACCTTCAAATCTGCACAAATGTTCCGATTATATTTTTCATGCTTAATCTTTTTGAAAGTAGTTTTGTATTTTCATAGGACTCTTATTTTAGTGGCATGGGCTAGGGTTTCAGGTGGAAATTTATTCCCATTATGTAGAAGCACAGCTTTTAAGCTAACTTCTCAATAGTCAGTAAGTAAACACCACTCAGTTGGATTGTGTTGGTGTCCAAGAGCTTCTACACCAGAGCAAACATCATTACAAAATACCAAATCATTTTCTTGAGACAAAAATTCTTTGAATTGATTTTAACAAAAGCAAAAGAAATACATTTTATTATCTTGGTGAAGAAAATTCCACCATTTGAGCCTGGAACCTAAGAGTTGAGCTTCTTTTTTAGACATTTTCAAATCACAGACAAGGTTATTAAGATCTCCTTGTGTTAATAAATGGGGTTCAGATGAAGAAAACTTGGGTCAAATGTTGGATTGCAGTCAGCTTTGTCTCCTTGCTGTCCGTCGTCATCATTGTAATGAGATTTGTTATCACTAAAAGTCAGATTTTTCAGAGGCTTTAGTACCGGCAACTCTACACTGTGTGAGACAGGCCTCATTGCAGATGGTAGATTTGGATATTTCACTTTATGTTTGGATTTGGAGGTGATGCCTGTTATGTTTGTTAAACCAAATAACGATCAGCTGAGTGGTCTTTTAGTACCCTCCAAACAATGGTAACGGTGAACGGCATTTGGCGCAACCACAAACCCATCATGTGAGAAGCCTCACACATCTTACACAACAGATATGAGGTGCCCAACTTTCTCTTGGCCACCCACTTTACACCCTCAATAAAGCTCATAACATTTCTTAAGGAGTGGGGTAAAATTTTGTCTCTGTGATTTGAAGGTCAGTTTATTACACACGTAACAAGGTGTCGGGATAATCTGAACACTTCCTTGGCATGATGAAAATATAATAAACACAATCCTTTTACACAAAACACTTCGCTAAAAAGAACACACAACACTTGCAACTTATCAGAACAAAATCAGGCACACCACTAGCAGTGTAGTGTTTCTCAAGCAGAGCTTACTCTTAGTTTCGTGTCCTAACGGGTCAGTACATGTGTGAGCTTGCAGTCTGGCTGTCTGATTGGGCTCACATGCCTAAATTCACAAAAACTGCATTTTAAAAAATTGTGTCACACAAACACTGTGGGTGATGGAGCACTTCCAATTACATTTGAATTGAGCATGGAAAAATTGGTTTTTGTGTCATGAAAATTATGTTTACCTGTGTAATTTAAGTAAAAGCTCAAGTGTCTTGATTTCGGATTCACTTAATTCTAGTTGTAATTGGGTTTGATCAAGGTTCCTAAATTTCATGTCATATGAATTGGTATTTTCATGTACTCATTACATTTTATGTTGTTGTTATATTGTGATTTTTCAGACTTTCAGGTGAATGCCTCAACTGTGTACATAATGAACATCCTCCAGCAGTATTGTAGATTATGATTATATTCATTATAACAATTTAAATTTAGTCACAGTTTCCACCTCTAGATTTTGCACTTTAGTGATTAATGAGACCATGTAAAATAAATGTATAATCCGTCTTCGAATGTAGTAAATTTCATAGTTTTCAGGTGAATGTTGCTTTAAACTTATAAAACATGCTAATGGCACATATAATTTGGCTTTGAGTGGTAGGTCTTCCTCCATAATATCAGAGTTTCATTTTGAAGGATAATGGATACAAGGATCAAGCTGCTAGAAGTAGCCAGCAGATGGCTGATCATGGTGTAATTAATTACTGGCTCTTAGGTCACAGAAATATGGCATGAGTGTCAGGTTTTACATCTAAATAGCCTGTAGAAATCTGCTGGCCAGGCAGTTGTTACCTACTTTTATGACAGTACTGTCCAAAGGCTTGAAAAAAATTCACAGTCTGTACACCATTTGGTAAGATGAGTGAGAATATTACATAACATTTTTATTTTATTTGTCAAGTCATGAAAATGTACAGGGTGTGGCACAAAAACCTGATGGTTTTTAAGTCGTGTTATATTGGCAATCGTGTGGGGTGGGGTAATGCAACCAAGGTCAGTGACTAGCTGGTTTCATGCCATTTCAGTAGCCACGGAGCAGTGGACCGCGTGACATCGTGCTTTCATTGTTGAAGCTTATTTCAAGAATTGCGATTCAGCCGTTACAACACAATGATTATTTCGTAGGCACTTTAACATTCCTCATCATGGCTGTGTTCCCTCTCGTAACACCATAAAAGAATGGGTACAGAACTTTCGGGAAAATGCTTCAGCCTTAAAAAGAAAACCCCGAGGCAGAATTCGTTTGGTACGAACACCAGAAAATGTTGATAAGGTAAGGATGGCTATTGTGAAGAGTCCAAGGCATTCAGTGAGGAGGCATTCCGCTGCCATAGGACTGTTTGATCACAGCGTGCGGAGAATTTTGCACAAGGGTCTTAATTTTCATGCGTATAAAATTGCAGTTGTTCAAGAATTAAGTGATCACAATATGGCTAACCGCAGGATTTCTTCTGAGCAACTTCTCACAATGCTGAATGATGATGGTGTTATCAACACTGCCTCAATGACTGATGAAGCATATTTCTGCTTGTCACGTTATGTGAACAAACAAAATTATCGCACCTAAAAATCCACAAGAGCTCCATCAGCGTCCTCTCCACAGTGAAAGATTGACTGTCTGGTGTGGGATCGCATCGTTTGGAGTTCTTGGCCCTTACTTCTTTGAAGACAACAAAGATGCAGCCATTACTGTGACATCCGAGCACTATGTGGCAATGCTTCGCAACTTCTGTGAACCAGAGTTACGTCGTCGTGGGATCGATTTCTCATCAGTATGGTTTCAGCAAGATGGAGCAACAGCCCACACAACAAGGGCATCAATGAGTGTTCTGCAGGAAATGTTTCCACAACACATCACTTCCATGGCCGGCACGTTCGCCTGATCTCTCCGCCTGTGATTATTTTTATGGGGGTATCTCAAAAGCAGAGTTTTCATCTCTAAGCCTAGAACCATAGTGGAACTAAAGCAAGCATAAATGAAGAAATCGCACCCATCCAGAGCAGATGACTGCTCGGGTGATGGAAAATCTTGGAGTAAGGCTGAAGCAGTGTTTGAGAAATGGTGGGAGACATCTGAGTGGCATGTATTTCAAAACTTAAAATGGCATGTACTGAGTTTTCCAGTGATAACAACTTTTACATAAAAAGGTGAAGCCTCATTGTGTTATTTCATTTTGAAAACTGTCAGATTTTTCTGCCACACCCTGTACTACTATTCTTTTATTTATTTATTTATTTATTTATTTATGTATTTAGACCAACCAATGCACAACATATATTTTGACAATGGCTTTTTATGCCGTTAAGTACTCCTACATATTTCGATGCATTTGCATCGTCTTCTGGGAGTCTTATTTTCTATTTGCTAAAGTTATAAAGTATGTAAAATTATTAAATCAATAAAATCAATAAATTAAAATGTTTATACAGGTGATTGTTATAGATAATTGATAAAACATAATCTCTGAAACATTGTGAGTTGTATCAGTTATTAAGGTTGCAATATATGGATGTTGTTAACTTGGTGGCTGCATATACAGTCGATAAAATCTGGAAGTTTCTTATGGGTGTAATCCTACAATGAATTAATATGAATCATTATAAGTCCGTGAAAAGATAGAGAATTTAAGTTGTGTTGTATGTGATGGACTTGATTGATTTATTAACATTGGGTTCGAGCCCTTGCAGTCCCGATGCACCTAGGCCTTATAGATGGGTCCTTTGAGTCCCATAATCTAATATCAACTCAGGAGAGCCTGTTCCTTTACTAAAGTTCCAGATGGCTCCTGGACTTAAAATCTGAATGTCCTCTGGGTCCAAGAAAGGAACCCAGATATACTTTTTCTTGGTTCTCAAAAATCCCGGCAAACGAACCCTCTGCAGGTTCCCCAATAGGGCTCCTATGGAAAGAGATACCCATTTACAGGGCTTTTTGCATATCTCTCAAAAACCTCATAAAAATTCCTCTAAATAAGAAGGCCCTAAGAAAGAAGCACCCCTCCATGTTCCCCAAAAGTGGGGCCCCTATGGAAGCAAACAACCGTTTCCAAGCCTTGCTTATATCTTTCGGGGTCCCCAGTAAAGGAGCCCTCCCTCAAGGCCCCCTTCATGGAATCCCTTGCTGAAAGATGCTCCATTCCTAGAGCCCTCCTTCATTCATCCTTCAAAGTCCCCGGTATATGAGACCCCCCTCCAGATTCCAGGTTCCCCTTGGTTGTAAAGGGGCCCCCAAGGAGAGAGTCACCCATATGTGGAGCCTTTCTTAACATATCTTCCAGGGTCCGCAGTGAAGGCCCCCTCCATGGCGCCTCTTCAGAGAAACTCCATCCCAGATCCCCCTTCATCCATCTCTCAAAGTACCCGGTAGATAAGCCCTCCAGGTTCCCCAAACGGGGCCCCTTTGGAAAGAGTTGCGAATCTCCAGAGCCTTTTCTACATACCTTCAGGGTCCCCAGCAAAGGAGCCCTCCCTCCAGGTTCCCTTCACAGAGCTCACAAAGAGAGAGACACTCCACCTCCAGAGCCCATTTCAACCATATATCAAAGTCCCTGGTAGATGAGCCCATTCCATCTTGCCCAACTGAGCCCTCATGAAGAGAGATGCCCATCCCACAAGCCTTCCTTTCCTAACGTTTAGGGCCCCAAGCAAAGGAAACCCCCTCCAGGTTCCCCAGATAGAGCTCCCATATAGAGAGATGCTCAAAGCCCAGAGCCCTCTTTCAGCAAATTCTCACCTGGTAGAAGGGCCCCCCAACAGGGCCCCTACGTAGAGACACCAGTTTCATCCATTTCTCAAAATCCCTGGTAAATGAGCCCTTCCAGGTTCCCCAGCAGGGCCCCAATGGAAAGATGCACATCACCAGAGCCTTCTACATAACCTTCAGGGTCCCCAGTGAAGGAGCCCCCCCTCCAAGTTCCCTTCACAGAGCGCCCACAGAGAGAGATGCCCCGTTCCCAGAGCCCCCTTTCAACCATCTCTCAGAGTTCCTGGTGAACGGACCCCAATGGAGAAAGGTGCCCATCTCCAGAGCCTTCTCAAGCCCCTGGTAGACGAGTCTCCTGCCAAATTCCCCAGTGGGGCCCCCATGAAGAGTGATGTCTGTCTGAGCCCTCCTCTCCACATTCTTCCAGGTCTCTAGAAAAGGAGCCCCCCCCCAAGATTCCCTAACAGAGCTCCTGCAGAGAGAGAGATGCTCTCCCTCTGGAGCCCTCCAGCTATCTCTTAAAATTCCCAGTAAACGGACTATACTCAGGTTCCCCCACAGAGACACCTGTCTCCAGAGCTTTCTTCTACACATTCCTTAGTAATTCACATTTTCCTCAAAGTCCCCGGTAAATGAGCCGCCCTCCTTGTTGCCCAACAGGGTCCCTATTGAGTGAGATGCTTCTTCTCCAGAGCCAATGGTTTATTCATTCATTTATATCCATCAGAGTCCCCAATTAAGGAGACCTCCTACAAAAAAACTGGGAAAACATACGGTCACCATCCATGGAGCTCCATGTGGACAGAAGGCCTACTTACATTGGGATGCAGCATTGTTCCCCAAGGGGATTATTTATGACACTGCAATCACTACTCCAGTTCAATGCAACCTTCAGCACGATTCCTCCCATCTTGGCTTGGGTAGGTCAGAGCCCTGTTAGCCATCGTGTGTCATAGTAACCCTCATCAGGGTATCCCTCCACGCTTGTTACTGCCTCCCATGTGATGCAAGGTAAAGTAGAGTATGAATCCACATAACCCTGAGGTGTGGACAAGGGGTTGCATTTATGGGAGGCATGTGATGGGCTTAAGTATGTTTGGACTTCCTGTGTGCAGGTATGATGAGAACTGAACTGGGCGTAGACATCGAGTTATGTGTTTGGTCTAAGTAATAGACTACAAAATGCATGGTACATACATAAAGATAGTAGAATCTTAACTATTCATATTTTAGTAACATTTCTAGATACTGCTGACTTTGTCTTCAGTTAGCATCAGACCATATTTTGAATGAGTTCCATTTGCATGGTTCACTGTTAAGCTGTTTTTTTATTAAATACTGCTTATTGCTCTGGACATGCAGTTCCTGTTGCCACTTCCTGTACAATAAATTTGTCCCTGTTGTAGGCAGTACATATGTTTTTATTGTTTCAGTTATGTGCTAATTTAGCAATTTCCCTATAACATTTCCCTTGATAATTTTATTGTATTTCCAAATTCACTGGGTAATTGTATACTCAGAGAAATACGTGGGAGTCCATTTTATCAAAATCTGCAGTATGTTTTATACATATACAAGGAAATTTTTGGGAAAAAGTGTGTAAAATTTATCTGCACTTCCAAGGATCATATATGTGTTACATGTTTGGTATTTCCACTTTATGTGGGTTGACCTGGTACATGTTAACAGGAGTACTGAGACTGTAGGCTTTTAATTGTTCCTGAATTTACAAGATTAATATGGCAACCCCTTATCAGTGGTTTGCCATTTGATACGTTTGTCTTTGTGCCTTTGTGCATGGCAAGTCTGCAAATTCCGTTGTTGAATTTCTTACCACTGGAGAGTGCTGTTTGCTTGGTCAGGTACTGAGTGACTCTGAGGTTGATTGACACTCTGAGCCACTTGGTACCCGTCTATGTGGGCAGAATTTGCACCTTTACTTGACATAAATACTCCCATGTTGTCTCTAAGCATTTGTCTTTTCTTTGGTGATGTAGCTGTATGAATGTTGCAGAAGGTCATAAAGCTAGATTACCAAAGCAAAGACATTGGCTAAATCACCTTTGGAAGAAGATGGATTCTACACATCAAAACATCGAGCTATAGAAGACAGAAGATGATGCTGTTGTCCTCTCTTTGGTGATCTAGCTGTATGAGTGTGAATCAACATCATAAAGCTAGATTACCGAAGTCAGGAAAACAGTGTAGTCTGCAGATCGTTTCAGTTAGTTCATTTACTGTCATAAAAATATGAGAACACAAAATAGCATTAGCATTTTCTGGTCAAAGTTAATGAGGCTGTAGATATATGTATTGTAGTATTGAACCTTGGCCAGTTTTCATTGGATACTTGTCATCGTTCCTACCCACATTTGCTGTGTAATTTGGCACTGTTGAAATATGACTGTATTCATGTATATGTTCAGTGTATGTTACTCTCTGTGATTTTTATGATTTGTGCAACTCCTTGAAAATGGTTCCTATTGAACTGAAACGTGTCGCAGTTTGGTATAATACAGACCATTAGGGAGCTTCCCTAGATACTGTATATTTTGTTGGTTGATTATTAAAAGTATGTTAATTTTTGTGTGTGTGTGTGTAATATTGGGCTTTGGGATTGATATGGACAGACAACAACACCTTAAGATGCTATGAACAGGATACTACGTAACTCTTGTTACCCGTTATTAGCATACATGGTCGGGATGATGGCACATGAGGCTCCCCATGCTGCTGTAGCTTCCTTCCAGCTCCACATAGTCTATGTCAGTTGACAAACATTACCACTCCCCATCATTTACCTGGAACAAAATGGCTGTACATCAGTACTGGAGGGGCAAATTTAACAGCTAAAGGTTTGTATGGAGAAGACTGAGCCATGGAAATGCTTTCCCAAGATCTGAGAACAGATCTTACCAGTGCCTTCAGTTATTGTGTGTCTTAAATGCCATACACCTTATTCAAGTGATCATGTTTCAGGATCACCAGATAGGGATATATTTTCACCAAGCAGTAGACAGCGCAACAAGCGTATCTGTTCTGGCAGTGAACTGTCATCCATCTCTCCTCCTGCTGCAGCATCAGATAGTTATGCTGTAGATGATTCAATGGCTAGGTTGTGCAGATCACAGCCAGAACCAAGGTTAGAGCAGCCAAGTGTACCTGTTGCCAGTGTTGCTGCAGCTATGCTAGAAGAGAAGGTGTCTTTCTCTTTCTCGCAGCCAGCATATCTGGATGACATGCTGCTGAACTCACAGCTCCATGCCACACAGCCTTCTACTCAGCCGTCCAGTCAGGTACTAGTATGTGGAGTGTTGACTGTAAGTACATTTCATTTTTGTAACTGTATCACAAACACTGTTATTTTTTTTACAGAATACTTTCCAGAAACTGGTGCGACGCATGACACGCTTCTTCGTGCGTACGAGCTATGAGGAAACGGTTGCACAATTGTGCAAATTGCTTGATAGGTTGAGTTATACCTGGAAAATTACAGCCAAAGTGGTATGTAACATGCATTATTTATTCTTGTTCTTATGTACATTTATGGCTTCTGCAGATTTTAAGTGAATGATGGAGCTTATTATAATAGCAGGAAAACGTATTATAAGGTGTGAGCCCCAGAATTTCAGGTTCACTATATTAATGTACTTTAATGTTGTACATATCATGTGGCTTGTTAGTGTGGTGTTGTGTCCAACTGCCTTTATTCGCTTTTTGATGCGCTTTGGCATTTTTTACATGGCATGAATAACACATGGACAACAAGGGACTAGAGTACCATAGGGCAGGGACCACAATGACTCTTCTCACCTGGACCGTTTACAGTCTTTCATACAGCCCTTTGCTTAAGCATTCAGAAGCCTCACACTTTGAACAAAGTGCAGTATCTTGCTGATGGAGGTGTTGGCACAATCACCTGGTTTCAAGAAATGATGGTCCAGGTGTTTAAATAGTAATACAACCAGTGCGCAAAAATGCTGAAATTCACATGCCTACAGCAACAGAAGGTGCATAAAAGCAGGTGCATACCACAACACCACGTTATTAATGTATTATATGAATACTACCTTGAGATTAATCAGTGTCACACTGAGATAAAGAAATACATATACCAGCAGCAACAGAAAGTGCATAAAGGAAGTTGGACACCACAACACAATACACTGGTCAACAAAATTTAACTTTTTTTTGTCCCACGAACTTTGATAGGTGAACTTAGCAGTACTTTTTATGCTGAATTCAGATATGAGTACAGAATTTTTCTATAAGGCGGGGTTTCAAAGATACAGAGGAATTTAAATGTGCAAAATAATACTTTGCATAGTCATGAAACGGCAGAAACTTTCCTCTAAAATGTTGAGTCGTTTGACTTTCGCCAGTATTTGGCGTCAGGTACATCCCTCTTCAGTGTCCAGCAATAGTCTGCCAACATACTTGAGGTCCACTTGCCTTGGTACAATCTTTCACCATATTTGTCACTGACTTCACGGAGATTTTCTGGGGGAAAAATCCAATTGTGATTCCAGAAAGTGGTTTTTCAGACTCATATTGAATCCCATAGCTTTGTACAAAGTCAACAGGTCCTGCACAACATCCTGAAAGTTTGCTGATTTGTGATTTCCTAAGAAGTACGTGCAAATCCTCTGAAAAGACAACCATGCATTTCTTTCAGTCACATTCAGTTCTTCATCAAACAGTTTGTTGTCCTATAAATATACCCTCCTTGATTTTTGCATCACTCACATTTGGGAACTTATTCCTCACATATTCGAATCCATTGCTGGTTTTATCCATACCTTTCACATAGTTCTTCATGAGGCCCAGCTTTATGTGCAAATGGGGCAGATAAATTTTCTCTGGAAGAACAAGAGGAGGATTGACAACATTTTTCTCCCCTAGCGTCATTGATATTCCTTTAGGCCACAGTATATTTACATAGTGATTCTTCTTTTATCGTCTGTCCCATGTGCACAGGAAATAGCAGTATTTTGTGTACCCCAGTTGCATTCTGAGTAACAGTACCACAACCTTGAGGTCACCACATAACTTCCACTTAAGTTCGTCATACTTAATCGTTCCCAACAGTAGCTTCATGCATTCCTTCATGTTCACTGCATAAGCCAAAGGAACAGAGGGGAATCTACTTCTGTTGTGGAGTAGAACCACCTTCAAGCTCACTTTTGATGAATTAATGAACAAGTGCCACTGATCTGGGTTATAGTCATGGCCAAGAACTTCCATAACGGAACAAACGTCATTGCAAAACATGACACCATCTTCCAGGGAGAAGGAATCCTTGAATTATTCATAGTGCCCACGGTAAAACACACCTTAGTGTCTTTGCGCAGAAGATTCCAGCCCTTTAACATGGAGCCTAAAATTTAGGCTTGCTTCTTTGACAGGTTCAAATCACAGATGATATTATTAAGGTCCTCTTGAGACAGCAGGTGTGGTTCATTGGAAGAACAAGCCCCTACAAATGTTGGATCACAATCCATATTATTGTTATCTTGGCCTACATCTTCATCAGTAGATTCACTGTCCCTCAGCATCATGTTTGTTGGAGGATCTGGCACAGTTAACTCCGCACTGTGAGGTACTGGCCTCATCGCAGATGGTAAATTAGGAAATTGAACAGTGTTTGGGCTTTGCTGTTACACCAGTGATGCTGGTCAGGCAGAAGTAGCAATCTGAAACATGGTCCTTGGGCTGTCTCCAAACCATAGAAATGACAAAAGATATACAGCGTGAACGTTTTGCCCATGCCACGAGAAGCCTGACACATGTCACACAACAAAAGTGGGAAGCCCAAACTCTTGTCCTGATCACCCCCTTTGCAGCCGTAATAATGCTCCTAGCATTTCTTAATCAGAGGTGTGAAAGACCATCTTCAGGATTTGAATGTCACCTTCCCGCAGATGTAGCTGAATGCATCTGATGAATTTACGCACTTTCTTGGCATATTAATGGTGGAACAAACACTATGTACTTTTGAGACTATAACACACTGAGCTCTGGCCAACAACTAGCAGAGGACTGTTAGTCACACGTGTATATGATGTGACATGTGTCCAGAATATTTCCTACAGGCCCTCACTGACTCACATATGTAGGCTTGTGTTTTTACATAGTCTGATGCAACGCAAAAGATGTGGGTGATAGAGAAATTCTGGAAATATATTTGAATTCAGCATCCAAAAATACATCAGAAACAGACATTTTTCCTCATGGGACAAAATCTTTGTTGACCAATGTTATTGGGTGTCACACTGAGATGAAGAAATCATTGTTACACATCGCATCACACTTTCTTCTGACCATGTTTGTGGCTGTTGCAGTGTGCCAAATTTGGACCTTTCAGTCAGGATTGTCCTGATTTCACTGCTTATTTTAACATAGCAGTTTTGCTGGGATTTAAATTCTGACTGCTGCCCAAGGGGAAAGGGGGTTTTGAATTTTTAGTACCCTTAACTACGTTGATGAACGTACAGTGCACCAAGGCCAGCAGCATGTGAAGAATTAGTTGTCTGTACTGTGCATTGGGACTAGCATTGAAGGATTATTTCCAGTAAGGGCATTGTTGGGATGCACATTTGTACCATACATGGCAGTGCTGATACCAGGCATAAAAATCCCATTATGAATCTCATTACACACACAGCAGTGTAGGTTGGATAATTTATCCTTCCCTCATCTCTGCACATTGTCTGCAACTATTCTTATACATAAACACGCTGCCAAATGTGTCTTCCGATATATTTCAGCATGTCACTTCTATCTGACTGTTCTTATACATTCACTGTTATAATCTATTTGTAATAATGTCCAGTTTTATTTCAACAAAGTTTAACAGCCAGTTACAGTCATCAAAAGTTTGAAATTGATATATTGTGTGTAGTTCATCACTTACAACTTCATTGCAGGTATTTTTTATCCATACTGAAATTTATTATAGTGATATTCCATATTAAGTATTACTTGTTACAAAAACATATGTGCTGTGCTCTGTTTGATAATTATTTACTTGAAGGCTAAGCAGAACATGTTGACACTTGGTGCTGATTGGTTACTGCACTTTGTTGCTAGTTTATTATGCTTAGAGTATCCTAGACAACTTCAGGTGGTAATGAATTATTCAGAGATTGGTCGTGATGCGAACTTGTTACTGAAACCAATACCTTGTACTAATGTCAATCAGTTAATAACAGAATAGAAAGGTTTACCACGTGAACAACGCATGCAGGCCGAACCACTTTGTTACCTTGTCCGTATACATTTGAAGGAAATGCAATGGTGGGAAATTAAGCAAGACATCAAACTCTGAAAGTTATGTAGACATATTTTTATAAATGAAATCTGTTGCATGGGTGAAGTGGTAGTTTTGGACCCTTTGTTATGTGCTTCTTAGGTGGAAATCCTTTGTACATGTCATAATGATAGAATGTACACAAATTATATGGAATATGTACTGTTACATTTAAGGTGGGAAAACATCTTGAGGGGTGTTGTCAGGCAAGGAATTGCACAATTCTGTGTTGCTTTCTCATATGTATCTGCTTCCTGAGTCATCACACTTCCAAGTGTTTTATCCAAAAGGTCCTGAGCCATTTTATTTTCTTATATTTTGCTTGCTGCTGGGATTTTTCAGGAACATCTATTCACACATGGTCAGTCTCACAATTTCTATATTTGTGTTCATTGCTGCTGCAATATTCTGAGCAATCTGTTGACAGTTGCTTATTGCCATGCATTAAATTTTTCTGTATTTGGATCTTCCTTCATTTGTACCTTCTTCACCCTTGTTTGGAAATTGCCTAACCCACACAGAAATATTGTCTTCATTATACCTTCCCTATCAGTTTGCTGTTACATTGTGTAAATGTCTTTGTGATTTTGCTGTGATTTCATTATATTTTCTTTTGTTTTCAGCTAACAATTACAACAGTAGACAAACGTAACATGAGACTGGTTTTCAAAGCAGCTGTCCTTGATATGGATGGCAAGACATTACTGGATTTCCGGTTGTCAAAAGGATGTGGTTTAGAATTTAAGCGCCACTTTGTGAAGATCAAGCAGCATTTAGAAGACATTGTGCTGAAAGGGCCAGTGACGTGGCCAATTGCAATGGCCACTAATAATGTTCCTTAGCCTGTGATTCATGCAGTGTGTTTTTTTATGTCCTGTAGATTTGAAGTATTAAATGAGTTTTCATTATTGTCAGTGTTAAAATTATGTTAACAAATGTAATTGTTGTGTTATTTCTTGTTTTTCTTGTGCGTAGATTTATTATAATATTCATGCTGCATATCGGAGAAAGCGTCGTTAAATAATTAGATTCACTGCCGGAGACGTATTTTTGAAGTTGCCTTTAATCTTACTCATGCAAATTGGAGTCCTGAAGTGGCCTTGTGATTTTTGTCCTGGTGTAACCTGAATAATTTCAATACCTATTCAGAATCCCAGTGAATCACCACATAAAAAATATTTAAAAAAAAGATGACTTTGGGATTTCATGACTCATCAGAAGGTCCTCACAACCCATTCACCCTGGGTTTGAGAAGCCATGTCCTAGTCCACTTTATCTTGTTGTGGTGTACCTTCAGTAGCAGCTGCATCATCCACAAAGTGGGCCCTTGAGGATGGTAGCACTACTGCCAGTGATAGGATGATGTTACCATAACATTGTAAGTACCAATTAATTGGTTGGTAGAAGCTGTTGTTTAAATATTATAAAATTAAACTAAATAATTTATTGTGACTTCTCTGTTATCTTATTTTGCTTCAAGAAACAGTTTTCTAGACTCTTTGACCCCCCAGGTTCTATCATGCGGTAAAAGTAAGAACTGTCCTTTCAATCCCATTAGTTGGGGCTGATCTGCATATTGAATTTGGTATTGGAATGATGACATATAGAGTGACCCTTCTTAATGTGTGACAGAAAAAGTATTGTGCAAGATATGAGGTTCTGAGAGTAGTGTTGCTGAAGTCAAATCGTCTTCTGGTTTGTTGCTCTGCGTCATTGGGTAAACAGTGCCTGATGTTTCAAAGGATCATGGTGCCTTAATTATCAGGGTCAAGCAGTCCTCTTGTTGGAATTCTTGACCCTGGAACTATTTACCAAACAACACTGTAACATCCTAGAGGACTGAAATCTTCAAAAAAAAAATCCATTTTATTGTGTATTGAATTTCCAATTTTAATATTGTGTTATGTATACATAAAGCTTGAGCATTTAACACATTAATTAATGTGCTGTGTACATAAATCCTACAAATGTCACGAATATAGACTTTTACACTATTGAAGTAATGTATGAAATTTTAATTGTGGAGCAATGCTGTAATCGGAGGCAAAATTTCATGCTTTATTTTGGCCATTACTCTATCGGAAATGCCTCTGCCAATGGAATTGGTAGAACTGCGATTAAGCTCCTTGTATTGTGAATCTATTTCCATTTGTTCTGTAGTCTGTCGTATGACAGGTCCAGAGCTTTTTCCAAGAGTGTGATCTAGTGCTTCCTCTCAATTTCCAGGATCCTTCCTAACTGAAGGTTATCCAGGAGCTGCTTACATCTTCTTCCTTGTCTCCCTGTCACTTTTATCCTTCCCTCTGTCTTTCCTTCAGTAACATGTTTTAGAAAGCAGTTCATACAGAAGATGTGACCAGTACAGTTAGCCTTCTGTAGTATTGTTTGTAGGATATTCCTCCCCTCCTTGATTGTTTGTAATAGATCTCTGCATCATGTGTTAAAAGAATTGTAAATGTACACTTTGTAGGCTGGTCTGCCAATGAGAACTCGTGTTATAGGAGGTGTGGGCTGTAGATGTGTTTGGTGCAAACTTCTGAACACAATTTCAAGTTTCAGGAATTGAATACATATGGGGGGGGGGGGGGAAAAAAAAAAATGTTTTAAAAAAAAACCAAACACTGTGATTTTTCCCTATTAAAAAAGGGTTTTTTTTA
>Ga0123357_10002236_pt1 | contig 21387 bp, 18 predicted proteins | sample TergutEmb28metaG_FD_89873 | JGI IMG/M metagenome (GOLD analysis project Ga0123357, IMG submission 89873) | Embiratermes neotenicus P4 segment gut microbial communities from Petit-Saut dam, French Guiana - Emb289 P4 | ecosystem: Host-associated > Arthropoda: Insects > Digestive system > Gut ... | reverse complement strand
CGGCGCGCTCGTTGTCCAGCCCATGCCGCCGTTGAGCGCGTCGCCGATGTAGAGGCGGATCAAGTTCCACCGCGTCGCGTCGATGGCCTCTTGTCGCGTCTGCGTCGCAACGTTCGGCGCGGCGCAGTCGAAGTCGGGTAGTGGTCGTGTGGTCATGTTTAAACTCCTGTGATTTCCGGCCAGCCAGTGCGCCAGTCATAGAGCAGCAGCGCGCCCTTGTCGGTCATCGCGTCGAGCGCGTCACGATGGCGCTTGCTCGCGCTCTGCGCCGCCATCATGAACGCGAGATACGGCTCGTGGTTTTCGAGCACGGCACGGGCGAGCACGCGCAATGCCGCCGCGCGCAGCGTGTCGTTGCTGTAGCCTTCTGCGTCGATTTCGGCGCAGAGAGTGGGCGCATATTTTCGCAACGTCGGATAGGTGCTGCTGCTCTGCGTTTCAATCGCGCGCGCTTCGCTCGCTTTGGTGTACCAACCAGCGACTTCGCTCTGCGATTCGCCGCGCGTGTAGAGATTTCGCAAGCTCGTTGCGTGATCCTTGATCTGCCCCTCGATGGTGTCGCGCAGTTTGTCGAGCGACAAATCAGCGGGCAAGGTGGTCGGCGGCGTAGTGCACTCGCCGCGCGAGAGGGCATCCAGATACACGTTCCGCCACTCGATGTCCGTTTCCCGAATGATGCGGTTTGTTTTCGTGTCAAACACGCCGCCTTCGACAAGCTGAATAAATCGTGCGTCCATTGTTTAAACTCCTCTAAATGTCCAGCGCACGCGCCCGTTCACGCGCTCGCCGTATTCGTCGCGCAGGAACACGTCGAAGCGCGCAGTGTCGTCGGCAGCGATGCTGATCGCGCCGCGTTCCGGCGTGTAATTCATTTCGCCGATGTATTCAAGGTCAATTGGCGAATCACCGACGTAGCCTTTGTAGCGCCCCGTCGTGCGCACGGTGTAGGTGCCCGTTGCCCCCACCATGATCTCGCCGCTTTCAACGCGCGGAATCGCCGCCAGCGTGAGCGTTGGCAAATCGGTGAGCGTGTAAGCGCCAGCGCTTCTGATGCGCAGGCGCGCGAATCGCGCCGGACGCTCTGCAACGCACTCGCCGCCGCCGCCTGAGAATTGTTCCCAATTTATTGCGTTGTTGGATAGTTCTATCACGAGTTCCGAAGGCTCGGCGTGATCGGTGATGTTGGCGCGCGCTGTCCACGTTCCGCCGACGACGACGCCCACATCGTAAAACTGGCTCACCACCTCACTCGCGCCGCCGCTGCACGGCAGCGCGAAGGGAAGAGTTTTAAACTCGCCGAACGTGCCGACGGAATCATCGGCAACAGCGTGGCCGTAGTTCATCGGCTCGCCGCGATCGGATGTCCAGCGCGGCAGCGAATCGGCGAGCGTTTCCCATCGCGTCACTTCCTGCGTTGAAACGATGTTCATTTTCCATGTGTCGATGAATCGCGTGTCATCGTCGATCTTGATAAACACTTTCACGGCGGCAGGATTGAGCGAGTAGTTGCCGACGGTGTCCAGCGCCTTGACGAGATACAGCCACGCGCCCGGCGGTTGCAACGCCAGCGCAACGCGCGGCGCAACGGTTGATGCAAGCACGGTCGCAGCGCTCCAGAGCGCGTTTAAATCGCCGCTGCCGTCATCGGCAATGCGCCGCACCTCGTAAGTGATCGGATCGATGTCGTGCGCCTCTGTCCACGCGAGATGCACCGCGCCATTCGCGTTGAGCGCCTCGGTGAAACGCTCAACGTCAGAAGGCGGCAGGTATTTGCCGAGCGCAACAATCGTCGCCAGCGTCCATTCCGACTGAAACGTGCGCGACTTGACGCGCACGCGAACGATGTACTCCTCGTCCTCGGCGACTGCCGCGCTGATGAATGATTCGATCGGCACGGTGTCGAGACTCAACACGATACCGCGATTTGAAATCTCGACAACGTATTCGAGCAAGTAAGCCCACACCGGGCGCGCCCACGTGACCAGCAGCGTCGAAGTCCACACGCCGCCGATGCGCGTGAGTCGCTCGACGACTTGCAGATTCTCGACAGCGGGCGGGTGCGACGGATCGGGCAAGGTGGTGTCGGGAATAGACGGCGGCAAAAAAACATCGTTGCTGTAGGCTTCCGGCTGATACTCGACGCCGTTGATCTTGTATTTCGCTGCGCCGATCAGCGCGGGGTTTGCGGTGAGCCGGTAAATTTTTCCTTCGGGGTAGGTCGGGTGCGGGATTTGCACGAGGTCGCCCGCTTCGAGTTCGATACCGATGTCGCGGATGTTCGCGTTGATCTCGGTGTCGCCGTGTTGCAGTTTCAAAAGCCGCTCGGTCGCCTCGCGCATCGCCTCTTGATAGGTGTTGATACCCGGCATCGTGACTTTACTTTCCGCCCACCGCAGCGTGCCCTCGTGCGTTCCCGGCATGTGCGCGTAGGCGGGAAAGTCCTGCTCCTGCTGCTTCGTTTTGTCGGTGTAGGAAACGATCACGACCGTCGGCAGCGCTTCGACGCCGCGCCGAACGATCTGCGGCGTACCGATCACTTGCGCCTGCGTCAGAGAAAAATCCACCGCGCCGGGGCGGTCTGGAATCAAGCGCACAATGTCGCCGCGCCGCTTGACCCAGCAGTGGGCGTAAGCGCGAAGCAACTCGATCAGTTGCATGGTGCTTTGGCGCTCGATGATTGCGTAATTCAACGTCCAGCGTTTGTTGCCGCCGACGATCTCATCGCAGTAGTCGGCGGCATCGGCGACGCTCGCCCAGTCGAGTTTTTTTCCCCAGCCGTAGCGCGTGTTTGAAATGAAATCGGCGAGACAGAGCGCAGCATTGTCCGACCACTGCCACGTTGCCGGATCATCGACGCTCTGCGTCGCGCTGCGCGGATCGAACAACCGCATTCCTTTGATGTCTGCCTTGAAATTTGACGGATCGACATTCGCCGCCGTGCCGATTTCAAAAACGCTGTAAGCGCGCCTGTTTAAATTTGCGTTGAATGGTAATTTTTTCACCGCTTCAAACGCTGTTTTTAAACGCGCATCTACCGTCGTTTGTGATCCGTCGTAGTGCCGCATCGTCACCGCATTGGGAAGCGCATCGCCGTTGCTGTCGGTGATTTTCTGCACGCCAACGCACGCGCCGAGCGCCCACAGAATCACGAGGTAGATTGTTGAGCCGTAAACAAACGCATCGAGGTACTTCGCTGAAACTTGATACTCGCCGTACACGAGCGGAATTACTTGTCCGACCGCCGCGATGGAGGCCAGTTGCCACTCGCGCGGCTGCTGCGATGTGGCGCTGTTGATCGTTCCCGCCGAGACGACGCCGGTGTTCGGCGGGTACGTTGGGATGATCGTCGGCGAGGGGTTGTTGACTGCGACGGATGGCTTGGTCTCGGCGACGCCCCATTCTGCTGGTCTGACGAAACGCGGGTCATTCGCGCCGACAACCGTGCCGTCGGGCAGAACTTGTGCAATGGCCGGAGTAAGCGTAAGCATCACACCTCCCGCAGATCGACGGTGTACTGCCGAATGAAGCGATACGGCTCGGTGTAGAGCGGTTTCTCGACGAACTCCCACGCGCGCGTGACGCCGTCGAGGTTTGCTTCAAATCGCGTGTATTTGTTTGCCGCATAAAACGCTTCGAGCGCTTGCCAGTGTTCGGCATGTTGCAAGGTGTGCGACAACCTGTAATTGAGCTTTTCGTTTGGATGCGAAACGGTCTGCGCGATGTTGCCCTCCATCGTGACAACAGTGCTGCGCCCGCTGCGAACGCCGGTGATGCGGCTGACGCGATCCATCGGGATCGCGGGATAAACAGGCAAACTCATACGCGGCTCCCCATCAAAGTAATTTGCCCGTTGCCGAATTTAATCACGCTGCCGGGCGCGAGCAGATCGGGATAGTCGTCGGGCGTGACGCGCTCGCGCGGCGACATCAAATGTTCGCCGTCGTCGGGAACAATCGTTATCGTGACCGTGTTCTTTGTCGGATTCGTTTGTGCCATATCAGCGAACGCATCAACGATCAGCACCGGCTCAACTTCGTCGAGATCGAATGAGGGCGCGTACCAAATACGCAGCGGCGCGCCGACAATCGACGTGCGCAGCAGCGACACCAGAAATGCGTTATCCGGGTCGGAGAGTTCAATCGTGCCGCCGTGGGCGTAGGGCGCAGACTCCGAGGGCGCAATGTTGGCGATCACGCCTTCCGTCCAGAGTTCGCCGTTCCATTCAACGCTCCCCCATGAGCACAAACGCGCCGCCGAGAAACCGCCGATCTCGACGAGGTAACCGACAAAAGTCGTCGTCGCGTCGAGCAGCGGCCACAGTTGATCAAGGCCGCGCATTACGTCAACTCCACCGGTGCGCGCTGAATGATCGTCGAGTTTTCGGAAACCTGCACCGTGATCGGGCGGCTGGTGGCCGCGTCGATCATTTGCGCGGCGCGAATCTGCGACGCTGCGCCGCGCTCCAACGCATCGACAAGAATTTTCGCGCTGCGCTCGGTGCTCGACACAAAACCGTCACCGGCATCAGAAACACTGCCGCTGAAGTGGTCGCCACTGTCGGCCTGTTCTTTTTGAACTCTTTCCAGCAAATCGCGCGCCGCGATAAACGCCGCGTCGCTGCCGGGTTCGCCGTTGTCGAGCAGCATCGGTTTCAGTTCGTTCGGTAGTTTTTGCATCGCCGCATCAATCGCCGATGCAATCTCGCGCGTGTAATCGTCGCCGAGGTCGAGCGGTAGCGTCGTTAAAACGCCCATGAAGTCGTCGAGCGTCATCGGCTTCTCGCGCGACGGCAAGAGTTCTTCGGCGGGTTTGTTGGCGCTCGGAATTTCGGCGAGCGGTTTATCGCGCGCTGTGACGCCGGAAATATCCGCGCCGAGTTGGTCGGCCACGCCGAGAATCGCCGACGCCAGCAGATCACCGGCGTCGGTGATGGCGTCCGCCGCGTCCTGCACGCCGAGATACTGATCGGCGCTCGCGTCGATGCGCGATAGTCCCATGCTTTCGAGTTCGTCGAGTTTCGCCAGATACTCGGCACGCTTCGAGTTTTTCTGATCGTCGCTCAACAATCCCCACGTCGCACTCATGTCGCTCTTGATCAAGTCGAGCAGCTTCTGGATTTCGTAGGGGTCGGTCTCGGTTTGCAATTTCGCGTAAGCCGCATCCGCTTCCGCTTTGATCTTGTTGTATTTCGTCTCGTTGTCGAGACCGTCGAGTTCAAACGAGCGACGCATGTCGGCGATGCTGTCGCTCAAATTCTGCTTCATTTGCTCGAACGCGCCCGCGCTCTGCTTCCACATGTCGGCAGCGGACATCAGTTGCAGCGCCGCTTCGCGCCCTGCGTCGGTGCTCATGTCTTGTGCCGCGATCAAATCTTTAAACGCTTGCGTCGTGCGCGGAATTGAATCAATGCCGATCTGGTCGAACACATCACGCACCGGCTCGAACGCCGCTGCCAGTTGCTCGGAGGGTGTAGCAAACGCATTGAAAAACGAGGAAAACAACTCGGCGAGCGCATCAGCGCCACCCGCATCGTCAACCAGCGCTTGCCGATCCGGCGCAGAGTCCAGCCCGACGCCGGAGAACTTGAGGCCGGTGAAATCGCTGATCTTGTTCGTGAGCGTGAACGTCGTCGCGAGACGGGAAATCGTCTCGTAAATTTTTTCGCCGGTCTCGGCGAATTTCTCAAAATCTTCCTCCACCAAATCGTAGGCGTCGAAGGTTTTTTTCTGCACATCCTTGATGTTGTCGAGAATCGCCAACGATTGCACGATCTTCGTGAACGCGGCGCGAAAATCATCCGGCTCAAGGTCTTTCAGATCGTCAACATAAGCGCCCCAGCCTTCGCGGATCGCTTCGACGGCGGTCGTTGCCATCTCGCGGTAAACGCGCGTTGTTTCCTTGTCAAACATCTCGGCGAGGTTTTCCCACTTGCCGTCCGTCGTGAGAATGATGTGAAACTGCTGCGACCAGTCCTCGCCGAACACGTCGTTAAAATCAATCTTGAATTCACCGAGCAGCTTTTTAATCTGCTTCGGCACTTTCCCGATAGTAGCGTCGATCATCTTTTGCAATTCGGGATCGATGTCTTGCCACTCCGTCCAATGCCGCCCGCTGCGCAGAAAACCGCCGCTCTGTTCGATGTCCTGAAACTGTCGCCCGTTGAAGCCGGAGAGACTCAGATCACCTTCAACGCCACCGGCGCGGGCTTGAGGTGTTTTCATCCCGAAGAAGCGCGAGAAAAGAGAGCTGCCGGTAATGATCGACGCTGCTTGTCCGCCGACGCCGAGCCGTTGCAGAATCTTGTCGCCCCACGTCGCCCCGACGAAGGGCATCATGGCGAGACCGCCGCCCCAGTCCCCCATCGTGAACATGCCGGCGGCGAGTTTTGCCGGAGTGTTGGCAACGTTGGACGATTGATCGTTCATCCGCCAGCCCTTCGCATACATGTTCGAGTCGGCAAACATCGCCGACACAACGGCAGCGACGATCCAAGTGTACGGGTTTGTCAGCAGCCCGCTCATGCCCGCACTGAGTCCGCCTGAACCTGCTGCCGGAGTCGCTGCTGCTGCTGGCGCTGTGGTTGCCGGAACGGATGCCGCAATTTCGCCCAGCGGCGCAGTGGCCGAAACGCCGCTGCCGACCGAACCGATCGTGCCGAGGTTGCCGATACCGGCGTAGCCAATCGTCGGCGTGTAAGCGAGCGCCGAGGGCGCGGTGTAGCCAATCACCCCACTTGTTGACAACACCGTGCCACTTGAGCCGAACAGCCCGGCGAGATACCCATAGCCTTTTTGCCCTAGCGAAATCAGCGTCGAGAGCGAATTGCCGCCGTTGCCATTAAAAAGCCCCATCACGCTGTTTAAAATGTTGCCGTTGTTGTTGCCGCCGCTGCCTCCAAGCTGCCCCAGCAGACCGCCCACCATGCTCATCGCGCCTTTGACCATCCCTTCTATGATCGGGCGCAGCAGCAGCGTTTTAAACATGTTTTTCAACGTGTCGAGAAAGTTTTGCGCGAAGCCCTTGCCCGATTCAAAACCACGCATCAGCGCGTCGGTCAGCGATTGCTGAATGGTCTCCGCCGCTTTCTTGGCGTTTTCCTTGGCCTTCTTGATTTCCTCTTGCGCCTTGTCGATCTCCTCGCCGCGCGCGGTTTCCGACGCATATTCTTTTTGCTTGGCGATCAATTCCTCCATCGCCTTGATTTCTTCCTGCGTCGCTTCCGTTCCGCGCATCGTTTCAAGGCGCAGTTCCATCTTGGCGAGCTTCAGTTTTTCGACTTGCGTTTTCGATAAGCCAACCGTGTCATTGTGCTCTTTCAGCTTGTCGAGGCTGTCTTGCAGCGCCTTCGTTTCGTCCTTGATTTCGCCGACGATGGTTTCCTTCAGCACTTGTTTTTGGACATCAACTTTCTTTTCCAGCGCTGCGATGTATTCCTTGTTAGCGTTCGTCGCCTTGGCGGTCGCCAACTGCAATTCGGCCTCGGCCAGCTTCATCTTTTCGATCTGAGTTTTCGACAGACCGACCATCTTGTTGTGTTCTTCGAATTTTTTGATTTGATCTTGCAGCGCCTTTGTTTCATCGACGATCACGCCAACCATCGTCGCGGCGACGATTTTTTTCTGGATTTCGATGCGCGCCTGCAACTGCTTGACGAATTCAGCGCTGGCGCCGGTCGCCTGCGCCAGCGCCAGCCGGTATTCTGCGAAAGCCAGCCGCTCTTCTTCGATCTGCACTTTCGACAGACCGAGCGCGCTGTTGTGCTCTTCGAGTTTTCTCAAATTCGCGTCGAGTGATTTCGTGTCGGCGAGAATGCTGTTCAACTCGGCTTGCTCTTGCTTGTATTGCTCGGTCGTTTGCAGCAATTTCTGATAAGCCTGCTCGAACGCTTCCAGCGACATCTTTGTCGTCACAAACGCTTGGATCAGAGCGTCGAGTTCGCGCTTCTGCGCCACCGACCAGCCGGTATCATCGACGTAGCTGTCGTTTGCTTTTTTCGCGGTGGCGTCAACGTATTTTTGCCACTCGGCGGCGGCTTGGCGAGCGGCTTCCGCCATTGCGTCAAACTTTGCCTTGATTCTCGCCCCCGCTGCCGCGCCTTCTTCACCAGATTTTTTGAGCGCTTCGGTTTGGGCGTCGGTTGCCGTTGTTGATTTTACCAGCTGCAACTCGTTCAGGATTTGCCAACTGAAATCTTCTTTGAGCGCCATCACTCTTGCCATGTGCGCTTTGGCGAGTTCAAAAAGTTTTTCGCCGGCCGTTTTTGCGGTCGTTCCCGTCGTGATCAAATTTTGGGCATAGGCGCGCAACTCCTCGGCCTTGTCGCCCATGCGCGGAATATGACTCATGCCCTCGGCGATGCCGATCAGAAAAACGCCGAAGGCCGTTTTCATCCCGTTGATCGCGTCCACGAACGAGCCGGAGATCGCTGTCCACACTGCCATCACGGCGAACTTCAACGTTTCCCACATCGCGATAAAACCGCCGACCATCGCGTGCCCGGCGGCGCGGGCGACGCCGAACTCCTCGCTCAACCATGTGCCGAATTTGAAACCGACAATCGCCGACGTGAGAAGCAAAAAAGACGAGCGAATCATGCCAAGACTTTTGACTGATACAGCGCTGCTCTCGGCGGTAGCAATGGCGTAGGCTTCCTGCGCTACGGCACAAGCGATGATGGCCGCCCTCAAGCCGACATAACTCAAAACAAGAAGCCCCACCGTTGAATTGAGCGTCAACCCTTTGTCGTTGCTTGTCGAAGACAAATCAACGGTGTCTCTGATGATGTCGTTGATTGTTCCCAGCGCCGCCGCGATCAACCCCAGCGTGATTTGCAGCGCGCCGCTGCGCACCGCCCAGTCGGCGATGCCCAACGCGACTTTGGCGACGACGCCGACGATGCCCGTCAGCCTGTCCCCAATCACGCCGATCACGTTGCCGATGCCGGAAAGCGAATCCTTGTTTTTGTCGATCCACTCGCCGAACTTGATTGCGCCATCGACGAGGCCAACCATCCCTTTTGCAAACACGCTGCCGACCGCGCCGAGCGCCGAGTTCAACGCCGCGATCACCGGCGTCAACTTCGCGCTGACGTTGCTGGTATTGAGATCGAAGAATTTTTTAAACACGGTGTCGCCCGCGCCTTGCAGCTTCTCGCCGAGTTCTTTAGTGATGCCGCCCGCGAATTCAACGGTCACGGTTTTCAGGCGGGACACCATGCCCGTCCACGTTTTCGCGGACGCTTCGCTGGCGATAGCAAAGATTTTCGTTTTCTCGGTGAGGTAGTCCATCAACTGGCCGGACTCGCGCAGCTTCTTCGCGGTTTCGGTGTTGAGGCCGAGGTTGCGCGCCAGTTGATTTTCCTGTCGGATCGTGCCGCTGAGAATCGCGCGCGTTTCGCTCGCCACTTGTGCGACAGGAATATTGAGCGCCTCGGCAGTCTGCACCATCGACACAGTGAGTTTGCGCGATTGATCGACGCTCAGGCCGATCTGCTGCGCCGTCGGCAAGATGCCGCGAAATGTTTTTTCAAGATCGGTAAACGAGGCTTTGACGTTGACGCCCTCGACGCGCAGCTTTTTAAACTGTTCTTCGGCAACGCCCACCGCCGCGTTGAATGCGTCTTGCCCTTGCAGCAGCTTGCCTTGATTGTTGTAGATGTCGTTTTGCGCGGCAATCATCGCGCCCATGCTCAGCGTCGCATCCTGAATTTCAGAATTGAACGACAGCCCTTGCTTGATCATCGCACCGATGCCGATGGCGGCAATCAGCTTGGCAATGAGGCCGCCGAACGACGACGCGGCTTTGTCGTAACCGCGCGCCGCTTCATTTGCGGCGCTGCCCGATTGCTTGACTTCGTTCCCCGCTTGCGCCGCCGCCTTGCCCGTTTTCTCCGACGCTTGCCCGGCGACGCCGGTGCTCTTGGTAAACTGCTCCCAGCTTCTGGTGGCGAGTTCAATTTGCCCTGCAAAGACGCGACCGTCGGCGGTGATCCTGAGGCTGTACTCCATCCCGTCATTTGCCATTTTTTTCTTCCGCGCGTCGGTTTAAAATTTCGTTCAGTTTTGCTTTGGCCGCTGCCTCCATCAACAGCAGATCGTCGATAACGTCCAACACTGCGCCGGTGGGCGGACGCAACTCCAGCAACTTGATCGCAAAAGCCGCATCCACCCCCTGATAAAACAAGCCGCCGAACGTCGGCACGATTTGCCAGCGATTTTCGAGGCGAAGAAACAGCGTAATGATTTCCGCTTCGTCGTCGTTGTAGATAAAATCCGCATGTTCTTCGGCCTGCTCCGCTTCGTGCTCGGCGATGATTTCAGGCGGCGCGCCACTGGCGTATAACTGTGCAATGAACGCGCTCTGATCGTCGAAGTCATCGAGATGGCAGCGCGCCCAGTGTTGCGCCGCCTCGATCAAGCGTTTTTTCGGTCGATCCCCAGCACACCGCCGACGTAGGCGCGATAAATGTCGTACATCGACCCGGCGAGCAGGTTGAACAAGCGATCGCGGTTCTCGTGCGTAAACTGCAGCGGCCCGTTGTCGTCCACCACGTCCCAGCCCATCCAGACTTCTTCGAGCCGATCCCGAATCATTGCTGCCTTGCTGCTCGAATCATCGGCGGCGGCAAGCTCGGCGTCGAACGCATCCGCGTCTTCTTTGCTCGTGCGCTTGAATTCGCAGTTGACGAAATTCTTGACGGGGACGCCTTTGTCGGAAAAGACGACGATTTCAGCCTTGCGGCGAAACGTGTTGCTGGTTTTGTTGAGATTCAGTGCCATGTTGTGTTACTCCTGTCGTGGTTGTTGTGGAGCGGGGGATCGTCCCCGCCCGCCGGTCATTTGAATGAAAGCAAAATGTCGTCGTTGCCGTTGGTGATGAGAGGCGTGATCGTCAGTTGCATCGTCAACGTTTTCTGGTTATCGCCGTATTGAGGCGACGAAACCATTGCGCTCGGATAGCTCACTTCGACGATGTTGCCAGGCTCGATCCCGTGCGTGTAAAGCACCGCGCCTTTTTTCTGCGAGCGCACATCATCAAACCAATCGTGCTCTGCAATGCTGCCCATTTCGACTTCGGCATTGCCGGTCGGCACGCGATCGACAATCGAAATCTCGTCGTAGTTGACCCACTCCGGCTTGACGACTTCGGTTTTCGTGTCGAGCGTGAAGCTGCGCGTTTTCGGATTCGCCACGCCCAGCAAATTGATCGCACCGGTGTACGACGGAATCGCCGCCTTCGGCGTGATAAAGCCGTCGTAGTTCGCATCGTCAGGCATCGCCGCATCGACGACGGGAACGAAACGCCCGGTGAATTCAAACTTGAATTTCGGAATTTGCTTTGCCGTGAAATCTGCCGTCACCGTGCCGCGACAGCCGGTGCCCTTGTGCAGGATGCCGTCCTTGTACACGTAGATCGTCAGCGACTCGAAGCCGGTCGAGATCGGGTTGTAATCGGCGCTCACATCGGGCGTGAGCGTTTCCGCCCAGCCGCAGCCGCGCAGCAGTACGCCGATCGGCGGCGCAGTGCCCGGCGTGCCGGAACCGGCGGCGTAAATCTCGCCGCTGTATTTCATCTGCTCGCCGGTGATGATCTGCTCGTTGTTGCCGAACGTCGGCTTTTTGTAGTCGAGCGCGACGGTCTCGGTTTCGAGCGGCGTCAGTTGGCCGTTCGCCACTTTAAAAGCGTTCAGCGCAGCGGTGGGATTCGCGTCCTCGCCGTAAGTGCTTTCGATTTTCGCCAGCAGCAGTTCGATTTGGGTGGATTTGCTCATTTCGATTCCTTCGCGGGTTCGGTTTTCTTCGCGGCGGGCGCTTCACGCACTGCCGCTGCCGGTTTGCGCATCGCTGCCGGTTTCGTCGGCTGCTGCATGCACAGCAACTTGCCGTCCTTGTTGACGTAGCTGCCGCCTTTGTTCGGTAAATTTTTCATCGTGACTTCTCCCTCATTTTTCAAGGTCATGCGCGGTGATGTATTCATCGCGCCAGAAAACGGTTTGATCGTTGAATTTCTCCAAGCGCCCGCGCCGATACAGCAGTTCACACGACGCGCCCGGCGGTACCCAGCCGACCAGCGAATTGACGACAGCTTCGCGCAATGCCGCCAATTCCTCGATCGCCGCCTCGCCGCGCGCATCGCTGACGTTTCGAGCGATAATGATCACGGCGAAGGTGTCGTGGATGTACTGCGACACCGCATTGCTGTAGCGGCTCAATTCGCCGTTGATGCGCTGCGCCTCGTTGTCGAGCGGTAAAACAAACGCAGCGGGCACGGTTTGCCGCATCTCCTCGGCGCGCGAGAATTGCGCGACGCCGCCGACTTCGGCGAATTTGTCGAGCGCTTTTAAACGCTCGATGATCGGTTGAACGGAAAGCAGCAGCATCAGTAGTCACTCAGCGCGTTTTGATCGAAGCGCCGGTCGGCGCTCGTTGCCAACACGCGAAAGGCGTTTTCGTCGTCGGTCTCGGCATCGCCGAGCGACGCGCGACCGGCGGCAACAGCGCGCAGAAATGCAATCGCATCCTCGTAACGTTGCCGCACCGTTTCGAGCGTGGCATCGTCGTAGAGCCGGTAGCGCGTGATGTCGCACGCGATGCGCGTCAAGTTCGCCGGAACGTCGGCGCCGACAAATCTTTGCCCGTAGCGGCGGCTGATGTAGCCGTCGATCTCACCGGCGGCGTCGGCGATGGCGCGCGCCAGCACGGCATCGTCGATGGCGTTCAACGCGCTGCCGCTCTGACGCGCGGTGAGCGTGATCAACTCACGCTCACCGAACGCCTTGATGAGATCGTCGCGCGTGCAGTAAGGCATTTACGCTGCGCCTTTCGCTGCCGTTAGCGCTTCCAAGTTTTGAACAGCCTCGGCAAGCGTAGCCTTCGCCTTCTCCAGTTCTACGGCGCAAGCGCTTTTCTGATTCGCTTTCGCCTTCGCCAGTTTGGCCTCCGCCTCCTTGACTGCCTTCTTGGCGTCGAAAACCGCGCCCGCTGCCGCCTTGACCTCTTCGGTTTCCGGCAGCGGCGCAGGCGATCTCTCAACCTTCGCGGCCTTGGTCGGCACAATCAAATCCTGCGCCAACAACGGCGCCGCTCGATCATCGTCGAGCGTTACCGCTGCACCAGCGGCGAATTCTTTGCCGAGGTGATCGCGCATCGCGTAAAGCGTGATGTAGCTTTTTTCGCTCATGAGATCACCCCGCGTTTTTAATCAGCACCGCCGCGCCCGCACCGGCAATTACCGGCACGCGCTCTTCTTTCGTGCCGTAAACCCACGAGTCGCGGTTGTCGTCGAAGTACGGTTGCTTCACCGCCGGGTGGCCTTCCATCGTGTAGGTGTAACCGTAGCTCGGCTCCTCGCGCCCCTGCGGGCTGTCGGGAGAGTAAGCGAGCACCATGTCGTTGCCCCAGATGTCGAAAAATTTCCCGTCTTGTCCGCAAGCAACGCCCATCCCGATGTAAATCTGCGGGATGTCGAAAAACTGCGAGATCATCTGCACGGTGATCGACGCGCTGGTGGTGTATTTGTAGTTCTCGCGCACTGCGGGCAAGTTTCTCAACACGTTAAACACCTTCGGGCCGATGATCATCTTGTTCGGATACATCACGATGCCGCTGCGGATCAACTCTTTCTTGTCGTCGATCCACTTTGTGATGTTGCTGATTCCTGCGAGCGATCCGGCGCCGGTCAGCGTTTCGACGTTGGCTGTCGGATAATTCGCCGCAGTTGTGGCGAGTGCCGCTTGCTGTTCTTCGAGTTGCCGCGCCGTGACTTCCGACGTCAGGTTGATCGCGCGCGTTGCAAGATCGACCCCGGGAATCACTTTCGCGTCGCGTTGCCACTCCGTCGGCACCAGCGCTTCGAGCGCGTGGTTTTCGAGGGCGAAGGGCATGCCTTCGTACCCGAAGCTGATACGCTTCGTCGCAGCGCCCGGCGCGCGGCGCGTGTTGTATTTCATGAACGCTTCTTTTCCGAATTGCAGAATCTGCCCGCCGGAAGCGTTCACATTCACGCGCGGGAACAACGCCATCCCGACATACGCCGCGTTTTTATAGCCACGCGAAATACTGGAGAGGATGGGATCGATGACGCGGATGTCTCTGTTTGCCATTTTGATTTTCCTTACACTGCTCTCGGCAGCAACAAGATTTCAGTTTTTTCACCGGCGACGGCGGCAGTCAGCGCGCGCGCGACGATGATGTCTTCGTCGGTTCCGGGCACCACCGCGCCGCTCGACAGCTTCAGCGCGTCACCGGCCTTGATTGCTGCGCCCGTAAACGCAATCGTTGTGCCGAGCACGTCAACCGCAACGCCCTCGTTGGCATCCGCCGACGCGGCGGTGAAGCCGAGGGGGATGTCGGTGTCGGCAGCAGCCGTGCCGTTCGGATTGATCGGCATGTACGCCTCGATGCGCGCCTGCGCGATCACGGCGAGAGTGAGAATCGCAATTTTTTGCATGATTAAGCTCCTACCGCGCGAGCGGCGGTGATGAAATCGCACTTGTGTTGATCCTGATACGCGCGCGCCTTGGCGTACAACGCGGCGCGATCGGCATCAACGTCTTCGCCGCGCGGCGCGGCAAACTCAACCACTGGCGCGCCCGGCTCGCCGACTTTCATCGGCGCCGCCTCGCCTTTCGGCACCGCTACCGGCAGCGATTTCAAGAATTGCGCGAAGTACGTTGCAAGCGGCGTGTTGGTTTTTGTGCCGTCGGCGGCGGCGAATTCGACGGTCTGCTCATCAGGCAGACTCATTGCAAACGCAATGACGCCCGCCGATTGCGCAGCGGGCAAACGCCCGTCCTTCTCCAGCGTTTCGGTGAGCGCCGCAAATTCAGCGCGACGCGCTGCCTGCGAGGCTTCGCGTTCGCGCGCCTTGAGTTGCGCGTTTTCAGTTTCGAGCGCGGCCAGCCGCGCCTTGTCTTGTTCCGACATTTCTTCTGTCTCCTTCGAGGTTGTTGCCGTCGGCGTCACCGGCGGCGCGGAAAAACTTGAGGCGGGAATCGGATCGGGGTCGGGCTTGTCAGCCGCCCTCTCGATGTCGTCGATGTCCCAATTACGAATCACATCATCGGCAATGTCTTTGCCGTGCTCGCCGATGAGCCACTCGCGCAACCGCCGGAGAATTCCGGCGATGCCGAGCAGGGCGTAGTCCGTCGAAAATTCGACGATGTTTTCATCGCTTGCAAACGTCACCGGCTTCAAGCCGGGAATCGCGGGCGCAGCGCCGCCGAGAAAGCCGACGTGCCTCGGATACCAGTTTCCCGGTTTCGGATTGCTCGGATGATCGGGCGGAAAAAGCGCGAGTGAAATCTTGTTGTAGCGTTTTGCCTTGACGGCGGCGGCGAATTGCGTTTCGACATCCGTCGGCGCGGCGATCAACTTGTCGCCACTGATCGAAAAAGCGCCCACCTGCCCGTAAGCCGGGCTGTCCGTTTTCGGATGGCCGACAACAATCGGCGCGGGCGCGTTGATCGGATCGTAGCTGCTGACCATTTGCGAGAGATCGGCAGCGGAAAAAGAAAGGCGATCGCCCGTTGACGTGGTGTGATCGCCAACGCGAAACACCTCGATCGCGGGTAGCGTGCTGTTGAGCGAGGATGTCGCGGCAGCAGCGGCAGGAGTGGCGCTGCTTTTTTTCGGATCGGTTTGCGGATTCATGGCTCGCATTCTGCGAGCCACCACCCGTCAAATGGTAGTGGACAAATGCCCTATAGCGGCGTAGGATGCCCTTGTCGCGTTTTCTGCCGAAAAGGCAGCTCAGAAATTATTGTTGTTGTTTTGAACTTGCGACTTTTCTGCCGAATAGGCAGCTCTCGAAACAAGGTTGATCATTTTCGTGGCGTCACGAAAATGGTCACTTTGCCGGAGGCGGCAAAATGATCTCCGCCCACCCAAAAAACGAGGGCGGGTTAAAAACCGCCCCTCCGGCACTCTCCACACCCCCTGTTTAACTATGTTTAAAAACGCCGACGTTCAATTTTCGGAGACGGGGTGGCACGTCGATACCTCCGGCCATTTTTAAAACGCGCCAAGGCGCTATTTCGCGGTTTGGCGGTTTTGAATTCGCGGCTCGCGGAAAAACCGCCGTTCGCGGTGCTCGCTTTTCTTGCCAATGTTGAACGAGGCAACAGGCCGATGATAGCCCATGACTCGCGTCCAGACTTCGCAACGCTGGCGCTCGTTGGTGTTTAAATTTTGGGGTTTCATGGCTTCCTTTCATCTCACGGAGTTGGCGATAAACCGCCCCACGGCATCACTGATGGCGTCCCAGCCCTCTTGCGAGACATGGAAATACGGGCGGGCGGGGATGGTGACGGCGTGGTTTTTCCCGGCCTGTCCGCCCAACTGGTGGATTCGGGCATAGACCGCGCTGGAGCCGATTACAGCAAAATCCCTGCTGTAGCTGCCGCTGATGCTGGCGGCTAAATGGCCTGCATCCTGCAAGATCATGTGGCTGCCGCTTCCGAAGCGCGGCGGCCCCTCCTTTTTCTTGCGTTTCGGGTCGCGGCGCTTCTTGAGGGTGATTTCGGCCAGGGGAACCCAGCTCGGGCGACCTTGATCGGCGAAATTCTGCTCGGTTTCGTCGGCCAGCGTTCCGGCCACGGCGCGCATCAGCGGGGTAAAATCGTTGGCGGCAGAGGTGAGTCGCTGAAAAAGCCGGGCAACCTGCTCGCCGCCCTGTTCGGTGATTTCGATGGTGGACACTTGCAAATCCTTTTCAATTGTCGTAATCTGGCGCTGTAGCCGTGACGTCAGAAAGTCGCGAGGTCGCTGACGGGAAGTAGGGTAACCAATGAGGGAAACCGATAAGACGCAAGTCGAGCTCGGGGTGCGCGCCCCTCCACGGCTACATTCATTTTCTTGGGTACCTCCAAAAATCCGCCCAACTCCCATAAACAACGGGAAACTTTTCGTTGTGCCAATAACTGAGAATGCTGCCTGTTGTATAGGTCGTTGTTATGGCATTAATTAGCATCTTTGTTTTTAGTTCATCGCTGGGCGACAAACGTCCCTCCCACTCGTAATTTAGCGTTACGACTATCTTTTTTGCGGCCTGCCCCGAAAGAAGACTCGGCATCAAATACAGCAGTTGGTAGTCGTTGTTTATTTTCTCGCTGGTTTTGTCAAGCAACACCAGAGGCGCATCTAACAACGTGCTTGGCAATGCAAGCCATTCTTCGCGCGTAAACGGTGTTGTTCGATGAATTCCCGGTCTATTTGCATGCGCGAAGCGCTCATCAATTAAACTGATCATCGCTGTCGGTGAAGTAACTCCATGTTCAAAAGCCAAGTTGTTGATCAGCTCAAGATGCAATACACCCGTTTCGATTTTTGCCTTTGTTGTCCGCCGGATGTCAAGAGCCTTGATCCACTCTTGAACGCTGTTTTCCATCTGATAAAAAGCAATGGGATTTTTGAGTATTGCGCCGATGGCAACCGCCGCAACAAGCGGGCTTGCAGTCATTCCTTTGTTGAGCGCGAACGTGGTCAAGTTGTCGCCGCGCATCATCGCCGGGTTTCCGTTCCATCCCGCGCCGGTGTTGAACTCAGGCATCCCCGGCAGCTTGATCGTCGTGCGCTCGAACTCGTTGCCGTCGCGGTCGGTCGATACCCAATGCTTCGTGTATTTTTCAGAATCGAGTACAGTCAGCCCGCGATTCTCGACTTGCCGCGCGGTCAGCGCCCGAACGCGGCAGCGGCAGTTCCAGTCGTTCGGAGGCCAGATGTTGTCCCAAATCGGATCGTCGTGTCGAAACACCGCGCCGTCGAGCGCCAGATGCCCGGGGCGGGTGCGGCTATCGCGAATGGCGACGTACATCCAGAAAGGCCGATCCTCGACGTTATCATTGAACGCCTTGTAGCGCCCGGCCATGAACGCGCTCTGCATGTTGGCGCGGTAAATCGTTTCGAGCCGTCGCGGGCTGCCGAGTTGCTCTTTCAGCACTACGCCGTCGCCGTCGAGCGATTCCAAGCGCCCCCACCAGCCGAGTTTTTGCAGAGTGGGTGTCAGATTTTTTTGAAACTCACGAAACGGAATACCTTCTTCGAGCGAACGGCGCAGCTCGTCGCGAATCGTGGTCAGCACGTCCATCGACGTGACTTTCGCCACCGTGAAAGCCATCGCGTGATCCGCTTCGGAGGAATCGCGCCAATCCCATGTGAGCCTGTTTAACTTCCCCTCAAAATAGCGAATGGCCTCGGCGGGTTTAAGGCCGAAGGTAAACGCGAGATTGACCGGGCTAGGCATTTTCCGCCGTCAGCCGCCCATACGTTTCGGCGACAAACATCGCATTGCCGAGCGCCGTTTCCAGCGCCGTCGTTTCGACCGACGGCATCACGCGATCGAGCGCCGCGAACGCCGCCTCGTAACTGTCGGCGGCCATGATGGCATCGACAACCGGCTTCAGCATCTGGCGCGACTGCGCGTTGAGGGCGGCGGCAGGCAGGTTGTCGAGCAGCGCGTCGAGCGCGGCCTGCGCTGCATCATCGTCTTCTTGCGCACTGAACTCAGACGACGGCGTAGGCGCGGGTGATGGTGAGGGTTTTTCTCCTGCGGGCGCTGCCGGATTGTTGATCGGCAAAAACCCGTCGCCGTACAACTCGGCCAGCGATTCGTCGGTGCGTTTCCAGCCAAGCGAAAAAAGAATCTGGTCAGTCTCTGCCGTGGCTTTCAAATCCTTCTTTTCGGTGAAGTAGCGCCACACCTTTGGCGGGCGAGCGCCGGGCGTATTGAAATCGACGAGCCACTGAATCAGCGTGTTGTTGAGCGTTGACGAGAGCAAATCGCTGTCGTTGCGCGACAGTTCGAGCCGCACTTCGTTTCGGATGATCGACGCGGCGGCGAGCGCGCCGCCGTATTCGCGTTGCGACGACGCCTCGCCGAGAACTGCCTCCGAAATCATCTCGTCGCAGTAGCGAAGCAACTTTTCGTAAGTATCTGCGCCGCTGCCGCTGCGCGCCGCGTCCAACAGTTCTACTATGAACGTTTCGGGAATCACGAATGCCGAATCCTGCGCAATGCGCGCCATCGACGACAACAAATTTTGCTGTTCGCTTTGCGGCGTGCCCGCCGGATATTTGCCGATAGCCGTCGGCGTGCCGTATTTGTCGGCAAACGTCAACCAGAATTCCATTCCATTTCGTTTAAACAGCACCGGCCAGAAAAGCCGCGTGCCGAGTCCGAGGCCAAACGGATTGCCATCTTTCGATCCGACACTATGAACTATGAATTTCCGATCAGGAAGTTCGATCCCTGTCGTGCGATTTTCCTCGGTAAGCAGCCGCAGGCTGCCATCTTCGGCGAACGTGAAACGGCGCTGATCGCGCGGGATCAAATCGGTGATGATCGTCTCGCCTTCGCTGTTGTCCCACATGATTTCAGTGACCGCAAAACCTTTCAGGATCGCGTCGAGCAACTGATGGCAAGCATGGTCAAACGCGATGTTGGACAACGCGCGGCGAACAACATCAGCAGCGCGCACGTCGAGCGCATCATCACTCGCTGAAACCACTGTCCAGTTCCGCGACGTGACCGCGCTTTTCCTTTTCTGCATCGCCGAAAAAACCGCCGTGTCGCGTTCGAGGTTATCGTAAATCCAGATGCCTTCACTTTGTCCACGCGACGCCAGCGTCGTGTCCTTCGGCTGGATCACGCCGCCCCACGGCTTGTTGAAAACATCTTTCCCGCGCGTCGCGATTTCGTTGAGTTCAACTTTTACCGGCGCGGTTTTTTTCAGCTTGTTGTCAGTCATCGTAATATCTCCGGCGCGTTGTTTCGCGCGCGATGTGTTTCATTTCTCCGACGCCCGCGCCGCGCTGCGCGATCATCCACAGCATTTGCAGCGCGTCCGGGCCGTCGTCGTGATCGGCCATCGGGAAGTGGCGCAGTTGTTGCAGCAGTTCGGTCTGCGAGTCGTGGAAGCGAATCAGGCCGTTGTTGATGTGCGGTTGCAGCGATTCGATTCGCAGCAGCTTGTCGGTGTGCGGCGTCAGCGCCACGGCGGGCACCGGCACGCCGCGCGCCGCCGAAGTTTTCACAAGCTCGGTGCGAAAGAATTCCTGAAACTGAACTGACTCGATCCCCCAGCAAACGCAATGAAATTGCCGTTGCAGCTCGATAATTTTTTCGATGATCAAATCGGGCACGCGCCGCTTGATCTCGGCGACGACGATGTTTAAAACGCCGGTTTGCAGATCAAGACCGCCGACCAGAATCGCCGACGGATCGCGTGATGCCCCCAGTTTTCCGAGCGACGGATCGCACGCGCCGAAGTAAACCCACTCACCGACATTCTTCCAGCAAACGAATTTTTTAAACAGCGCGCTCTCGCTGTTGATCGGGTCGTTTTGATATTCTGAATCGAACGCTGCATGATCGTCGGCGCGTGATTTCATCAACATCAGCAGCGGGCGCGCCTGCGGCCACGAGACAACCGCGCCGCGATCCATTGCCGCCTTGTTCTTGGTGTAAAACAAATCGGCCAGCGCTTCGCCGTCGTTGCGCAGCAACTCCTCCCACACGTCCCACAACTTCATGTCGTCAGGCCAGCGAATCAACGCGCGAAAGCTCTGTCGTTCCCACAGCGGCTTGTTGAGCGTGCGCGCCAGCACCGAGTCGTAATGCAACACCGTTCCTATATAAACCACGTCCATCGTGCCGTCCGGCGGCCCCAGTTTCAACACCGCCTTGTTGAGCCAGCCCTCCAACTTGTCGCGCTGCGCGGGACTGCGGACGTTCTCGTCGTTCTCGATGTCGTCGAGGATCACGAGATCGGGGCGATGCGGCCCGTGCCGCAAGCCGCGCATCCGCTTGCCGCTGCCGAACGCTTGCACCTTGATGTCGTTGCTCGTGATGATCGTGCCGACTTGCCACACGCGACCGGCGCCCGCGATCTGCGGGAAGTCCATCGCAAGGCGCGGGTTCGCTTCGAGTTCCGCCTTGATCGCTTCGAGCATCGTTGCCGCCTGATCCTGTGCGTCCATGATGATCGGGATGTAATGCTTTTTCGCCGTGACGATGCACCATAAAACGAAAATCTGCGAGACGATGGTGGACTTCGCTTCGCCGCGCGGCGCGGCCAGCGCCAGCCAGCGACCGCGCGAATCGTTGACGATCTCCGGCAATTTTTTAAACAGATACTCGTGCAGTACCGACGGCTGCGGCACCTTGATGTAGTGCGGGAAATAGGTTTGCAAGAAAAACCGAAAACCATCCGGCGCGATCACGCGCCTCACTCGCTCGATCCGCGCGTCGGCGTCAGAAGCAAAACCGTCGCACTCGCTCTCGATCAGTCGCCGGAATCCGGCGGCAAGATCGGCGATACTGTTTAAAAATTCTCTCCGTGATAATTTCATGGTCGTAGGGGCGGGTTTCAAACCCGCCCTAATACTTCTT
>Ga0123357_10002235_pt1 | contig 21389 bp, 17 predicted proteins | sample TergutEmb28metaG_FD_89873 | JGI IMG/M metagenome (GOLD analysis project Ga0123357, IMG submission 89873) | Embiratermes neotenicus P4 segment gut microbial communities from Petit-Saut dam, French Guiana - Emb289 P4 | ecosystem: Host-associated > Arthropoda: Insects > Digestive system > Gut ... | reverse complement strand
TCACGGATACGGCTGCGTATCGGCGCGGGAGCGCCGCCGCCCGGCGCGAGGATGATTTGGGCGCCCTTGAGCGTAAGCACGCGCGGGACTTCCGGCGCCCAGATTTCCGAGCAGATGCAAAGGCCGATTTTGCCTATCTCCGTATCGACTACGGGCAGTTCCTCGCCGGGCGCTATATGCATCTTCCCGTTCAGAAACGCTTCGTTCAATATGGGGTGCGTCGGATGGCTCCTCCGGTAATTCTTGATGATTTTTCCGTCCGGCGAAATGAATTTGTGGGAAACGAACCAAGTATCCTCATATTCGGGGTTTGGCTCGGCGCAGCCCGCGTAAATATAGACGCCATGCTCTTTGGCTTTCCTGCACAAAAGCTCCATAGGCGACATATCGAGTTTGCCGCAGCTGTCCATCGGGCCGCTGTAAGGCCCCGGATAGCCTTCCGGAAATACTACGAGCTTCGCGCCCTGGGCCGCGGCTATATCGACGTAAGACGCCGCCAATCCGGCGTTCAAGTATTCCTCGTCGCCGAAATACCCGATGGGTTGTACGGCAGCAGCTTTTACCTTCATTTCGTTCACCTCTCCTTCAGGTTCAAAAGTTTGGCAAGGTTGTTCCCTAGGAAATCTTCCTGCTGCGCTTTTGTAAGGCCGATTTCGTCCAGCGAATCCAGGTAGCGCTTGAAATCGCGGCCCTCGTGGGTTTCGTACGGATAGTCCGAACCGAAGCAAAGCCGGTCCGAACGCGCGGCCTTGAAAGCCATTTCCGTGATGACCGGCCAGCCGCCGGAGCCTGCGCCGTCAAAATAGAGTTTGTCAAACATCTCATTGAAAGCCTTGTCATAGCCCAGTTCCTCAAGTTCCAGCGGCGTGCAGGCCAGGTTTGCGTACTCGGGTTTCCGCGGCGGCAGCCCGAGCTCGGGCCAGGGCTCGAAGAAATTCATGATCCGCCCCTTGAGCGCGAACGTCGCGCCGCCGAGGTGCGGCAATATGAACTTGAGATCGGGATAATGGGGAAAGATGTCATAGATGATCCTCAAGACGGCCTTGGCGCTGTCGAGCCCCCGCCCGAGCGTCCTGTTGATCGTGCATTCGGTTTCCATGCCGAAGGGCTTCAGGTGCGGATGCAAAAAAACCGGGACGCCGAGTTCGGCCGCCTTGTCGTAAATCGGGAACATATACTCCTTGCTGCTGAGCGTGATCTCGGGCGACAGGGAGGTGAGCATGGTGACGGCGGGGAATCCGAGCGTCTTGACCTGGTATTCGATTTCCGCGACAGCCGCCTCCGGGTCGTCCTGCGGGAAACAGCCGGCGATGGCGAAACGGCCGGGATATTTGACGGCTATGTCCGCGAAGCCTTCGTTGATTTCACGGCAAAGCTCCTTGCCCATCAAATTCCCGAATTGTGACATGGACAGGACAGCCATATCGACGCCGGCCTCGTCCATGGCGCTGATATGTTCATCGATAAGGCAGAGCCTCGGGGCAAAGACGAAATCATTATCGTTCAAAAAAACCCTTTTCGGCGGCAACGACGGATCGTGGAATTTTTCAAAGACATTCCGGGGCATTGCGTGATGTTGGGCGTCAATGATCATAGTGCATCCCTCCTTGACAAAATAGTAGTAAGAAAGCTGTTGCTAAATAAAAAGCAGTGCGGTTGTGCTAATGCGAATTTAGCAGAGACGGTAAGGCGTGACTATAAACACGGATACAATTTTTAGAAAAAATCGCAGTCGGCGCCGGTATTTATTGTATAGAAATTAGCAGTTTTTCTATTTCGTTTTTGGTTAAATAATGTTTAAATATATATTATTTAATTCAGAAAACTGTATTGAAGCTGAGGCATCGGGCGTTTTTGCTTATCGCCGATTGCGGAAAAGAAAAGAATTGGAGGGTTTGTTATGGTAATGAGAAGGGTACCGGTCGAGCTAAACGGTCTTGAGAAATATCTTGTCTTCGACCCGGAGAAAGATACATTGGCGGAAGTAATCCGGCGGTATGGCCTGACGGGCACGAAGGTCGGGTGCGGCGCCGGCCTGTGCGGCGCATGTTCCGTGATAATCGACGGCAAGGTCGTACGCTCATGCATGAAGAAGATGAGCGACGTCGAGCCGTACAGCAAGATCACGACGGTCGAAGGGATCGGCGCGCCAAACTTCCTGCATCCTCTGCAGCTCGCCATGGCTGTATCCGGCGGGATACAATGCGGGTTCTGTTCTCCGGGGTTCATCGTTTCCGCAAAGGCCCTGCTTGACGAAAACGCTTCGCCGACGCGCGAAGAAGTCCGGGATTGGTTCCAGAAACACAGGAATATATGCCGGTGCACGGGATACAAGCAAATCGTAGACGCCGTCATGCTCGCGGCCGAGGTGCTGCGGGGAGAGAAGACGATGCAGGATATCGAATTCAAAGCGGACCCGGCCCATATATACAATACAAGGCACCCGCGGCCGACCGCGATCGGCAAAGCCTGCGGGCTGCTCGATTACGGCGACGATCTGAAGTACAAGATGCCTCCGGGGACGCTGCACCTCGCAATCGTCCAGCCGAAGCTGGCGTCCCACGCGAAGGTGCTCGGCATCGACGCGTCCGAGGCTGAGAAAATGCCCGGCGTATACCGCGTCGTGACGGCGAAGGACGTCAAGGGGAACGATATCTATGTGACGCCGCTCGTACACGCGAGGACCACGCTCAACGGGTTCAACCGCAAGCTGTTGGTCGGCATTGGCGACACGATCAAGCGCTACGGCGACGTGGTCGCTATCGTGATGGCTGAGACCGAGGAACAGGCGCGCGCCGCCGCAAAGGCCGTGAAGGTAGAGCTTGAACGGTTGCCTGAATATATGAACTTCATCGAGGCCGCGGCGCCGGACGCCATTCGCATATTTGAGGAAAGCCCGAATATCTATATGCGCCAGCCGGTCCTCAAAGGCGATTCCGCCGACGAAGTGATCGAAAACTCATATTGCTCCGTGAAAGGCAGCTTCTATTCCACGCGCCAGCCGCATATGTCAATTGAAGGCGACACGATGCAGAGCTATTGGGATGAGGACGGCAATCTGTGCGTACAGTGCAAATCCATGTCGATAGAATGGAACAGAAGAGCGCTTGCGGGCGCGGTTGGGCTGCCGTATGAAAAGATGCGGATCATCATGAATACGAGCGGAGGGAGTTTCGGCTGGTCTACCGGCGGGGCTTCATACGGGCTGATCATGATCTGCCAGATGCTGACCGAGCGTCCGTGTACAATGACTATGAGTTATGAAGAATTCATGCATTTCTCAGGCAAGCGCTGCGCGGCTTTCAGCAACGGCCGGCTCGCGTGCGACGAAAACGGCAAGGTGACGGCGCTTGAATTTGATATAGGGATGGATCACGGCGCCTATCCTGACGTGGCGCATGAAATGTTGCAAAAGGTCGCGCGTTTCTGCGGCTTCCCATACAATATCCCCAATGTGAGCGGGCTTGGGCGCATGGCCAGCACCAACCACAACAACGGTGTATCGTACAGAGGCTTCGGGTCCCCCGAGGCGGAACACTGCTCAGAGCACCTGATGGATATGCTCGCGATAAAGATGGGAATGGACCCGCTTGAGTTCAGAAGGATCAACATAGCGCGCCCGGGCGATACGACGATCAACCAGTACCCGTACCCCGAATACCCGATGGAGCAGCTGTTCGATATGATCGAGCCTTACTACAAAGAGTACCGTGCGCGCGCGGACAAGGACAGCACGCCCGAAAAGCCGCATGGCGTAGGCGTATGCTGCGCGGGGTTCAACGTCACAGTCGGCGACGACCACGCCGAAGTGGCGCTTGAGCTGAATCCCGACGACACGATCTCGGCCCTCAACACCTGGGAGGATCTGGGGCAGGGCGGCGATATCGGCAGCCTTGTGCTCGCCCACGAAGCGCTCAAGGAAATGGGAGTGGCGCCGGACCGGCTCAGGCTTGTGATGAACGACAGCCACAAATGCCCCAACACCGGCATCGCGGCGGCGAGCCGTTCGCACCATATGGCAGGCAACGCGTATATAGACGCCGCAGGCAAGATGATCAAGGCGATGAAAAAGGCCGACGGGACATTCCGCACCTATGATGAGATGGTCAAAGAGGGCATCCCGACATACTATCTCGGCGTTTCCGATACGATGGACACATTCATCGTCCTCGATCCGAATACCGGAAAGGGCAGCCCGACGCCGACCAATATGTACGGTGTTTTCATCGCGGAAGTCGAAGTGGATGTCAATACCGGTAAGACCACCGTATTGCATCTCGCCTGCGCGGGCGATGTCGGCGTTGTCGGCAACTTCCTGTCCGTAGACGGGCAGGCGTACGGCGGGATCTCGCATACGATAGGGTTTGCGCTCAGCGAAGTCTATGATGATGTGGAGAAGCACAACAATATAGCGGCTTGCGGCGTCCCGACGATCAAGGAAATCCCCGACGATATGACCGTGCTCTACGCGGAAAACCCGCGCGAGTGCGGGCCGTTCGGCTCTACCGGCTGTTCGGAGCTCTTCCAGTCAGGCAACCATATGTGCGTCATCAACGGTATATATGACGCCGTAGGGGTCCGTGTCTACGACCTGCCGGCTTCGCCGTCCAAGGTAAAGGCCGGTATCGAAGCAAAGGCGCGCGGCGAGGAGTTTGAGCCCGAATACAGGTATTTGGGTTCGGAACTGTACGATGAGCTGGATGTGATTGCCGCCGACCCGAGAGAAGCCGCCGTACATCATGGATGATGAGCTCGAAAAGTATAACGAGTATTTAAGGAAGTGTTTTAAGGAAGACCCCCCGCCTTGCCGGTGTCTGTGCCCGTTCAAATTGGACGCGCGCTCATTCGCCGGCAAGCTCGCGCGGGGGAATTTTGACAGCGCGTACCGCGAATACCGGAACACGGTGATCTTTCCCGAGATCGTCAGCAGGGTTTGCGAGGCGCCGTGTGAGGCGGCTTGCGTGCGCTACAGGAACGGCGAGCAGGCCGTCTCCCTGAAGGGGCTTGAAGCGGCGTGCCTCGCTTTCAGCAGGGACCGGAAAACCGTGCGGTACGATCTGCCGGTGAAGCCGGACAGGATCGCGGTCGTCGGGGGCGGGCCGAGCGGCCTTGCGTGCGCGCTGAAACTCGCGGCCCGGAATTTCCCCGTGACCATGTTCTTTGCCGGCGCGGAAACCGGCGGCGCATTGGCCGGCTCTTCCGCCGCGGATGTATACCGCGCGGAAATCGACGCCGAGCTTTTCGGGCTGCCGATCGAGTACAGGCCGAATACCAGAGTAAATGATATCGCGCCTTTGTTTGACGAGGGGTTTCGCGCCGTCTATATAGCCACGGGAAGGGGCGGCGAAACCTTTGGCGCGCTTGAGGGGTTCAATCCCGACTCGCTCGGCAGCGGTATGCCGGGCGTATTCATCGGGGGCGAAGCGCTGGGCGTCTCCGCCGTACAGGCTATCGAACACGGTTCGCGCGCGTCGCGCTCCATAGAAAAATTTCTCCAGACAGGCGCGATGGACGGCATGCCGGAAACATATGGGAAATGGCCGGTCAACGAGCTGTATTATCGTGAAATCCCCAAGTCCCCTCCTGCCGGTACCGGCGAAAAGGAGGGCGCGGCATCGGAAGCCGGGCGCTGCGCGGCTTGCGAATGCTCGGCGTGCATCGATGTCTGCCCGATGCTTGAGGAAGCGCGGCGTACGCCGAAGAAGCTGGCTTCGGACGTGAGCGTCACGATCAACAAAATCGAGCAGCAGACGCGAAGGATCGCGAACAGATTGATCAACGCCTGCAATATTTGCGGTCTGTGCAAAGAGGTATGCCCGGCAGGCGTCGATATCGGCGAGTGCATGAAAGAAGCGCGAAAAGCCCTGTTCAAACAGGGCGGGCTGCCGCCCGCGTTCCACGATTACTATCTGAGGGATATGGCCCAGGCAATATCCGATGACGCATATTTTGAATACTTGCCCGAAAGCGCGAAGGGTTATTTGTTTTTTCCGGGATGCCAAACCGGCGCTTCATCACCGGAATATGTGCTGAGGCCGTTTGAAGCGCTCAGGGAAAAGGCGCCGGATGCAGGTATACTGGTTTCGTGCTGCGGGGCGCCGGCCGCGTGGGCCGGCGACGAGGCGCTTGCCGAAGAGTCGATGGCGGTGATCCGCCGGGTATGGGAATCGGCGGGCCGCCCGACGCTCGTATGCTCGTGCCTGTCCTGCAGGAACAGGCTCTCGGAATCCGCGCCGGACATACCCGCGATCACGTATTTTGAGTGGATGTATCACGCGGGCGTGGCGCCGCAAGGCGCTGAAAACGGTATAGCCGGCCCGGACGGCCCGCTTTATGTTTTCGATCCCTGCGCGGCCAGATATGACGATGAGGCGGAATCTTCCGTAAGAGGCCTGCTTGAAAGCGCGGGGGCTTCATTTCAGGCGGGGGCGATGAGCGGTAAACTGGCCGAGTGCTGCGGGTTCGGCGGGCATATCTTTGCGTCAAACCCGGGGCTGTATGACAGGATTGCCCGCGAACGCGTATCGGAATCCGAACTGCCCTATGTGGCTTATTGCTCAAATTGCCGCGACGCGTTCGCGGCGCAGGGTAAGAGCTGCCTGCATATCTTTGACCTCATGTTCGGGATCGGAAACGCGGACAGGCCGGCGCCCGGGATTGCGAAACGCCGCGAAAACCGGCGTATATTGAAAAACAGGTTGTCCGGGATATACGGTACGCCTGCCCTCGATGAAATACCGGCTATTCAAAATGAAGGGCCGAATACGGGAAGCCGATTGATCATCCCCGCGGGACTCGAAAGAAAAATCGAACGTGAATTGTTGTCGACAGACGAATTGCAGATGATTGTCCGTGCGGCTGAGGATGGGTGCGAGAAACTCCGCGACGCGGAAACAGGGCGCTTTATCGCGCACGGCAGGGTGGGGGAGTCTACGTGCTGGGTCGTATATGAAAAAGTGGATGACGGAAGTGAACGCGGCGCTCTCCGCCTTGTCAACCTTTATACCCACCGCCTGCGCGCTGTGGAGGAGGCTTAGCCCATGGCCGAGTACGAAAACCTTGAGTGCTGTAAATGCAAAGTCCCGCTTGTCAAAAGGCGGACAAATTTTGAATACCTGGCGCACAATTTCTTCGCGGAGATCCCGGCCTGCCCGGTATGCGGGCAGGTATATGTTTCGGAACAGCTCGCGAAGGGCAAAATCGCCGAAGTAGAAAAAAACCTGGAAGAAAAGTAGTATGAAAACCAAAGGAGGATTGCTATGAAACCGTTGCCACTGGATTATCTGCTCACAAAAACGCAGAAAGCGCTTGTGCTCGTAGACGTACAAAATGAGTTTTGCGATCAGGAAGGCGTATTCGGGAAAAAAGGTATGGATCTGTCCCCGATCACGAACATGATGGTCGCGTTGAACCGGCTTGTCGGTTCGGCGAGGGAAAAAGGGATACCTGTCGTCTTCGTTCAAAACATCGAAGACGAAAATACGGATTCGTTCGCGTGGTGCATGCGGCCCGACGCGAAAGAGGATTCGGCCAATGAAGGCGTCTGCCGCCGTGGTACCTGGGGTACGGAATTGTATGGGTTCGTACCGCAGAAAGGCGAGATCGTTGTCCAGAAGAACAGGTTCAGCGGTTTTTTGAATACGCCGCTGGACGCTATTTTGAGGAACCGCGGGATAGAGACGCTGATCTTTACGGGCGTAGCCACGAATATTTGCGTCGAGACTTCCGCGCGCCACGCGTCTATCCTGGACTACCATGTGATACTGGCGCCTGACGCCTGCGCGACATGGTACCCTGATCTGCAGGAGGCGACATGCAAAAACATCCGGCTTTGGTTTGGCAAGGTCGCGGATTCGAGCGAGATCACGTCGCTGTGGACTCCGAACCTGCCCGAGGTGAAGAAAGAGATACCGTCCGAGTGCCTGTAGGCCCGCGTCTTCCGGACAGGAAAATATATCAAAAATAGATTGCGTTATGCTAAAAAAGTGTATAATGCAAAAATACGTAACATTTCGGAATATTCGAAGTTACAAGAGAAACGGAGGAAAATATGAAAAAAAAGATCAGTTCACTAGTTACGGTAATGCTGGCGCTGTTCATTGCGGTCGCGCTTGCGTCTTGCGGCAACAACAGCGCTCCGCCCGCTACGGGCGGCGATTCCGGTTCGACCGGGGGTGACCAGACAGCGTCTGCGCCCGCGGCGAGCGGACAAGCGCCGGACACAATCAAGATCGGCATTCCGACACCGCTTACCGGCGTCATTTCGGGATTTGGTATGGGTACGCCGTTCATCCAGAATCTGGCTGTTGACGCTGTCAACGCAAACGGCGGCATCTATATCGCGGATTATGACAAAAAAATCCCGATCGAGATATTGACCCCTGATTCCGAGAGCGATCCGACCAAGGCCGGCGAAGTTGCCGAACAGCTGGCGACCAAGGACAATGTCAATATGCTTATCGCGCAGCATACGCCGGACAATACCATCCCGGTTGCGCAGGTTGGCGAAAAATACGGGATCCCGACAGTGTCGAACGGATGCCCCACCGACCCGTTGATGGCAGCCGGCCCGTACAACTGGGTGTTCCAGAGTTTCTGGAATACAGGCGATGCGATGGACGTCTTCATCGGTATGTGGAAGCAGCTTGGCTATGGCCCAGGGACAAAGGTCGGACTGCTTTTGCCGAATGACGCCGACGCTCTTGCATGGAAAGCGACCATTGAGACCAAGTTCCAGACCGAAGGCTTCATCGCCGTAGACCCGGGACAGTACGCGACGGGCGCTTCCGAGTGGACGAATATCATCAATACATTCAAGAGTGAAGGGGTCCAGATCATCTGCGGCAATGACATTGCCCCGGATTTCCAGTCCTTCATCACCCAGGCGACCCAGCAGGGGCTGAAGTACGACCTGATCACGATGGGCCGCGCTTTCCTCTTCCCGTCTGACGCGAACGCGCTGCCGGAGAGCATCATCAACGGCCTCACGAACGAATGCTGGTGGAGCCCGGCCCTGCCGTTCAAATCCTCGATCGACGGTATGACCTGCAAGGAACTCGCCGACAAGTATATGGCGGTAGACCCGAACGGCGACTGGTATGCGACGAACGGCGACAAGTATTCTCCGATGGAGATCTGCGTCGACGCTCTTACGCGCGCTTCTTCGCTCGATCCCGCAAAGATCCAGGCGGCGCTTGCGGCTACGGATCTTGATACGATCAGCGGGCATATCCAGTATGATCCTGCGACCCATACCTGCGATACGCCTATCGCCGGCGGCCAGTGGAAATGGAACCCGGACAGGAACAGAGCTGAAGAGTATGTCGTATATCCTGGGACATTCCCGTCTTCGGTACAGCCGGATGGGCAGCTTGTGCTTCCGAATCAGGGCTGATTGAGTGGTTCAAAAGATTGACTGAAAAAACAGATTGCCTGTAAAAAGGCAAAGGCAAAAGCGGGGCCGATGGCCCCGCTTTTGCATACGGCGCGTTTTATCTGACGCGGCTCACCACTGAGCGTTTAGATATCGTAGTAATCTGTCGGATCTTCGCTGTCCGCGCTATCCCCCGTAAACTGGTTCAGGATGTTTGTCGCGACGCGGGCGCCAGCGGTCGTATAGGCCAGGATCTTTTCCCAATATGTAAAAATCAGGAAGATTGCCGCCCCGATCGCGATGATTGCCGCTCCGATGCCAAACATGTACTTTAATGTTTTTCCCATAGTAATACCTTCCCTTCTTAATCCTGCTTATTAACAATTATATTCAAACACGAATCATACTCCCTGTCAATTCGGTGGGTATGCCTGTTTCTTATTTGGCTATGCACGGAAGCAGTATCATAGCTATATATACGGCGTTCAAGCGGATGTTGATCCCTGTGGCCAGGGACATCGAACGAACGCGGTTTTCCGGCGTCAGGCCGGCTTTCACGAGGCGGTATTCCTGTGGGATGATCCACGCGCAGAAGAGCGGTAATACCCAAATACTGCCCGGAAAACGGATCAGGACAATCACGGCCACGCATGCCATTGCGGCGGCTAGCAGGGCAGTGTGGAGCTTGAGCGTGGCGTTCCTGCCGATCCTGGAAGGAAGCGTCATCCGCCGAGATTCGAAATCCTTTTCAATATCGCTGCCGTTGTTTGTCAGCATGATGAGGCCGATCGTGACCATGATCGGCAAGCTGTATATGACGGTCATCCAGGACAGCGCGCCTGTCATGGCGTAGACGCAGGCAAACGGGATGATACCTCCCATGACGACCCCTGAAAGCGCTTCACCGATCGGCGTGTAGCTGAGAGGCAGCAGGCCGTATGAGTAGAAGAAGACGACGGCCGCGCCGATCGCCCCGAAGACCAACAGCTCCGGCCCCACGGTCAGGATCGCGTACAAGCCGCAAACCAGCCCGAGCAGGATGAACCCCATGCCTATCACAAAGGCCAGCACCGGTTCATAGTCGTGGTAGATGATGGATGCGTCGGTCGGGTCGTCGCAGTTTTCCCTGCGGTCGACGCCGGACATGAAATCCGAATAATCGTTCAGCGTATTCACGGCGCACTGCAGGCATACCGATGTCGCCAGAAGCGAGAACAGCAGCGGGACACGCGCCTCGCCGGTCCTCGCTATCGTCAGCGCCGCCGCAAGCAGGACCGGCATCACGCTGGCGCCCCATGTCTGCGGCGCCGCCAGTTCGACGACGGACCGGAGCGTCATGCGCTGATACCCTTTGCGCCGTATGCAGCCGGCCAGTTCGCTTGGGATGAGCAAAAGGACGCGGGTATTGCTATTTTTCATCCGGGAGCTCATCCAGTTCGGCCATCGTGAAGACGGGGCCGTCGAGGCAGACATATTTGCTGCCGATATTGCAGCGGCCGCACTTGCCTATGCCGCACTTCATACGCATTTCGAGCGTTGTGATGATATTGTCTTTCGCGAAGCCCATCCGCTCGAGCGCGCCGAGGCAAAACTTGATCATGATGGGCGGCCCGCAGAGTACGCAGGCCCGGTTGTCAGGCGTGAACGCCTTTTCCTCAAGGTACGACGGCACAAAGCCGACATGGCCTTTCCAGCTGCTCTCTTCAACGTCTATCGTGATATGCGTATTCAGGACTTTGGGCCAGTTGTCAAACAGGTCATCCCTGAATACGAGGTCCACATATGAGCGCGAACCGTAAAGGACGTCGATATCGCCGTAGTCTTCGCGATGGTCCAGCACATACAGGATCAGTGAGCGCACCGGCGCGAGCCCGATGCCGCCGCCGACAAACAACAGGTTTTTGCCTTTGAGCGCTTCGACGGGAAAAAAATTGCCATATGGCCCGCGGACGCCGACGCGGTCGCCGATGATCGATTCATGCAGCGCTTCCGTCAATTCGCCGACGCGCTTGATCGATGATTCGATCCAATCCTCGCCCTGCGCGGTAATAGAGAACATGGCTTCCCCTACGCCGGCGATGGACAGCATGGCAAGTTGTCCCGGCATGAGGGAAAAGGGCTTTGAACCGTCCGCGCATTGCAGCCGGAAGGTCTTGACGTCCGGCGTTTCCTCGGTGATCTTGATGATTTTGCAGTTTTTCGGGAGCAGTGGGTTGTCCGGGCAGCCGCAATCATGGCCTATAGTGATTGTTTCAGGGTTTGTCATAGCGTACCTCCCCATTCGATGATGGACGCGATATCGAGGTGTGCGGGGCATTTTGAGATACAGCGGCCGCAGCCAACGCAGAGCGTCTTGCCGTAGCGCTCATCAAAATATGCCAGTTTGTGCAGATAACGGTTGCGCAGACGCTCTTTCTTTGTGGGCCTTGGGTTGTGGCCTCCCGCCATGCGGCTATAGTCGGAAAACATACAGCAATCCCAGCAACGGAATTCCTGTGCTATGTCTTTTCGCGTTTCGGTATCAATATCAAAGCAATAGCAGGTCGGGCAGATATAGGCGCATGTACCGCAGCCGATACAGGCTTCGGAAAACCGCGCCCAGGCCGGGTCTTCGAACGCCGCGAGCAGCTTCATGGAAAGCTCGTCCGGCTTGTCGACTTTGAGCTCGCAGGCCGGCGGCTTGACAGCCGTAGCCTTGCCCGGCGCCGAAAGGATCCCCGCGGATTGCCAGATATCTTCAATAGCCTTGCCCTTTTCAGTGAAAAACGCGGCGAGCCAGGATTCCCCGTCTTTGGTCTCCTGAAGCAAGACGTCAGCGCATTCGGCGCCGGCCGGCCCGCCGCCCATAGAGTCGCAAAAACACGTCGGCGAGGGTATTTCGGCGCAAGCCAGCGTGATGATCGTGATATCTTCGCGCCTCCCGGCGTAGGGGCTGTCGACATAGCCCTTTTCAAGGAAAGCGGAATCAAGATTTCCAATGCCGTGCGCGTCACAGGGCCGCACGCCAAAGAGGGCTGTCTTGCCTTCAAGCGGCGCCGCGGCCGCGTCCCCGGTCTTCAGGTCAACGCCGAAAAGCGTCTCTGAGCGCGGGAAAAGCAATTCCTTCGGCGATATATCCGGCGTCCCGGCCAGATTGACGCTGTCAAGGTTCTCGGCGCGAAGGCGCGAGAACGCCTTGCGCTCCGCTTCAAAAGCCGGCGCGTAAACGGTGTAGCCGGGTAGCAGCGCCGACAGCGCCTCGGTAAGGGCTGTCTTTTTAATAAGTTTTGTTTCTGTCTTTTCAGTCATTTTTCATACCTTGTCCGTTTCCGCCTGATCCTCTATCCATCGTTGTTTCCGTACAGCTTTCCTACATGAAAGCGTCCTTGTCGTCGAGGTCAAACTTGCCCAGGAAGTTTTCGTCTTCCGCGTTCATCCCCGCTTCATATTCGCCCGCGAGCGATTCAACCGTTTTGATGATTTTTTGCGTTTGGCCCAGGATCGGCAATCCCATCGGGCATACGCGTTCGCACTCGCCGCATTCGATACAGCGGTCGCCTACATGGAACGCGCGCGTGACGCCGAAAACCTGGTTTTCATCCGTATCCAGGCGCTTGCCCTGAAACCCCGTGCGGTGCATATCCACATAGCATTCGCGGCAGGTGCATACAGGGCACACATTGCGGCACGCATAGCAGCGGATGCAGCGTGAATAGATGTCTTCCCAATAAGCCGCTCTGGCCGCGGGGCTGAGCCTTTCCAATTCTTCCGCCCTGAAAAAACGCCCCTTTTCGGGTTCGGCGTTTTGCGAAGGTTCGGGTTGCCACAGCAGTTCGTCATATATGATGGGGTCCTTTTGACGGCATGCGAGGCAGCGGTCGTCCATTTTCCCTTCGCAGGGCAGCCCGATGATGTAGATGCTGGCGCGTTCTATCTGGTTGTCCCGCAGCATCCGGTTGAGGGCCTTGCTGTCGCAGCCGCGCGCGAAGATCCCGATTTTGCCGTCCGGCCAGCGGTCGTCCATCAGGTATTTTGACGTCAGCGGCACAGCGTATTCGTTCCAGGCCAGCTGTTCCGCCTCTCCTGCGCTACGTACGAAAAAAATCGCCGTTTTGTCGGCAAACCGCGTCGCGCGCCAGCCGATGACGTAGTTTACCGTCCCGTCCTTGATCAGCGCAGCGGCTTTTTCACGCATCAGCTTTTGTTTTTGCCCATAATCCTGGTTCTGTATATTTGTCATTTTCCAAGTCCCCTTACTATCTGAGTGACTTCGGCGATCGTGTCCCGGAACTTGGCAGCTTCCGACCCTGAAATCCAGCGCGCGTGAAAGCGGCGCGGGTCTATGCCGTTAAACTCCAAAACTTCGCGCATGAGCATGAAGCGCCTGCGTGTGAAATAATTCCCGGTCGCGTAGTGGCAATCCCCCGGATGGCAACCGCATACGAGGACGCCGTCGGCGCCGCGCTGGAATGCCCTCAGGATGAACTGCGGGTTGACGCGCCCGGAACAGGGCACGCGGACCACGCGTACGTTTTCCGGGTATTTCATGCGGTTCAGGCCCGCAAGGTCCGCGCCAGTATACGTACACCAGTTGCAGCAAAACGCGATGATCTTCGGCTCGGGCTTTGGTTGGGAATCTACTGCCATAGCGCGTCCACCTCCTGTAAAATCTGATTGTTGCGGAATCCGAGCAGGTCGATTGCGCCGGTACGGCAGGCTACCGTACACGCGCCGCAGCCCTGGCACAGCCCCGCGTTGACGCGGGCTATGTCGCGCTCGATCTTCTTGCCGGAGCCGGGTTCCCGGTCGGGCGTTTTCTCAATAGTGATAGCTTTGTAGGGGCATATCGGCTCGCAGGCTTTGCAGCCCGAACATTTGTCATTGGCCACGCAAGCTATCATCGGCGAGGTTTCCATCTCGTCTTTGTTCAGCAGGCCGATGACCTTGGCCGCGGAAGCCGAGGCCTGTGAAACGGTGTCAGGAATGTCCTTGGGGCCCTGACAGACGCCCGCGAGAAAGACCCCGCCGACCTGCGTCTCGACCGGCCTGAGTTTGGGATGGGCTTCCTGTACCCACCCGTCGTCGTCCTTCGCGCATCCTAGCAGGCCGAGCAGCTTTCCAGAGCCGTCTGAGGGTTCCATCGCCGTCTCGAGCACTACGAGATCGGCGTTCACGCGTACCTGTTTGCCGAGCAGCGTGTCCTCGCCCTGGCATACGATATGGCCGCCCTCCCGGTAAATCCGGGAAACACGTCCGCGTACGTATACCGCGCCGTCCTTCCGCGTCCGGTCATAAAATTCCTCATAGCCTTTGCCGGGCGTGCGTACGTCGATGTAAAAGATAAATACGCGCGTCCCGGGCAGTTTTTCGAGTATCTGGTGCGCATGCTTGGCCGCGTACATGCAGCAGGCGCGCGAACAATAGGAGTGGCCTTTCTTCGGGTCGCGCGAACCTACGCACTTGACGATGACGACGGTCTTCGGTACCTTGCCGTCCGACGGCCTCATGATATGGCCTTCGGTCGGGCCGGAGGCGTTGACAAGCCGTTCAAATTGAAGGCCGTCGATGACGTCTGGGAAACGGCCCGCGCCGTATTCGTCGTACATCGACTGCCATTCCGCGAGCTTGTAGCCGGTCGCTATCACGATCGCCCCGAATTCGATTTCGACCAGGCGGTCTTCGTCGGTGTAATCTATACAGTTGAGCGGGCATACCTTCGCGCAAATGCCGCATTTGCCGTTTTTCAGCATCAGGCAGCTTTCTTTTTCGATGACAGGTTTCGACGGCACGGCTTGCGGGAAGAGTTTGTAGATCGCCGGTTTTTTTGCCAACCCGCGGTTGAACGCGCTGTCGGTCTTGACCGGGCATTTTTCCTCGCAGGATCCGCAGCCATTGCAGATATCATGGTTGACATACTTCGCTTTTTCGCGGATGGCCACTTTGAAATTTCCGATATACCCCTGTACATTTTCAACTTCGCATGAAGTCATAAGCTTGATATTCGGGTGCGCGCCGACCTCGACCATCTTCGGCGTACTGATGCAGGCCGAGCAGTCGAGAGTAGGGAAGGTCTTGTCGAGCATGACCATGCGGCCGCCGATCGACGGCTCGCGCTCCAGCAGGATGACCTCGTGGCCCGCGTCGGCGATATCGAGCGCCGCCTGGATGCCGGCGATGCCTCCGCCGATGACCAAAGCGCGTTTTGTGATCGGGATGGTCGACGTGCGAAGAGGCTCGTTCCTCTCAACTTTTGCTACGGCCATCCGCATGAGGTCGATGGCCTTTTCCGTAGCCTTGTCAAAGTCCGTATGGACCCAGGAATCCTGCTCGCGGATATTCGCTATTTCCAGCATATACTCGTTGACGCCGGATTTTTTCAGCATTTTGCGGAAAGTCGTCTCGTGCATCCGTGGCGAGCACGCCGCGATCACGACCCGTTTCAGGCCCTGCTCCTTGATTGCGTCAAGGATGAGCTGCTGGCCCGGTTCCGAACACATATATTTGTATTCCGCGGCGTATGAAACGTCGGGCAGTTCACGCGCGGCTTCCACAACTTTGTAGACGTCAAGGCCTGATGATATATTTGTGCCGCAATGGCAGACGAAAACGCCGGTTTTGCTCATATGAAGGCCTCGCTTTCTGATTCGCTCCTGAGCGCGTCGGCTATGACGCGGCCAACGGGGACGTGATGCGCGTCGAGCGCAAGGCGGCGTCCGCCGGCGCCCATCGCGATAGCAAGCAGCTCTGTAATCGATAAGACAGGGATCGTCTGCGCCGGATCGGGCGGCAGGACCATTGAAAGCAGCGGGAACTGCGTCTTCCCGGTCTTTTTTTCCTCTCTTTTGCGGATGTATTCGCTTTGGCGCATTTCGAGGTTGAGCTGGCACATGGGGCACGCGGTCAGGATGACGTCCGCGCCGCACGCGCGCGCGTTCTCAAGGATCCGGCCTGCCAGCGGCCGCGCCTCGTACGCGGCGTCGTTTTGATGGGCCGCGCCGCAGCACTCGGTCTTAAAACCCCAGTCGATGGTTTCCGCGCCTGTCAGCGCAGCGATTTCATCCATTGTATTCGGGTTCTCGCGGTTGCCCGCCCCTGTGACTTCGGCAGGGCGGATATTGAGGCAGCCGTAATAGCAAGCGGCTTTCAGATTGGTAAAACGTCGCCGTATCGCGCTCTTGACAGCTTCGCGCACCTCTTCGTCGCCGAATATATCGAGGAAGTTCAGGACTTCGTTTTTTGCCTCATATGGCTTGCCGATGATCTTTTCAACCATGTACCGCGCTTCCTTATCGGCGCGGACGCGATGGTTCGTCAGCTTGAGCCGCGCATAGCATGAAGCGCAGCCTGTCACCACGTCAAGTTCCGGCCAATCGGCTTCAGCCCTCGCGAGCGGCCGCGCCGGGAGCGCAAGCCCGAGAGCGTCGGACAATATGTGCGCCGAAGTCGCGCCGCAGCAATTCCAGTCCTTGATTTCGATCAAGTCAACGCCGATTGCGCCGAATACAAAATCGTTGGCCAGCTTGGTGGATTTGGCCGTGGTCTCGCTGGCGCAACCGGGGAAGTACGCGTATCTTTTCATATCTCCACCTCCGGGTCTTTGTTTTCGGAATTGCCAGGCCCTGCCTTTTCGTCCCGGGGGCCTTTCAGGGCCGGGCCGTCCCATTTCTCCGCGCGCTCGATGAGCTCGGCGAGCTCAGGGGCAAATTTCTCGGGTTTTGCCAAAGGGTTTATGAGCCCTTTTGACATCATATGCGGGACGCTTGCCATATCCTGCGTGGGCTTTAAAGCCAGCGCGTTGTACAGCCCCGCGAGCAGCGCTTCGTTGTTGCGGCCGAACGCCTTGATATTGGCGACGAAGGTCTTGTTCAGCACATCGCTGCTATGGCGTTTGATGCCGCGCCTGGAGGCTTCGTAACGGGCCTCTTCGATAAGCGCCGGGACATTGACGTCATGCGGGCAGCGGTCGACGCAGGCGTAACAGCCCGTACACAGCCAGATCGTGTTGCTGCGCAGGATCCGGTCGAGCGATCCGATCTGGGCGCAACGCATGATGCCTCGCGGTTTCAGGTCCATGGCGTCGGCCATCGGACAGCCGCCGCTGCATTTGCCGCATTGGTAGCAGTCGTATTGTCTTACGTCCGCGGCCTCCATAAGATGGTTCAGGATTTCATGTTCTGTCACGGTACAACCTCACTATTTTGGGATTTTCCGCGTACCGCGCTTTCGGGGCGGCCGCGGAATCTGCAAGAACGGTAACGAGTAGCGCGAGCGCTTCGGTCCAGGCGCCCTGTGGGAGCAGCGCAAGCGCCGACAAGGCGGCGTTTGCGTAGAGATCGATCGCTTCGCGGGTATAGAGGATGCCGCCGGAATTTTCCGCCGTTTCGTTCAAATAGCAAAAATCCGAGGGCGTTTTAATATGTTTGCGCAAAACCGCGTCGAGCTTCGCGGCCTCAGCCGGATTCCTGTCGATGAGCGATTTTCTCGCGTAGAGCAGGGGCAGAGAGTAAACGCCGCGTTCCATGTCCTGCGAAACAGGCTTGCCCGATATACCCGCGTCACGCCCTGTGGATTTTTGGGGGACGCTGTAGTCGAGCAGGTCGTCACGGAGCTGAAACAGCAGGCCGAGCGCGCGGCCGTAGTCCGACAATACGCGCACCGCTTTGTCGTCCGCTCCGCCGAGGATCGCGCCGCAGACGCAGGCGCCTTCGATCAAAGCGGCTGTTTTGCAGCTGATGCGATGGAAATACTCGGCTTCGGATTGGAGTTCGGGCTTGTTTTCTATCTCCAGTTGGTGCAGTTCGCCGCCGCACATCTGCTTTGGTATCGCGGCTATGATTTCCGGCAGCCTGTCGGAAATGTCGCCGCCTATCAATTCGAGCGCGTCGGCGATCATCCGGAAGCCGCACATCGCGGCATAGCCGTCGCCTTTTTCGGCGTTGATCGTAGCGCGGCTGCGCCGCATCGGCGAACGGTCCACGATATCGTCGTGGACAAGCGACGCGCTGTGGATCAGCTCGAACGTTGACATGATATCCAGCACATATGGCTCGTCGGCCGTTTTGGATCCGGGGCCCTTCGCCCCCTCATCGGCGCCCAGTCCGGCGCAAAGCCGTACAAGCATGGGCCGAAGCCGTTTGCCTCCGCTCATGATGGCGCCGTAGATCCAGCCGTCCATCTCGTTCGCTTCACCGGAAACATATTTTGCCGTAAACCACGCTTCCATACGGTCGAGGGAAGTGCGCGCTTCCGCGGCGGCGGTTTTGAAATAACCATTTTCGAGCGCGGCAAGCAGCTTGTTTTCGCCGGGAGACGGCATGCGGTACGCGGTATTCTTTTCGTGGCGTTCCGAACGGTGAAGCCGCATATCGGCTTCGTCGTCGTCGGCGCCTGAATACGTGCAAAACGCCTCGGTGAATCTGTCTATCGTCGCGGAGAAAGCTTTTTTGGACGCGGCGCGCGACAAACGGTTCGCGTCGGCGCCGATGCGGCACAGCTCTTCCGAAACAAGCCCGGTCAGACGCGGGTTTTGCAGAGGCAGGGCAAGCCCTACGGCCAGGCTCATGAACCAGTCCCCGAGGATGATCCTGCGGCCCTCTATGGACGAGCGGGCCGTCACGAGCCGTTTGGCTTCATAAAGCGCCTGCAAGGCGGCGGAAATTTCGGCCGCGCCGGGAGCGCTCTTCCCTTTGAAGTTTTCAAGCGCCCGGTCGATCGCGAAGAAATGCGCGTCGTCCGAAGCGCCGTAAAGCCCGTGGGCACGCAAAAGCGCGTGGCCTTCCTCAAGGTATGAGACCGCCTGATTCCGCAAATCTGTCATCAATCGGGTTGCTTTCTTTCCGGTTCCCACGCGGCGTAGCTCGGAAGCGGATCCATACCCGGGCGAAGCAGGCCGGTATCAACGCAGTCATCGCCCATGACGACCTTGATAGAGACATTCCCGCGTCCGGGGAGTTCGGCTGAGACTTCATATTCCCCGCTGTTCGGTTCAATCGGGTCAAACCAGAATTCCCCGAATGTTGAGGTCATGGTTTTTGCGACGACCTGTCCGTCTTTCGCCAAAAATACCTCGACGTTTTCGGCGCAGACTTCCGTATCCCCGTCCTCCGTATACGCGATCTCGCCAACGATCATATTTTTTGTAAAGCGGTGAAGGTTTTTGTACCAGACGCGAGGCCCGACGCTTTTCGGCGCCAGAGAGACCAGGCCCTTCTCCTGTACGAGCTTGTCAAACTCGGCGTCTTCCATATAGACAGCCATGAGCGCGCGCAGCGGGCAGGCCTGTACGCACCGGGGCTCCTTCCAGCCGTCGTCCAAAAGATGGGCGCAAAACGTGCACTTCTGCGCGGCGCCTATCTCATCGTTCCAGCTGATAGCGCCGTACGGGCAGGCCTTTACGAGCGCTTCGTTTCCGGCCGCTTTGCGCGGGTCCAGCAGGACGACGCCGTCGGCGCGTTTCACGGCGCAACCGGGGGCGGCTTTCGCGCAGGGCGGATTGTCGCAGTGGTTGCAAAGCGCGGGCCGGTAGGCCAGATCCACGCGCGGCGCCACGCCGCGTTCGCGGTGGCCGAGATCGATCCACTTCTGGTCGCGCTTTTTTTGCCGGTCCGTATATGGCAGCCATTCGTTGCCAACGTGTTCATCCTTGCAGGCAAGCATGCACGCGTAACAGCCGAGACACTTGTCGACGTCAAAAATCATATGCCATCGTTTCATTTCCATACCTCCTCATAGGTCAGTTCCTGCTCGGCGGCGGAGTTGGCCGCGGGGCCCTCAAGCTTCGCGAAGTCGCTGATATAATTTTTGGGGTCATCGGGCTCGACCCACTTGCGGACCTGCACGAGGCATGAATTCGGCGCGATGCCGTGCGCGTGCTTCGAGACCGTGCGGCCCGGCGTAAGCGTATTGATGCAGCCGCTCCGGTCCGGGCTCTTGCCGGGGACGCCGACCGGGCGGTAATCCGCGCAGGATTCGTGCGTGTGGATGAGGCCGACCGGGATGCGGTTCGTGATATGCACCGCGCAAAGGACGCTGCCGCGGTCGTTGTAAAGCTCGACGATGTCATGCTCCTCAATACCACGTTCGCGCGCGTCGGCGGGGTGCAGCTTGCATATCCAGTAGTCAAACCCGTCTATCCGGATGCGGTGGTCGATGACCTCGTTCATAAAGCCCTGTTTGCCGTCCTGCATCGTGTGGAACGAAAAGCGTGGATGCGTTGAAACCACCTGGAGCGGGTACCTGTCAAACAGCTCGCTGTGTGGCCCTTCCCACGACGGTATATATTTGGGGATGGGCGGCCGCTCCTCGTCGTCCGGGTCAAAGCGTTTGAGCGTCTGGCTTTCAAACTCAAACAGCCCCGTCTGCGTCTGCAGCCCTTCGCCGTAGCGCCCGTAATATTCCGACGGCAGCGGCGTGAGCTCCGGCGTATCCTTCTTGCGCCCCTCGTAAAACCAATTGTACGCGACCGGGTCGCGGCGGTCCTGGGGCAGCGGCGGGACGACATAGTAGCCTTTTTGCAAAAATTGCATCCAGTCGACGCGGTCCTTCAGGTCGCTGGAATCAAATACGCGCTTGACCCAGTCGAAGTCGCTGTTGCCTTCGCTATAGACCTGCCCGAGCCCGAGTTTCCCGGCTATGATCGAGAATATCTCAAAATCGGGCTTCGACTCGCCGAGCGGTTCGATGCACTTGTGCTGTATATGTATGATGCGGTAGTTGTTTTGCAGATAAGCCTTTTCGATATAACCGCCGCAGTTCGCGACCTCGCCGATATCCCAGCGTTCGAGATTTGTGCACGCGGGCAATATGACATCCGCGAAGCGCGTTTCGCCCTCCATCCATATGGCCTGGTTCACGACGAACTCAAGGCTGTCGGTCCGGTACATATTCACAAAGCGGTTGGATTCGGGCTGTGTGCCGATATGCGAACCGCCGAATTTGTAATACATCTTGACGGGATTGTGGCCGGGCGCCGGATATTTCAGGAGCGGGAACTGCGAATTGTGCGAGTAAACGCCGGCTATATGCGCCTGGGTCCTTT
>Ga0123357_10002234_pt1 | contig 21392 bp, 14 predicted proteins | sample TergutEmb28metaG_FD_89873 | JGI IMG/M metagenome (GOLD analysis project Ga0123357, IMG submission 89873) | Embiratermes neotenicus P4 segment gut microbial communities from Petit-Saut dam, French Guiana - Emb289 P4 | ecosystem: Host-associated > Arthropoda: Insects > Digestive system > Gut ... | reverse complement strand
ATTCTTTGCACTTAATTCTGTACTCAAAACTAGTCTCAATCTCCTCAAGTATTCCTTCTTCAGCTTTTCTTTCTCATTCTTATGTTGTATGTCAAAACTCTCTTCTATGCCTAAATACTTATACGTTTTTCTTGGGTCCAGTTCTTTAATGTCGTTCTCAAATGTGCTTCCTACGTGCATTTTGCTTTGGACACTACCTCTTTTTAAACATATTCTTGCACATTTTTCTAAACCAAACTTCATATTTATATCTTTGCTAATTGTTTGCACAATTTTCATTTCATTCTCCTGCATTACTTCCTGCTTTGTTTTTAAAATAAGCCTTGTATTATTATTATTATTATTATTATTATTATTATTATTATTATTATTATTATTACCTCAAGGTGTAAAACATCTGAGTGTAATCCTGGAAGGTGGGGCAACTGTTGGTCCTGTTGTGGAATTATATCAGTGAGAAGTGGAGGGGAAAGGAGATGATAAATGTAAGACAGAAAAGGGAAGGAAGGAAGAGGAAGAAATTATTTCCTTATTTGGGATAATACATAGATGAGGAAAATGCAGCCAGTCTATCATTTATTTAACTCTGTAAGACCTGGCAACACTTCCAGAACACATAAATCATGTTTAAACTGTCAGTATTAAAAAGACTCAACCACTAAATAACTGACTGACTATAAACTGGGACCAGACTGAATTCCTTGGATCTGCAACTTCTGACAAACATAACCAAGAGGATGACACGCAAATATGAAGGAAGAAGAATTTGAAAGAAGCAGTCACAACACATTTTGCAGTAATATACTGGCACTTTCCTTGTTGGATTTAAAAACCTATGGAAAAACGTACCTAGGACAAAGAGTCCAAGGCCTGTCTCAGATTTGAATGAGGACATTTAATGCCTCAACCATAGTGTTTTGTCATGTTAGTCATGCAACCTCCTCCAAAGCTATACTTCAACAAGGCAAAGCTGAAAACAGTTTCAAAAAAGTTATCTCATGCACTGTGTATTACTCCAAAATGTTATACTGATAAACATGTGGCACATTAATACAAATAAACCATTCCTGTAGATTTATTACCTGTAGTTAATGCTTTCTTCTGATCCCAGCATGATCCAAGTAAATTCTCCAGGTGTAATCTGTCCTTCTTGTTCTAAAACCTTTATAACTCTGAATATGAGCTCCATTCGTTCACGTGGCAACATAAGGACTACGACCCTGGTTCCTTTTGCTTTCTGTGATTGGAGCATTCTCAAACAACTATGTAAAAGAGATGAAACATTGGTGGAAGCAAGAGGAATTGGAATCCCTGATGTTAGCTCCAGCCGAAGTGATGAGGCAGCATGTTTTTCCACATATCTGAACATATCTTCATATTCAACAGCATCCTGATGATATATAACAGAGAAGCAGTGCCACTGTAGGTGATGGAGCAAAGCAAGAACGCAGGCTGCACGAACAGCATTAGAAGGTGCAAGCTGAAGTGGATATGGAGCATACCTCTTGCGCTGAGAAGGTGGCCCACCTGCCTGTGGGGCCAGTACAGCAACTCCAAGGTGACGTACAGCATCTGTCACAGTTCCTGCCAATTCTGTGTCTCCACCAGCCAACAAAGCAACTATACTCATATCTGTATTGTTCAGCTTCTCAAAGATGCTGCTTTCTTGGTGGTTACGAAAATTTGAAATATCCCTTGAAGTTTTAACAATGCTTCCACATGTGTCTAAAGCAATGGCAGCTAATGAGAGATGAGAGTTATTGCGGTTCACCTATAACAAAATTAGTAGCATAATGATAAAATATTCCCACCTGAATAACTAATTAATAACTAACAAATTCCACAGAGCAGAATCCTTCTATCATTACTGTGTTCATAACAGCTAACTATCAGACAACAACTTGAACCAGTTAAAACAAATTCACACCCAAACATGCCATTTCTCTTCATTATAACTTACAATCTGTCCCTAGGTCTTCCAAGAGATTTTCTGACTGAACTTCTGTGTGCATTTCTAACCTCATCTATATGTTCTGTCCATTAAATCCTCCTTGATTTGATCACCTTATGTTATAGTATTTTGTGAAGAATATAAATTGTGAAGAAACAAATTGTGAACTTGGTTATGAAACATTGCAGTCTGTTAAGTGTTCACCAACATTTGACAGAAATATACTGCCTCTTCGTTCTCACAAATTATGAGGCTTCTGATTATTCAGTGTTTGTCATTGTCCTGCTAGTTCCACTTTCACAGATTTGAATACTCTCTTCAGCACTTTGTTCCAGATATACACAAGGTGGAAAATACTAATGGAAATGATAGCTAATAAAGCAAATAATCTACACAGAACCCTCTTACACCATGGTATACTTTCATAGAGACTTCCAAGTACTGTGGGGCATTAATGCCCATCTGGATTGAAAGTCAAAATTTGGTTACTGACTAAAACTTTTTAGAACAATGTGTTATTTTTTCTTAGTTTTTCTACTGTTGTTTGTGTTAATGTAGAGCTTGCAGAATGTTATATGGGATAATGAATGTAAATGACAAAATGGAAATAATGTCAAAAAACAGATCAGGAGCTATTATAACATGCTGCCCAAACACCTGCCAGAATGGGCTGACAGAGAACTGCAAAAATTAGAGAACCCAAACCTCTTCAGGTCAGTGTCAGTAAGGGCAAATTGTATGAAAATGAGGTTTTCATATGAATTTATAAATATAATGACAAAAATGAAGAAGCTTGTTGGGTGGGGGGGCTATAAGGGGCGGAGGGGTAGAGAAGAGTCTCTTATATCTTGCCTAAATACAAATTAGAAGTGAGGAAAGTGTAGGCACTAAGGTATGTAATCTGTCACAAAAAGAAGAAAATCATATAGAGTACTGAATTATGTGACCTAGTTTACCTGATCAATTGCCCACAGAAATGCTTCCAGTTGTTCTATGCCTTGCTTGCTCAGTTCTCCTCCGCATTCCAGAGGATTTCGTGAAGCTTCATGGACATTCAGAGTTGCTGCTATATATAGCACTACATCTTGACTTGCCTCTTCTTCATTGTCAGGTTTGGGTTTCATCATGGCTACCCAGTCAGTCAATGACACAGTTTCATAGCGTCGTCTGCAATGAGGACAGTTGCTGTGGGCACTACACTGTGATGATAATGATGTCACTTGTACCTCATCGCCTGAATCACGATATGCCAGAACACGTTCCAGACTTTGCAGCTTATTGTCAAGAAACAAGCCAACCTAAATGTAAATGTTTCTTTGTAAATGAAGGATAGCATTCACAGGCATGTTAAAAATCAAATGACAGCTTGTTTTCTGGGAAGGAATTAACAATTTAAGTTTAAAGGATTCTGGTGCTATTATGGTCATAATCATAACTCAAACTTGGGGCTTAGTCCACTGTGTGTTAGGTCTAACAGTGTAGGTTCTCCTTTTGCCTGTTCCACTTGAAGACAGTGGTGATACAGTCTCTGAAACATTGTAAAACTTTAAACCTGAAATAAAAATGTGCATTCCACCTGAAGATGGAGCCAGATCCAGCCTCCAGAATGATGTGGGTTTTTCTAGCTCAGACACTGAAAAATGTACGTTCCACCTGAAGGTGGTGCACTGTGGGGTTTTAGCCTCACATAATGGGCAACATCCAAATTTTCATTTGGAATAATTAAAAAACTAACTCCTGTAAAACACTATATAGTGGCTATAATAAACTGAAGAGGATGGTATCCTTCAGACTCAAAACTGTTTATTGATATATCACATACCATGGAGCCCTCTGGCTGTCAGTAATTCTGATAGACTTTTCCTGGTTTTCTTCAGTCTCTCCAGGTGTATGCCAGAATAATGCCCTGATTAGACCATCACCTCTTTCATCCGAATCCATGTCAACTTACCAGTCATTATTCATCCTTGGATAAAATGTTTGTGCAACAGAAAAAGAAAATATTAAAGGTGTTGATAGAATTATAAGAGTTTGCTTCATCACTGTGAGCTTTACAACATGAAAGAACAGGCTTCTCTGCCCAAAGGACAGTCTCATATGTTTTCATGTTCTCATTTACTACTGCACATGTTTGAAGAAAAGAAATAAATATTTCAGTTGGCACATCAAGTTAGTTTAAATAGTATGTACTGTGCTGTATGTACAGAGTGGTTGGGAATAGGTAGGTGGACAAACATCCACCTGGTAACATAAATTATCACTTTTGTACGTCTATCAAAATTTTGCATAACAATCTTAATGGAAGCGAAAACATATTTTGTCAAAGCTCTTGGTGTAAGTCAATGACCTAGTGTATCCTTGAAATAAGGTAGAATTACTTTGAGGTTTTAATATGGAAAGCCAGTTCTCAGACTGGATAAGGAAACCTCCCACAGTCATGCACTAAGCCAGAGCTATCTTGTATCACCGTAAAAAGAGAAAATACAATGAGCTCACTCTGCTGAAATGAACATCTCCTAGTGTACGACCCCAACTTTGAGAGTTACGCCTCAAGTTTAAGATTTCCACTGGAGCATTTCCCATTCCTAAGTTTGTGAATCTGAAGTTTTCAGTGACTGAGCCATCAGCTCTTGGGGCGCTGGACATTTGTAACTCCTTATTTAATGCTTGCTGTACATGTAACCTGAAAGAGAACACTCCAATCAATTAATTTACTTTACTCCTCTGTTTCATCAATGACATCTTCTTCAACCATAAGCCCCACAAAATAAACTTCCATGTTCGACAGACTGCTCCCCTCCCTCTCACATACCACAGACTGATGTGATGAGTGACACAAATTGGTTGATTGCATTATGTCAATACCCACACACACACATATTGCTGTTGCCAACAGAAACCTCCTATGTGTGGGAAAGAGAGGGAAAAAACTTTACAGGAAGAACAAAAGACATTTAAAATTTAATGCTTGCTTCAATAAGAACCATACAGGAAGAGCTGGTTGACTGGAAATTGCATATAGGAAGATGTACAAGACAAATTTTATGCAAGAAATGGATTATGAAAGTTAAAACTGTCAACATTTTCTGATGACTTAGATTCTTACTACATCCCTACAGCTAATGCATCCATCTTCCCTTTGCAAGACCAATGTACCAAACATAAATGGAAATTAGTTTCATGTCTTCAGAAAGAAGATAATTACCTGGACTTTTCTCCCTTCAAATAATGAAAAGCATGTTCCAGGAGCCTGCAAATGGCACCTTTTACTGAAAGTCAGAAACAAAATAGTTGAGCAGCGAAGGAAAAGTAAAGTGAATACCATGATGGCATATGTGGGTGGAGGTACAGATCCACTGTTTCTTAAGATTGGCACTAGACAAACGTAAGAACTCCGCTTCACAATCCAGCTGCTTTTATTCCCAGGAAAATAACTCCCCATAACCTTTGAATAGGAGGCTGGGTGATCTCCAGAGCTAGGCTGGACATTTTAGAGAATGTAACAATTTCCTGACCCTGTTAGAAATAAGACCATGATTCCTTGATTATGCAGCATGCAGCTGAATCACTAAACCAACTACATTATCCTGGATCCCTGGTACAGCAATGACATCAGTAATCACATATGTATGTGGCAATACATTCCAAGAGCTTCCACATAGTAACTACTGCCTACAGCCAGACAGCTGGTTGCAGACAAAAAGATGAATGAAAAAATTCGGTCCATTATTCTATGGTTTCAAAACACATAGGAGGTTTCACTTTGCACAAGATCATATGCTACAAAATCTACCCATGTCAATATTTTATTTTTGCTTGAGGGGGGCATGTAGGAAGTTTCTCCTGGCAACATGATAGAATGAATGACATGTCCTTGTGTTTACTCACAACAACAGAGAATTAATCTGTACTGTTTTGCAGACTGTCTTTAAAAGGCAGTGACTTCACAAACAACAAATCTGTCTCAACTGGGTGAGTATTATGTTACACAGCATGACACATTAGCAAGGTTAAGTTCCAAAGTTTTTCATGGAATCACCTGTATAAATACAGGATGAAACCGCAATGTTTCAGAGACTGTTTCTTCTCAGTCATCAGGACCTGACATGATAATATGCACAGGACATACAATTTTGTTATGTTAAACTGCATCAAACCCAGAAAAGGTTAATGTAGATCCACAGTGCCAAGTGTGACAGAACTACACGACAAAGTGTTTGCACTCATGCAAAAAACAACAGAAATACTAACAGCACTCCGAAATTTCGTAACTTTTTGGTAGTTATGTTCATTATTGATAAATACTGTACATGGGCTTTACTTTGAGATCAATTTAATGTCAATTGTTCAATGAAACTTGTAGTCTGTTGATCATTCTCAGGATAATAGGATTCTCAAGTCAGAATGAAGAAACAATGCAGGAGGCAAAGAAGTGGTTATGAATTTGTTAGCTACAGGTATAACTGATTTTCTGTTGCACTAAGATTACCCGCAAAACACGGTGATGCAGTTGGTTGAGGCACCGTGTTACAAGCTGGAAGGTTGCAAGTTCAAATTCTGAAGGTATCATCAGGACTTTTCATTGAATTAATCCTTATGGCTGCATTATAGCCATGGGATGACTCGACCCCTACCAAATATGAGTACCAAGTATATCTTCTGGGGGGTAAAGGAGTCTGGTGAGTGTGGGGCTGACAACCTTACCACTTTATGTGCCAACTCTCTAGAAATTCTGAGAGCTTCAACCTCCTGGAGCCCTAACAGCCTGTTTAAGCCTCTAATGGAATAGCTTTACCTTACCTGAAAAACATGTGCTTAAAGACAACAGTGTATAAAGATAAGATTTAAATGTTTTTCTGCTTATATGAAGTATGTAAAAATCTGTAATAGAAAATGAAGAGCTGTTATAAATACCTCAGCTCGAACATTCTCAATTTTTCACACCCAGAGTGTTTAAGATCACATTAATGTCTGAGAAGTAATTTAAAATAGGTCAAAATCATGCACTTGAACTTTTATTCACAACTCACATCCATTTTAACACCCTTTACCACCTTAGGAAGATGCATAATTAATAAAATGGAATTTAAAACTACAAGGAAAATGAAACATTTTAGGTTCCCACAGTAGTGTTAGTAAAGATTTGAGTTTTCTTGGATGTGACAATGTGGAGTAGGGCCAGTAGTTTCTGATGTTGTGAAGGTCTGTAGTGCCTTCATCTTCTTGGAATGTTTGCCCATTAAAATGAAGGGACAACCCCTCCAAACAGTGGGAAATACAGGCCCCGTGACAGCATCACACACCGGAAGATTTGGGTCTTCTACTGGAAAAAGTCACTTGATGTATGTATTTAAATCCAAACAAAATTTTCCTGTAATCACAATGCAAAACACTGAAAAAAGTCATGTTCACATGCTTTCATACTAACCTGGTGTATCTATTTAAACAAGAGTCATCTACAGCAGTGGTGGAACTATTCGTGCAAAGCTGATAAATTGTCGCCTCAATTGCTGCACCAAGAGAATACACAGCTTGCACAGTGTTAAAATCTTGGTAACTGCCCACCTCCAACAACAATTTGCAGGCTGTATCATTACATATTATGCCCTAAAACATGTCAGTTTCAACTAAAAAAAACATGTATGAAGACAGTACTGATACAAACATGATGGAAACAAAAGGACAAAATTATTCTTAAGATACAAATATTTTGCACTTTGCCCTGTCCTTTCCTATCATTTTATGAGAATTGCAATTTAAAATTGCAGTTCTCATAAAATGATATATATGGATTCAAGCAACTCACACTTGTATGTTTTAAATGTTTTAGTCTTCCATGATACCACATTGAGAGCCACAATATGAGACCAAGGCTTACCTTTTGATAATACTTGTTCAGCCAAGGGTTGCTGTTTGCCTTAGAAAGATGATCAATTTGTTGTAGGTGGTGCAAAAACTCTTGTATCGGTCTGTGATATGGCCTGAAAACCAACATCAATACAGATTTCAGTAACTTGCAAGTATGTCTGAATCATGTGATAAATAAAAAACCATTTACACAGCAAGCACTGATGAGACGTGGAAAAATTTCAATATTATGTAGACAACAAACACTGTTGTATCTGTCAGTTCCACCACTGGAGCTTCATACTCTAGTTTGAACGAGCTTTTAACGTACATACATACATACATACATATACATATATATATATATATATATATAAAAGTGTGTTCCCACAACTGGTGTACTTGACAAATGTATCAGTATTTGTGCACTGTACCAGAGGCTAAGTGAATTATCAATGTCTACATGAAAGTAACTCTTCTGCTTGTCAAGTACTGCCTGTTGATTGGCTGTTGGAGTGAAACACCTTGCCTTTTCATTGAACCCATTACCGAGGTAAATGCCTTGAGGTTCTGTTTCAAAAAGTTGAAACAAATTAATGCTCACATTACAGACAAAAACTCTTAACTATATTTTGGGGGCCAAGTAGAAACTCTTGAGGGTTTGATTTGGCCTGAAAGCTTCAGTTTCTACATCCCTGGGTTAGATATTTACAATAATACAATAAACAGAAATATACATTACCTGAAAACAAGTGCCCCACCAAGAACATTTCCATACTTTCGAAGAATCTGTGGTGCTTGTCCATCAGGACTGGCTACCAACCAGAACACATCTTCCCTACGTAGTGATCCGTGAGCGATTTCCTGGCCAACAGCTTGCATTAGTGCTTGTGTGTGTTCAGGATAAGTCCACAACAATACAGCCCGGGCACCTCTAGCACGAGCGCCCACCAGCTGGTGTACTAACTCAGAGCTCATCCCGCTGGCAGAAAAGTGACTGGTCTAAAATGCCAGACTGTTTCAGTTATGCAATATTTCAATATGATTAAATGTAGAGTTTTGTTACAACATGAAAAGATATCGGTGGGTCACTAAAATGTATTTCAGCTGATTTACGAATATTAAACTATACGGAACATTAGCTTGTATGTTCTATTGCCTTGTCATGTGTACATGAAAACTTAATATATATTGTCCCCCTTGGTGGAAAACTGTGGAAATTAGAACACTTATGTGTACTCTTCCAAGCTATGTTAGAAAAAATTACACTAACATAAATGTTATTAAATGATGATGTTTGAAAAATATATGGATGTTGAGAAGGAGTGTGGTTTAAAAACGCAAGGTTAAAAAGCACTGGCTTGTTGAATACATTGTATTATGATTACTGGAAACACTACAATTTATCACGTTCATATGTCCTATAGTAAAGTCCCATATCATCTGCATTAATCATGTGGGGGGGAGAGAATAAACTGAAATGTATCACTCACTAGTGAAAAACACATGCTCAAACCCAAACCACAGGTATACTACACATTAAATACAGCAGCATCAGCTCATAATTATTCACTTCTTTGATCATAATCCTGCAGGCTGTGACAAAAGGAAAGAGAAGAGACTCCCAAAGCAAAGAAAATAAAGATAGTCCTCTTGCAAACACTACAATAGGTTTTGATCTACTGATCATTCTGTAGATGCAGGAATAAGAAAATGTGAACCCCAACCATACTAGTAGATATGCATAACACCAAAGAAGTCATCTCACCGTGCTCATGTTGGCTGGTATTCCTTTTTCTAGTGCCAAGCAGATTCCATTCCTGACAGCAGCAGCCTGGAACAGCTTGTATCCTGCAGTAAACTCACCATCCCCGGTGGAGTAAACAACACTAATGTAGTTCCACCCAAGATACTTCAAGACATCCACAACTGAATCTATGACTGATGAAAGAGGAACTTCAACCTAAGATTCAAACAGACATTCCCTTTACTTCATGCAAATCAAAATTATAAAAATTAGATAGCTATAAAAATATACCCTATTTCCTGTAGCAGGTTAACTGATATTCAAATGAACACAACCATCCTGGTTACACAACTTCCTCTACTAAGTTCTATCCATTGTCATTTCAAACCCCTTCACGCAACATTTATTTAAGCCCAATAATGATGATGATGATGATGATGATGATGATGATGATAATAATAATAATAATATCTGCCTGTCTATGAACAGACCTCTCACAAGGCAGTCGTGTCCCACAGTCTTGTGAATGAAATTTGATAAATACTTTATGGTTCTTTTCCAGGACCAACCTGTCTCATAATGTGACATCTGAAGAAAGGTGAAATAATTCTTACATTAATTATGACTGTGAGAGATTACAAAAAGAATTTGTGGGTGTTCTGTGGTTGGCATGCTTTAAAATGACTTCAGCTAACACCTACTTACCCACAAAAATTTCTGACTTTGTGGTTCTAGTAAATATTTTCAAACAGAGTCTTTTCTATTTCTGCATCCTGTGATGTAGTGCTGAGCAGATTGATAGAAATTATCCAGTGCTGTAAGATAACACGTTGCATCCAACTTCAGGGTAGAAAGTTCTCTGAGATATCAGCACATTTCTAACATATTTCGTGGTATCATATTTGAGATATACATACAAGTAATGTTCAACTCATTTCATTGGCCATGGGTTACTCTATTACTCTATGTTTCTGTCGGTATTACAAGTTTATGTTCATATGACACATACCTGAAGGATATACTGGTTTCTACCTCCACTGGAGTCAATTACTGAAGCAGATTGTCCTGTTGAAAGTGATGTGATATTCAATCTAGATAAAATTTCATTTGTTGTTCTGGATTCTTGTAAAGGAAGAGTATTCACCACAGCCAGTATATGGTGACTGTCACCTCCCCCTCTCATTCTGTTGTTCAAGACATCAAGACCTGCTGCTAGCATCATTGTTCGAACTCTAGAACCACATGTGTCAATAAGCAAACCTCCCAACTGTAAAACACCTACAGTACGAAGAAGTTGTGTGTTCACTTTACGTAAAGCCCATAAGAATGCTTCTAATTGTCTTACAGCATTTAAATTCACTTCGTCTCTTTTACACTGCAACAAGGAGTCTCCGTTTGTTCCCTCATGAACTGCAAACAGAGCAGCTATATAAAGGTTCTGTGGAGATGGCAGCAAGATCTGATAATCATTTGCGAGGAAATGTACATTTTGTTTCAATGAATGTGATACTGGTTCTAACAGCTGTGTCTCAGAACTTGTTGAACCCAAACGTCGTCCAGCAGTTGCACGGTCGTGTGGTACATGAAGACATGAATCACAGCCTGTGTAAGTTTCAATAGGAAGTGGGTGAAAACTGTCATCCATTATCTTCAATTCATTCTGTGCACTGAAGTCCATTAACTGTAAAAAAAGAAATTAATATTCAGCAACTTGCAACTTTGAAAATTCTACACACACACACAAACACACACACACACACACACACACACACACACACACACACACAATTCAGAGTAATTTTAATTAACATATTTAATGTTTTACCAGAAATATTGCACTCAATTCCTGGAGGCAAAAACCTATGTTGATAGAGTCAATACTTAATTAATTTACAGAACTATGTCTACCCACAGTTTTCACATGTACTTTTCAACTGTATATAATACAACACATAAATAAATTATTCTGAACAGCAAAGCATATGATTTTAGTTTCTGTGGCAATGACAGAAAATTGATGAAGTGGCATTACAGTCAAAATCTGTTATAAGAATGAGGTGAAATAACTATCAGTAAACTTGTAGGCTACATGCTTGTTGAGCAGGAGAACAGCAATCTCTCACTCTTGGTCATTATTTGTTCAATGGCTCTGGGCTCCACACAGCTTCCTATCCAATGGACACTAGTCCTTTTTTTTTCTGGGGTGGAAATAGAGACTGACAGAGAATGAATGTGAACACGCCCCTCCCTATACTGTAGAAGTTATCCTTCATGGTGTATTACTTGTGCTTAGATGTAAAATTTAACTATATATACTTAGCATTTGGTTAACCATTTTCAGTAATTCGGTGAGTGATCCATTCTCCTATTAACTACTGACACTGAACTTCACAACTGACTACATGGGTAAAAAGTTGCAAACTCTTGGTGCACGCGCGCGCCCACACACACACACACACACACACGCCGCATGCATGCACGCACGGGCACGTGCACACACACACAATGTTACCCAATTCATGACTCCAAAATTCTGTTGAAGTGACAATCTGATGTGACATAAATCATAAAAATACAAAATATACCATACAAGAAAATTATGCATATAAAATATGAAAATGTTATTCCAAATTCATTATAAGAAGCTCATATTTTTATTGAATATTCTTATTGAGTATGATTCATTTTACACAACATGAACAGAAGAGAGAAAAAAGGAATATGTGATTAAGTGCAACAGTCTTTATGCAGATTGGATTTTATGAACTTCCTAAGAACTGGCTCATTGTACCTGATAAAGTAGAATGTTACTTCTTCTTTTACACATCCTATAAACTTCCCTGCACCTACAGTTTCCGTTCTGTGAATAATTTGGCATCGAATGTCCTCACCGATGAGCTATCGTTTCTGAATTGGATATCACCCATAACATGGTATAGCTTGCAGCACCACGGAACCAAGCAACAGAAAATAATAATAATAATAATAATAATAATAATAATAGTAATAATAAAAATTTACTGCCTACACTTCCTTCTCTTTCCAGCTGTTAAGGCTTATGATATGATATGATATGATATGATTTGGCTATTCCTGCATGTTTCCTCATTCTCAGACTCACATACTATTTAGCTGTATTGGACGGAACTTCATTTATCTACAAACCACTCTCTGAAGCCCGATGCAAGAACAACTACGTGCGAAGCACCACATATAGCCTGGTTTCAATAATCTATAAATTTCCTCATATTGTAACAATGCCATGACCACAATGGTCTGTTGCCTCTCCTCAGGTACCAAAAGCAGTGTGCATAACCATAAGCAAGATTCTTTTATACCACGGAAGCTGACTTGCAAAGACAGAGACCGTTAGCCAACAGTTAGTAGTGGCCTCAAAAGATTAATTCAGCAAGCTTCTCAAACACTAACCCCATGCTCCGTAGCTTTAAGACAACAGTAGATTAAGTTAATAAGCGTTAAGTGTTATATTAGTCTATAAAACGATTATTACTGAAGATTACTAAACACAAACCCATAACCTCTGCCACCCTTACAACTAGGGTTGAAGTGAGTGCGTTAACGTTATCACGCATTACTGTAAACTTATTGAGTGAAGTACCGAATCTGGATACCACACTGAATTGAGTTTTAAATTCTGTTGTGCAAAGTAAATCAGCAATAAGAGATACAGTATTGCATAAAAGCATAATGAGAACTTCTGTGCAACATATAGATTATATTAAAATGTCTGATGAGTAATGTTATCATAATGATGAAAGCTAGTAGTTAATTTTACTCACCTTATGTAGATTTATGAAACTTTTGTGCTGGCCACTTCTTATGTACTCTACCAGCAGCAGATTTGGGAATGAGCCAGGTTCCCATAACCAGTTCTTGTTTGGTTGGGGTAACTTAAAACTACTTTTTTGGTTTTGTAAAACTTTTGTAAAATGTGACTGTAGAAAGTCTTCATGTAACATTTTGACCAAGTCTGGGCATGGATGCCGGCTGTGATTAAAACACACACTTTCCCATGCTAGTTGTAAAGCTTGAGCCACCAAACCCACTGCCTGACTGGCTGTTAAAATATCTTCTGCTCTTAATGCAGTGTGCAAATCGTCTTCTGGTTTTAACTTGTCTATATTGTAAATACATTCCTGATTTGAAATTGGGCCTGCAGAATCTGATTGGCTATAACCACAATCTTGGCCTTGTAAGTATCTCCAAAGCCATTCATTCTCTTCGGATGGGTATGTCTTTGTTTGCTGAAATAATACATTATATGTTAAATTCTGCATAAATGTGGAGAATATTGATCATGAGAGAGCTGGAATAATTATGTTAAAAATGTAATAATACCCTTAGAAATAACTTCTAAATTATAATTTTTTTGCTACTGCTATCAAACCAAAATCAACCAAGTATAAATATTGTACTTGTAAAATATATACATTTTAAAGTTTAAGAACAATAGCACAGCTGTTGAATGATAACAAAATATGAGCAGAATAAGTGTAGAACTTTCTGTTATAGGAATGATTTATGTAGGATAAAAGTTGGGCAAATATTTTTCTAAATAAATAGTTACATGGACTTGGATTTCTTTGTACTCAGTGAGGTTAAGTTGGGTAATAACAGTATAGTGTGTAAATCTTAGAAATGCCATAAGATTAAATTTCAGTGATTGTTTGAATGATTATTTAATTATTGTCTGGTATTTTCTTTTGACATTGATGCAAGTTAATTTTTATTTTATGTAAATTGTATGAGGTGCCTGTAATTGTCATTGCTGCTAGTAGTAAAAAAATTATATACTTCATTTAATAGTCAGAATAGTATTTGTTATTAGGTTGTTAAGTATGGATAAGAGGAAGTACATAAATCTTACAGAAAGAGATACAGAACAGTCAAGGCAAATTATATTTTCAAGAACCAGATGTCAGTAATGCTTCAGGATCTGTGTTAACCCGTGGTACAGAAATAAAAGAAAGAGCTATCACCTGAAAGTAACAAGTTTTCATTTACCTTAATATGCCTAATGCGGTTTTGCCAGTATTCTTCAAAGCTGTGTAACTGGTCAGAGTGAAGAGCAAGTGAATAGACTGTTGAAACTTGTTTTGGCATGAGAATGATGTCATCATGTGTAAGTAAGTTTGAAAAAAACATTTGCAGAGAGTGTGTGCCATTCAGATTGATAGAATCCTTTACAGATTCCATGAAGTTTCGGATAGAAGACTGTTTCATTACTACAATTATGGGAATTCCATAATTGTTTCCTGATAATAGTGACTGTACAGTAATTTGATTTAAGTTTTTGATGTCTTCAGCACTGCTCTGATTCTCTCTGTCCATATGAGTGTATTGTTGTATGGATAATATACAAATCTCACTACTTTCAGCTGCAAGTTGAAGTATGAAATTAGCAATTCGGGTACTGTAGTCATCACTGCCATGTACCACAAACAGATGATGCCATTTTAACTGTTTCACCATTTGTATCATTGCCTGGAACAACAGAGGGTTTGAAAGACAGTTAGTGCATTAAATATGCAACACTTTTCTACAAAATGAGACAGAATTGTGCCATAAAGCAGTAATTATAACTCATACTTTAAGTCTGATTTGAACAGTGATTAAACAAGAAAAATGTGTGCAGTAATTGCTGCATCTCTACATATAGTGGCAGTAGAGCTTGACTTTGTTTAATTTAATGGGTTAACGCACATCCAGAGTATACCTTACAAATTCGTAATAATTATGCTTACCCCATTACACTTATTTCCCCCCATAAAATTGTGGACTAAATGGAAAAAATTACAAAATAATTGCTTTGGTATTTCTACTTTATATAAGAGAAAGTTAGACAGACAGAGTGCAGAAATATTTTCCTATGGTTGACAACGAAATCATTAATAATTCTATATGAATCAAATTCAGTAAGCTGTCTAATTATAAAAATTATTATAGATGAACATTAAATTATATAATATACTAATTATTATTTTAACATCCAATAGGAGTGTTAAAAATATTTGTTGCTGTGAACTGAGTCAGTATTATGACATGATCAATGACATTAATATATTTGTAAGTTGCAACACATATCACTAAAATACCAGATTTTGGTGATCCATAGCTGAAAATTACACAAGGAGAAAAAATTCAAACATTTTACAATTCCATTACACATACATGTGTTTTGACAGTCATATACAGACAGGCTGTTGTAAGACTACTAAAACTTCTGTACCATATTTGATCAGAAAATGTGTTCCAGGATATAAAGTTATGGAGAGTGTTTTTACCTTGGCTTTCTGTTCTGCAGGCATCACCATTATAGCTGGATCCAACTTTATGACTGGAAACTGAAGCTCACTGAGAGCAGACTGTACTTCTGGATCATCAGATAAGCCAGCATCATCTAACAACCCAAGCTTTATTGCTGAGGGTATGAATAAGGTGCTGTTAACCCCTCTCAATGTTGGCAGAAATTCTCCAAGTTGTGCCACTGCAACTCTAAACCTTCCACAGGTATCAAAAGCATGGATTCCTATACACATAAACAAGTCATAAGACAGTTGTTTACAAAGTGCAATCCACGAATCACATCTAATGTTTTAGACTTTTCATATTATTACTACTGACAGCAAATTCTGATTCCTTGCAGGAGTTACATTTTTTAAATATCCCATGAATAGTGAAACCGTGATAATCAAAATTAAGACAGTGCAAGAAAGATGGAGTCAGGGGAAACAAAGACACCGAAATATGATAATAATGCAAATTAGTAATAAATAAGAAAAACAGGCATGTTGGTATTTATAAGAATGCACTTGTTGCTGATATTTCTCAATAATTCCCTTCCTCTTATGTCTCTTACATGTTGATCCTACATTTGTAAGTTTGATATTCTTTACCATTTAAAATTTATTAGAATGAGGGAATATCATTTCTAATACTCTAATAACTCTGGTCCACCACTCTTTAACAATTCTGCTGGAACTTCTCCAGGACCTGCTTCTTTCTTTTCTCACTGCTCTCATTATATTATCTAAACCTATTTTCTGTTTCTTCCATTTTCTTCTTTTATTTGTGGCGTCATTTATTCCTATAAAAATTCCTGTGAATTTTCTACCAGAAGTACTGTAAAATATTTTTAATGATAGTAATTATAATTGCATACTTCAAAAAGTATGAGAATAAAAGCAACAAGTGCATATTAAAACTGCATCTAAAAAAATCCTGTAGGTGGCCATAAAAGGTGACCAAAACATGTAGGAAGCTTATAAGGATTATAATGTAATAAATTCATATATTTTCTCATGCACTTATTGGTTTTATTCACATAGTGAAGTATCAGTGCATGGATATTAAACATTTAAAACTTCAAAAGTAATTTTCTTTATACTGAATTTTAATTCACACTTTATTCTCACCCTTCCCATTTGTACTGAAATACAAATGCTAACCAACTCATGACACCATCGAATTATGGCCATGATACAACTGGTAAACCCTCCTTTGGTCAATGCAGTGCATATTCATAGGAGGTGATTCTATATTTGAGCCCTTCGTATTTGTTTGTGTCATTTTAATGTGACTCTCTATGCAGTATTTTATTTGGGTTTCTGATCTTTGTTTACATTTTACTCTATTATAAAATGGGCAATCAGTGTGTATGTCTTAGTTATTTCTGACTTACAGACACTGATGTACAACCTGATCATCAGAAATGAACCCCTTTCTAACTGGAGAAATAACTATATTTTTAATTGAAACTTCCAATTTAGAAACTTTCTTTGACCATGTATTCTCAATTTCCCCCCAAATTCAGGTGTCAGTAAAGCCCTTATATTTTTTATGGTATCAAGTTTGGTGTGCAAATATATCACTGGTTCCTGACTTACCAATAGAAATATCTGGTAGAAAATTTGGACCTGTTCTTGTATTCAACATAGACAACATCCATCTCATTGCCTCATATTTTACAACACCTTCTTGAGTGGGCAAACCACATCCAAAAATGCCAGTCCCACGTTCACTTACTTGCATTATCACACCTGCAATAGTATAACGTAAACATTTAAATTTCTACACAACTAACCTTGGAGCTCAATTTGAGTTGTTGCCTGAAGCTCTAGAAGATGCTTCCTCACACTTTTAATGTATTAAAATGGCATATAAATGGGATTAAAATTAGCTTGTCTGATGGCATCAGCATACTTCGAATTTAGCCCTTTCCCATTTATTACAGTTTTTTATTTTCTACCTTAACTTTTTCTGTAACAACATGAGTATACTTTATGTGGGCTTAGAGTGTCTTCCAGATCAACTCCAAATACATTAGTTTGAAATTTCCATTGATTACACTCATATATTCTTTCAAAATTGGAAAATCTTGAAGTGGACAGCCCATTCTAGTAATGAGTGGCTGAAGTAAAACATGAAACTTTTGTTATGAACTGCATGTTGTACAATTTATGCAAAATGTCAACCTGTTTTCCTTTCTGTGTGCATTCATTTTGAAAATGGTGCAGTTTTACTATGTGTACAATATCAGTATATCGAGATTCTCTGTGTCAGTGCAACATGTATCAAAATATCACAATAATTATCTTTAATGCATATTGTGCACTCAAAGTCCTGTGGGCTTCTCTTTGCAGGATTTTAATTTATAATATGTGTTACAGTGAACACTTAAGGATCCAAACAGTTTTAATCAGTGAAAGTGAATGAACAAACATCTTTCCATATTGTGAGGTTACAGATGTTAGTACATAACAGCTATGAGTGAAGAATATTATATTTAGTAGAACAATGAGTGATGCAGCATAACATATGCTGAACTGTTACAAAACAATCCTAGTGAATGGTATCCTGAGTACAGTGTCCCATATTATGTGTGAGTATAAAGGGTTGATCACCTATGATTGCATTTGCTTCTTGTCGAACAATGACCTGCTGGATACAGCCTCCTATATGGAAAGCCATCATGACTGTGGCTAGTGTTACAACATTGAAAATGCGATGCCACAGTTTCAGGAACCCCATTTCCAAGAAATGAACTGTAAAATAAACAGAGAATGAAACAGTCTTTGCCTGCGAACCAGTAACTTCAAACAAAATGAAACATATGTATGTATATTCATAAAGAATCGGTACCAACTTGTTGCACTGTATTATTTATTAGTTGGTTAGTTCTACGACATGTTTCGGCCTGACTTCAATTTTAATTGTGTGAAAACTCTAATAGTTATGGTTTAAACAAACACTGCACACATTATAGAAGTCTCCCTGAAGGAGGTATATTAAGTCAGGTCGGAACATGTCGGAGAACTAACCAACAAATAAATAATACAGTGCAACAAGCTGGTATTGATTCTTTGTGAATGTATTATAGTTGCATGGAAAATGAGCAATGTTAAAGAAAGGTAAATATGTGTTTGTGTTTTGATATTTCATTTATGTGAAATATACTAGCTTTTAGAATGCCTTAAATAGATCTTCATTTGCCACAATATACCACCCTAAATCTTACACAACGGTTCTTGAAAACGAATTTATTTTGTAAGAATTAATGCTTGGTCGTAATGAGATGATAATTCAAAACTATCTACAAAGTAAATCTGTTGTGCGAGGAAGTTTTGCCACTTCCTTTATTAGTTCCCGTGCTTTCCATGGACTGAGGGTATTGTTTGTACCGCCCAAATGTTGAAGATGCTTATAACAAATTGTTTGTGCTAAAAGTTTAAACGACAAAATGAAGTCAGTTAACAGAAGATATAGAAATGAGTAATTGTTTCTCAAAAGTAGGTATGCCTGCCTACTTGATCATGAACACGAGTATGAGTCAGGACTAAATAAAGTGGCTGGCTGCAGGATAGTTGTCCAGACTTTAGTTTTCAACATTTGTTAGAGATTCCTTGTTTTGATCACAATCATACGGTTAGGAGTTCTTAGCCCCATCAGACTCCAAAAGAATTGGTGTTCTTTCCTGTGTTACAACTGATAGAACTGAAAGCATGTAAGTGCATCAAGTGCAAAGATAAGGAATGCTAGGGCAGATCTTCACTACCATTCATATTTATTTATTTAATGAATTATAATTTCAGTAGTTCAAATTATTTAGGATCAGGTAGTATGGTGATTAGTGAATACTGAATTGGAAGGGATGTGGAAGTGACTATGGTCTAATTGTTTTACAATCCCTAGACTTTTCCTGGACAGACAGAGAAAAACCCCGGAAACCTTTGGTCGGGATTGCCAATCCCCAGGCCGAAATTTGAGCCGTTGGCTCTCCTGTCCTCCTATTGTTCTGTATGGCTTCGTGTCATGGTGTGTAGATACAGGACAATTTCACTTTTCTTCGTACATAAGTCATTGAACTTGAACTGAGTGACAGTAAGGGCTGGGAGTGATTAGCATATGGTCGCAACTGTTGGGACCATATGCTAATCATGCTAGTTAAAAGCACACAAGAATGTGATAAGCCACATTTCTGCAACAGTAGAATTTTATAACATAGGCATACAATAGCTCCAGGTTTCAGCAAATAATTTTATGAACTGATAGTACAGAATGGATCCAACCAGTAATTACGTAGTCGAGTACCGGATACCGCACAGAATATGGAATGTTATCAGATCGAGAAATTAACTAAAACTAAGTGGATATGTATCCTTATTGAGAAGCTGACAATTACTCAGGTGGTTAAGGTATTCTCTGCATTGTATGAACTCCAAAGGTAAGTTGCTGTGGTCATGAGAAATGGACACTAGATCTGATTGTAAGTCAGACGAAGTCATTGCACTTTCTCAAATTCTGCCTCAATTAAGTGTCACTGTTTGTATTACTCTCTCCTCTATGCCTAGGTCTTGCAAGTGATTTCTTCTCTTCAGATATAGCGACTAAAATTTTACATGCAAGTCTGATCTCGTTCATGCTTGCTACGTGTAATGGGCACCTTATCCGCTTCGATTTGGTGATTCTAATGGTGTTTGGTTGAAGACTTTAAATTATGGACCTCCCCGTTATGTGCATACTTTAGTCTTCTTGGTTCTGACACTGCGCGGTCCTGTAGGTAGAAGATGTTACTTTCGTCTTCAGTGTCGACATTTATCCTAACGGTCGGTATCCACTTACAAGGCCACGTGGTGTTATAATAAAAAATACCACAATCTGAAAAATTAACTCCGTGGAAAAAAAATCAAGGTAGGAATTATTCGCCTAACGTAATTCTGAGGCGTGATCGGAAATTAACATCCTGATTTGTCCGCTTAGAGCGTGCTACCCAAATTCCAGTAATGCTACGTACCTATTTTGAAAGAAGTAGCTTTCTGATTAATACACACTCAGAAGATTAGAGCCTTCTGGGATGTTATGCCATGTCGTCTGCTATAAAGTTATGGACTTTTCGAAGACTTATACTACCTACTCCTTCAGGATCAAATAGCTCAAGCCCACTCTTCTTGGACTGCTGAACACTGCAGTTGGAGGCACAACAGTACTTCGAAACGTCGGTAACAATTAACCAATCGACACCGCGTAACATCCCAGAAGACTTGAATTTTCGACAACGTGAGAACCTCAAATTTCGCTCCTTTACTTCTATACATTATACCGATATTCACAGAATGGAAATATTGCATCGAAAAGAGACTGTTCTATAGTATGCTAGTAAGTATATTGAGGCTAAAAAGATCACGATGACAATTCGTTGCTTAATTTCGCAGTTTACTTAGGCTCGACCGCAGATCAGACGCTGAAAAGCCACCTGTAGGTGGCCGTCCTGTGCACGGGACGGCCACCTACACGTGTGATGATACCAGATGCTGTATAATACAATTT
>Ga0123357_10002233_pt1 | contig 21396 bp, 14 predicted proteins | sample TergutEmb28metaG_FD_89873 | JGI IMG/M metagenome (GOLD analysis project Ga0123357, IMG submission 89873) | Embiratermes neotenicus P4 segment gut microbial communities from Petit-Saut dam, French Guiana - Emb289 P4 | ecosystem: Host-associated > Arthropoda: Insects > Digestive system > Gut ... | reverse complement strand
GGCAAGGATTCGCAACCGCTGGACCGCACGCCGCATGTTTGAGGACGAGTTTGCCCAGATATGGGCAGCTCAGCAGCCACATCACGCTGCAACAATGACACCGGAACTGCGTGAACAAGTTGCGCATCTGCTCTTCTTCCAGCGGCCGATTGCACAGCAGAAGCATCTGATCGGGCGCTGCGAGCTGGAGCCCGGCAAACGGCGCGCGCCGTGGGCATCTATGGCTGCGCAACGCTTCCGCATGCTGCAAAAGATTAACGACCTCAAGTACGAAAACATACAGACGGGAGAAAGTGTTTTGCTTTCCCCGGAGCAGCGGCAGCGACTCTATGAGCATCTGGACCGTGAAGGCTCACTGAAATTTACTGCACTGCGGAAGTTTCTCGACCTAAAGGGAACAGTCTTCAATCTGGAGAGAGGCGGAGACAAAGAGATGCCCGGCAACCGCACGCGCAAATCGATGCTGAAGGTCTTCGGCGAGCATTGGAACACGCTTCTGCCAGGCAAACAGAACCACATCATCGATCAGTGGCGCAATAGCGAAGCCGATGAGCTACTACAGCAGGAGGCACAGCAACATTTTGGCCTGGATGCCGAAGCGGCGGCGATGCTGGCAAAAGAGAAGCCCGCAGCGGATTATTGCTCGCTCTCGCTCACAGCCATCGCCAAACTCATGCCTTACATGCTGGATGGCAAATCCTACAAAGCAGCGGAGAAACTTGCTTATCCGGAGTTCAGCCGTCTGTCTGGCATGAAGGCACTGGACCGCGTGCCTCCGGTTCGTGAGGCCTTGCCGGCCCTGCGCAATCCGGCTGTAGAGCGCGCGTTGACGGAGGTGCGTAAAGTAGTCAACGCCATTGTCCGCAGCCATGCGAAGCCGTATGCGATTCGCATTGAGCTGGCGCGAGAGCTTAAGAAGTCGCGTGACAAGCGGCAAAGGGCAGTCAACAATACGCGCAGGCGCGAGGCCGAAAGGAAAGCTGCCATCGAAAGAATCCTGAAAGAGATTGGCGATCCAAGTCCCCGCCGGGATTTGATTGAAAAGGCTCTGCTTTTTGAGGAGTGCGGCGGTATCTGTCCCTATACGGGGAAAAGCATGTCATTTACCAGTCTTGTCAATGACGGGATCGTTCAAGTTGAGCACATCATTCCGATCACGCGCTTCCCTGATAATTCCTTTCAGAACAAGACGCTCTGCGACGGATCGTTCAACCGCATGAAAGGCAACCGGACTCCCTACGAAGTTTTTGAAGGAAGCCCGGAAGAGTACGAAGAGATGCTGAACCGCGTTCGCGCCTGGCCCATTAAGAACTTCAGCAAGCTGAACCGTTTTCGCGTTGGAGAGCCTGGGATCAGGGAAGATAACACTCTGGAAGGTTTCAGCGCGCGGCAGTTAAACGACACTTGCTATACCAGCAGGTCAGCAAAGAAGTTACTGGCAACACTCTACGGCGGCGAAGTCGTAACAGCAGAAGATGGATGTCCCCAGCAGGTAGTTTATGCCACCAGTGGAACGGTCACGGCCGTATTGCGCCGGTCCTGGGGATTGGAAGCAATCTTGCGTGAACTGGTTCCTCCGCAACCCGGGGAACAACGCGGCAAACCGCGTATCGACCATCGCCACCACGCGATTGACGCCATCACCATTGGCGCAACCAAACAGCGGATGATTCAGGCTATGGCGCGAGACTCGGCCCGTAATATCGATCCGCGGACACGTCCGGATATCCCCGCTCCGTGGAAGGATTTTGTCGATTCGATCCGTCCGCACATTGAGCAGATGCTTGTATCGCACCGGCCTGAACATAAGTTATCCGGCGAGTTTCACGATGAAACCAATTACGGCAAGCCCTACAAGGAGGGCGCGAAGACCATCGTTCATATACGCAAGAAGGTGACAAGCCTGACGGCAAAGGATATTGAAAGTATCGTTGACGCAGAGGTGCGCAAGGCAGTGGAGGCAAAAGCCGACGCCCTCGACGGCGGTCTTGCCGCATGTGAAATTAAAAACGACTGGCCTGCGCTTCAAGCTCGCGATGGACGGCTGATTCCTATTCGCAAGGTTCGCATGAAAAAAGTGCTTGAGGTTACACGTATTGGCCGAGGAGATGATACATTTGCCAACACACAGCGCTACGTTGCCGAAAGCAGCAACCACCATGTAGCCGTTTTCGCGCGGCTGGATGTGCACGGAAAAGAAATGCGCTGGGAGGGCATGGTGGTATCTCTGCTTGAGGCTTATCAAAAGGCCTCTGCAATTCGCCGCTCGGAGGCCTATCGCAAGCACCATCGGGCGACAAGCATCGTGCAGAAAAGTATCCCTGGGGAGCCAAACCAGGCATTTAAGTTCTCCCTGATGGGAGGAGACACGATTGAGACTTTCAGCGACTATGCAGAGCGTGGAAAGTCCTACAAGGCGGGCATCTACCGTGTTCGCACTATTGCCGCTAACGGTCAGATTTCACTGGTCAGGATCAGCGACGCCCGCATGAAAAAAGACATAAAGGCGGCCAAGGAATGGTGGTCGCCTACAGTGGATGGGCTGCGCAAACTGGGATGCAGCAAAGTTGTAATTGATTTGCAGGGGAATAAACGGTACGCCAATGATTGACCGTATTATCGAAATCGCAACACCGGCGCGGCTCAGCGTGCGGGATGCTCAACTGGTCATCGAGCGCCAACAGACAGAACAGTTGTCGCTTCCCTTCACTACTCCGGTAAGCGAAATTGCCGTGCTGCTGCTGGCCCATCCACAGATCAGCCTTTCGCAGGCTGTGCTTTCGCGCATTGCTGAGGCAGGCGGCTCGGTCATTACGATTGACGGCAAATTTCTTCCGGCATCGATGCTGCTCCCGGTACAGAGCCACTTCATCCAGACGGAGCGATTCGCCCGCCAGATGGAACTTTCGCTGCCCGTGCGTAAGCGGCTCTGGCAGCAGATCGTCCGCGCCAAAATTAAGGCTCAGGGAGAGCTATTGCGCGAACTACATGGAGATGACCAAGGGCTTATCGCATTGTCAGAGCGGGTCCGCTCCGGAGACATGGGCAATCTGGAGGCGCAGGCCGCGCGCCGCTATTGGCAGAAGTTGTTTGCTGATCCGTCGTTTCGGCGTGGTTCTGATGAAAACGGCCAGAACCGGCATCTGGACTACGGATACACAGTCCTTCGGGCCGCCGTAGCAAGAGCGCTTTGCGCCGCCGGCTTACATCCTTCGATGGGCTTGCAGCACAGCAACCGCTATGATGCGTTTTGTCTGGCGGCGGACGTGATGGAGCCGTTCCGTCCACTGATTGACCGGCGCGTGGCACAGTGGGTTGCACGAGAGGACTCTGCTGCTCCGCTCGACTCTCGCGCCAAGAACTGGCTGATCGGCGCGATCGCGGCACGCTATGTATACGAACGGGAAGAACGGACTCTATTTGACATTCTGCTGCGCGTGGCGAACTCGCTGGCCAGGTGTATGACCGGCGAGTCGCGCGAGCCAGCTATACCGAGCCTTCTCGAAGCCATTGCGATTGAGCCTGCGCCAAAACGTGGCGTAAGGCGTGTGGAAGCGGAGAACCTCTGGGCGTCCGAAGCCAACGGATGAGTTGGAAATACCATGAAAGGGCGGCCGCTATCCGCGTATCGAGCCTTGTGGCTGATTGCCATGTTCGATCTACCGGTGGAAACGCCGGCGAATAGGCGTGACTATACACGCTTCCGCAAGGCTCTGCTTAAAGATGGCTTCATGATGCTGCAATTTTCAGTCTATGCCAGATACCTTCCCAGTGAGGAGGCGGCCGATGCTCATCGAAACACGATCCGCTCAGTCATTCCGCCGCTGGGACAAGTGAGATTAATTACTGTGACTGACCTGCAATTCGGCAAAATGGAGGTTTACTTCGGCAAAAAACCACGCAGTTCAGAAGAAATTCCTGAGCAAATATTACTTTTCGAGTGAAACATATCGCACTAACCCGCTGCTTTTCAGCAAGTTAGTGCGATTCAAGTGTACTTGAGCGGTGAATCCCGGCCATCCCTAGCCACCGGAACGATGGTGACGTGGGAAAGCTCAGTGTACTTGAGCGGTGAATCCCGGCCATCCCTAGCCTTCCACGTCGCATAGTTCGTAGTTTTCAAAGTGTACTTGAGCGGTGAATCCCGGCCATCCCTAGCTTACATTGGAGCGGGCGGAAATGCACCACGAGTGTACTTGAGCGGTGAATCCCGGCCATCCCTAGCCGCGCAGAAGTTCTGCCTTGGAGATGGTGAAGTGTACTTGAGCGGTGAATCCCGGCCATCCCTAGCGAAGTTTGCAGGGCGCAACGGTAAGAAGTAAGTGTACTTGAGCGGTGAATCCCGGCCATCCCTAGCTGCCTGTGTATGGCTTGATGTGAAGGAGTCAGTGTACTTGAGCGGTGAATCCCGGCCATCCCTAGCAAGTCTTGCGGCGCAGTTTATCTGCGCCGTAGTGTACTTGAGCGGTGAATCCCGGCCATCCCTAGCTGTGTATGGCGGGCCTGAGTATGCCGATTAAGTGTACTTGAGCGGTGAATCCCGGCCATCCCTAGCCCAACAACGTGACGCTCGGACAAACTCCGCAGTGTACTTGAGCGGTGAATCCCGGCCATCCCTAGCTCAGAAATACGACGGCGTGAGCGACGGAAGAGTGTACTTGAGCGGTGAATCCCGGCCATCCCTAGCAAAAACTGGGTGGTCAAGGCGCGGGATTTGAGTGTACTTGAGCGGTGAATCCCGGCCATCCCTAGCCGTCCCGGATACGAACTCGCTTACTTTGATAGTGTACTTGAGCGGTGAATCCCGGCCATCCCTAGCGCCATTGCCACTGGCTAAGAAAGCGTCTGCAGTGTACTTGAGCGGTGAATCCCGGCCATCCCTAGCCCTGCAACTGAGCTTGTGCTCAGCTTTTACAGTGTACTTGAGCGGTGAATCCCGGCCATCCCTAGCATTGCATTCAGATGGCAAGCGCAGAAAATGAGTGTACTTGAGCGGTGAATCCCGGCCATCCCTAGCGCATGTTGTACCAGTGAATGTCCTCCAGCCAGTGTACTTGAGCGGTGAATCCCGGCCATCCCTAGCAAAACCACTCCAGAATGTTCCGACTGGAATAGTGTACTTGAGCGGTGAATCCCGGCCATCCCTAGCCGCTCGTACGATCGCGCGTACCGAAATGGAGTGTACTTGAGCGGTGAATCCCGGCCATCCCTAGCGAAAAGCTGCAATCAAAGCAAAGACGAATAAGTGTTCCACATTTCTTTTGAGATAACTGACTCCTCTTTATTGTTTACTCGTGCTTCATATAAGCCACCCGGGTGTTTTGCTTCCTCCATAGGATTAAACTGTTACTGAATTAAGTTCGATAAGAATTCTTGCTGCTGCTTCCTCCACGGCGTGCTCGCATCTCTCAGACAACTCCATCGAGATGGATTGATGAGGATCGATGGTGACGGTATAAAGTACAACCTCTCGATGGCCGCTTTGCATATAGAAAGCGTCGAGCAGGTCTTTGACGCCGATGTCGTGAGCGGTAAGCGTGGCCGGATAGTCGCGCGCAAATTGTGGTGTTGTACGAGTCACCGTGCCAACCGGGTTGGCGTCAGCAGTGGCGTCGATAAGAAATATCCTCTCGGCGGATTCGAGCGCTCCCAGAAGAACAAATCCGCCGGTACCGCCGTCGAGGCATTCTACGTTCGGTGGGAGAGTCTTTTGATCAAGCGCACGGACGACATGCACGCCTATGCCTTCGTCTCCCAGGATGACGTTGCCGAGGCCGAGAATAAGCGTCTTAGGAATATGGTTGGAGATGAGCGGCTCCTGTTAGTTGCCACTCTTTTCGCGCTCGAACTTCCAGCCTCCTACAATGGAAGAGATGGTGCCGCGGCCTTCGATGTAGTCATGATAGAAGGCCAGGTAGATATGCACGATCATGAACGATACAAAGAACCACAACAACATGTGGTGCCAGTAGCGCACGCCCATCTCGCCGCCCATCAAAGGCACGATCCACGTAAACATGCGCGGCAGCCATGCGCGGCTCATGCTGGAATACAGCGCGAAACCGGTGACAGCCTGCGCGCAGAACGCCAGAAAAGTGAGGAAATAAATGAATCCCGCCAGAGCATTGTGACCAACGGAGATGGCTCCGCGCAGCTTTATTTGCAGCACGTCAGTTTTGACGACATCTACAATCTCCCGTCGCTGCTTCTTCGTGAACGGCAGGTAATTGTTCCAGCGCGCGTATTTGTTCCCTACAAATCCCCAGTAGAGACGCGCCAGAAAATTAAAGACATACACATAGGCGCAGGCAAAGTGGATAAATCGAATCCAGCCGAACCAAAACTGCTGATACGCCTCGACGGCAGAGAAGGCGCGGATGGGAGCGCCAATAAGGTACCCGGTAATGCAGAGCAGGGTAAGCGCCACGGCGTTCACCCAGTGGTACACGCGCACCGGCAGTTCCCACACGTAGATGCGGCGGTACTCGATCGGGTGCTGCGGTTCGACGGGATTCGTTACGGCTGTCGTGCTCATAGGCCTACTCGAAGGAAACCTGGGTCAGGTGCCGTCCCTGCGGATCGTACAGATGCACGGCGCAGGCAAGGCATGGGTCAAAGGAGTGAATGGTGCGCAGGATCTCAACCGGCTGCTCGAGGTTCGCCACCGGCGTGCCGATCAGCGACTCTTCAAAGGAAGAGCGCTGCTGCCGGGCGTCGCGCGGCGAGCCGTTCCACGTGGTTGGCACTACAAGCTGATAGTTGTCGATCTGGCCTTTCTTGATCTTGATCCAATGAGCCAGGGCTCCACGCGGAGCCTCGGCCAGACCAACGCCTTCGGCCTCCGTGGGCCAGCTCTCCGGCTCCCACTTTTCACTGTTGAAGGTCGAGGTTTCGCGGGTCTTTACGCGCTCCATGAGCTGCGCGAAGAAGTCCTTGAGCCAGATCATGGACAGCGCCGTGTCGATACCGCGTGCGGCAGTGCGGCCCAGCGTGCTGAAGAGTGCCTCCACCGGCACGCCGAGCTTGCCCAGAACGCTGCCGACAATCTCCTTCACGTCGTCATGACCGGCTGCGTAAGAGACGATAAGGCGAGCCAGCGGCCCCACCTCCATCGGGTTTTCCTTCCAGCGCGGCGTCTTCAGGAAGGAATACTTGTCAAAGCCTGCAAGGGTTTCAAACGGCGGCTTGGGGCCGGTGTAACGAATGCTGGTCTCGCCGTCCCACGGATGCGCGCCCGCGTTGTCGCCACCCTGGTAGCTGTACCACGAGTGCGCGATGTACTCCTTGATCTCCTGTGAGTCGCGCGGGTTTACCGGATGCACGGTGCTGAGATCACGACCCAGAACTGCGCCGCGCGCATACTTGAAGGCATCTACCTGCGCATAACCCTTCGTGGGATATTCGCCGTAGCTCAGGTAGTTCTTGAGGCCGCCGCCATATTTGGCCCAATCCTTGTAGAAGGATGCCACGGCGAGCAGGTCGGGAATATACACCTGATTCACAAACTCATCGGCCTGGCTGATGAGTCGCGAAACCAGATTCAGGCGCTCGGAGTTAATCGCCGCTACTTCGTCCACATCGATCGAACACGGAACTCCGCCGACGAGATAGTTGGGATGAGGGTTCTTGCCGCCGAAGACCGCGTGAATCTTGACGATCTCCTTCTGCCATTCGAGCGCGTCAAGATAATGCGCTACGCCGATGAGGTTAACCTCTGGCGGGAGCTTATAGGCCGGGTGCCCCCAATAACCGTTGGCGAAGATGCCAAGACCAGCTGCCGCGAAGGTCTTGATCTTGTTCTGCACGTCGGTGAAGTGAGCCGCGGTGTTCCTGTCCCACTGCGAAAATGACTGCGCCAGCTCGGCGGCTTTCTTCGGATCGGCTTTGAGAGCACTGATGATGTCCACCCAGTCCAGCGCGTGCAGATGATAGAAATGCACGACGTGATCATGAACATAGAGAGTAGCCATCATGATGTTGCGGATGAGCTCGGCGGTGGGAGGAACGGCGATACCCAGCGCGTCTTCCACGGCACGGACGCTGGCCAGCGCATGCACCGTGGTGCAGACGCCGCAGACTCGCCCGGTAATGGCCCAGGCGTCGCGGGGGTCGCGGCCAATGAGAATCTTCTCCAGGCCGCGGATCATCGTGCCTGCGCTGCACGCATCGGTAATGATGCCATTCTCAACCACCGCCTCAATACGCAGATGGCCTTCAATGCGAGTTACGGGATCAACTACGACTCGGGTTGCCATGCTTATTCCTTCTGCTCTTCCTGATCTTCGGCGTGAACTTCTGCAATGACCTTATGCTTGCGAATGTTAGTAACAACGGCGTGTGCGGCGACCCCGGCAAGGGTAACCAGACCGACGGTGGCTCCGATCTTGTCGGCTGTGCTCTCGACACCGAAACCTGGAACCGAAGGTAAATGACGATAAAACGGAGCGTTGTCCCAGAAGCCCGCCTCGCTGCATCCGATGCAGCCGTGGCCCGACTGAATCGGATAGCTGGTACCCTCATTCCACCGGACGACCGAGCAGGCATTGTAGGTGACCGGGCCGCGGCAGCCCATCTTATAGAGACAGTATCCCTTGCGCGCGTTTTCGTCGTCCCAGGATTCGACAAACAGACCGGCATCGTAGTTGGGGCGGCGATAGCAGGTGTCATGCACCCGGCGGCCGTAAAACTCCTTGGGACGGCTTAGGGAATCGAGCGCGGGAATCTGCCCTAGAACCAGAAGATGTGTGACTACGCCCATCATTACATCCGCAATGGGCGGGCAGCCGGGCACATTGATGACCGGCTTGCTGACGAGCTTGTGGATGGGCGTGGCCCCGGTCGGGTTGGGCTTGGCGGCCTGCACGCAGCCATTGGAGGCACAACTGCCCCAAGCCACGATCGCAGCAGCATCTTTCGCAACGGTCTGAAGAATGGACTCAGCCGTCTTGCCGCCGATCATGCAGTAGACGCCATCGTCGCCCGTGGGCACGGCACCTTCGACGAGCACGATGTACTTGTCCTTGTTCTTCGCGATGGTGTCGTTCAGGCTTTTTTCAGCCTGGAAGCCGGAAGCCGCCATCAGGGTTTCCGTGTAGTTGAGGTTGAGCACATCCAGGAGAACATCCGCCACGATGGGGTGCGAGGCGCGCAGAAAGGACTCACTGCAACACGTACACTCCTGGAAATGCATCCAGACGACGGCAGGCTTGTCTTTCTTTTCAAAGGCCGAGACGACCTCAGCCATGCCGGAACGCTGAAGTCCAGCCATGCTCGCGGCCACCGCGCAGAATTGCAGAAAATCGCGGCGGCTGTAGCCTTTTTGCTGCATTGATTGCCAAATAGATTGTCCCATGCAAACCTCGTACGCGCTGCGGCAAAGGTGAGCGGTTAGCTCAGGTTCACTGCTTGGGTAATTGCCATCAGATAAACATATAAGGAAATTCATTGTCGGTGACTTTTGTCACAAACATTGTTCCAGAGCCATAGCATCCTGATTCAAGGCAACGCCATTGACTTCCCTCCTTGCTGTCGAGGCGCGCGCGAACGCAGACTCCAGCACTGTTTCGTAACGAAGAGGTTCCAGCGCCGGCCAGATGCCGCCTCGCTGCTTTGAGGCGAGCGGCAAGGGAGTGCCGAAAGTCATGCCATCCGTGGGAGCTTACGGTGCATCTTATAGATAACAAACGTATTGACTAATCTTTCCTGGAGTTGTCTTCCTCCGTCTTTTGCACACCTGTTTTCTTTTCGATAAGAGTGGGCCGGAGATTGTCTTCAGCATCGTTTGCCTGCAGGATATCAGCAAGCGGGCCGGATGCCCGAAACGCGAAGGATTCAAGAACCTCTGCGACTACATCGACATCGCCGGTGCTGATCATGGCGTTATTTACGCCAAAGATGGACCATCCCTCCTGCTTGAGAATCTCGCGGAGCGTAGATACGCCGGACGGTGCTCCACCCTTTACGGCCTCAAGATAGCTGTAGGCGTAGAACCGGGACTCCATCGGACTGAGGTATTCAATTTGTAATGTCATGAGCGCCTTTCAAGACAGTTCGAGGCGCTATGATGGAAAGCATGGGTAGGGATGCACTGCAATGCATCCCTACCCTACTCCGGTCATGTCAGCGCCTTTGGCATGACCGGGGGCCTATAAACCTGTTACTTAGACGAATAATCTAAGTATTGGTCATGATCTTCACCTTTTACCGATTGGGTGTCAAGTGACACAAGTGACAAGAGTTGCCGCATAAGATAATCCGCGCAGAGAATAAGGTGGGACAGAAATCTACTTCCCAGGCAAGTCGAATATTGGTCGATAACAATTAGTTTTTTTCTGCCGTAGAACGGCATACCATCTCTCGAAAAGCGAGCGATATTCTCCGCGTGAAGGAGAATATCGCCCAGGCGAGGCAAGGTGAGATGGTGCAATTCTATTTACTTCTCAAATACCAGTGTTCTCTGCTGGGGCGGCGTGGTGCCCACTTTAATCGCCGTCGATTTCGAGAGCAGTTCCCGATGCTGTTTCCAGAGCATTTTCCATTGTTGAGATATAACCTTTCCCCTTGTCATTCCGCAGCGAAGCGGAGGAATGACAAGACAAAAAAAGATACAGCTCAATGAAAAATGCTCTAATAGCCGCAGGCTGCCGGAGTAAGTCGCACTGAGATATGGCTTAGCTTCACCTCACTTCTTAGGCGCAGCTTGCTGAACCTGTAGATTGTTGACTACCTTAAAAACTCCGGGAACACTATTGGCACGGAGATTGGCAACAGTCCTGTCTCCTTCGCTGTCAACGACGCCAGAAAGCGTAATGGTTCCGTTCACCACGGTAATCCGGATCGGCTTGGCTGGATTCAGGAAGTATCTATTCAACTGCCTGGCGCCATAAATTGCTCTCAGCGCCGCAATACGGATACGATCATCCATCCGCGACGGCGGAGCAACTTCGATGTTATCGATCACGTCCTTTACGCCGGGATAGTATGCCACCAGGCTTAGCGCCGAACCTTTGTCCGGATATCCATAGGCAACTCCGCCCAGCGTCACCACGCCGTTCTGGACTTCAAGGGTGAAGGCGTTGAATGGCGTCGTGCCATAGCCCACGCGATCATAGGCAAGTTTATCCGCAAGTTTAACGCGCAGGGTCTCATCATCGACTGTGGAGCCGGCCACTTCAATTTCGTTGTCCACAGCCTTTACGTTTTTCCTGCGGCGTGTTTTGTTGTATGCGTCCTGTTTGTCGGCATAGAGTGCCACGGTTCCCGACAAGGTCACAACACCGTTCTCGGAGGAGACCGTCACATCCTGAAACTGCTTGTTGTTGAGTGCTCTTAAGACATCCGCCTTAATCTGGGCATCCTGGTCGCCCACGCTGGTCTGGGCCGCTCTGGCCGGTATCAGCATCAATCCAGCGGTTAGAACTGCAAACGTCAGCAATCGATAGACTCTCATCATGATTTCTCCTGTTACATTCTTCCGGTTCTTACATCAGTGTGTTTTGAATGAGACAACATCAAAATATAACTCGCTGTTTCTCCTTCGTTTTCCTCCGGATTGGCGTCCCTCCAGCAAGCCCGATGCTGACTAGAGGGACACTATCCATAATTGACCGGCTTGCTGGTTATTCACCTACCACCAGAGTGATTGATTTACTGTGCTTGCTGCTATCACAACTGCTGGTTCCGGTCACCGTGAACGTATAAGTCTGCACCGGCTGCTTCGGCTGGAAGAAGTAGCCGCCGGGATGACACCCAATGATCGCAACCGATCCAACCAGTCCAGCCAAACCCAATACAAAAACTGTCAACAGCTTGCCCCAGCTCCGTCTGCGACGCCACGCCGCCAGCGGAATTAACAGCGCCACCAGCGCCAGAGGAGCCTTCGCATTGAATCCGGAGGTTCCCAGCTTCGCCGCCGATTGTTGCGGAGGCACGGTCACCGTCATGGTGACGCTGACTTCGCTTGTCGTCCCTGGCATCACCGTAGCCGGATCGAAAACTACGGTTGCATCCGCCGGAAGCCCCTCAGCGGACATCGAGACAGCACAACTATATGCGCCGTTTGTTCCTGCAACGGTCACCGTGTAGCTCGCCGCCACGCCCGGAAGTACCGTCTGCGTTGATGGATCCACCGTGATGGAAAAGTCTTCGATGGTTGGAGACTGCACCGTTACAGGCGGCCCCACGGGGCTGTCATTGTAGTTGCGGTCGCCGCTATACTCGCCCGATACCGTCGGGCCAGGAGGCAGTACCACCTGGCAACTCGCCTGCCCGTTCGATACCTCTGCCGTACATATATGCTTGCCATCCTGATCGGTGATCGTCACCGTGCCTGTCGCATCCGGTGGAAACGGGCCCGATGTGATCGTCACAGGCTGACCAGACTCTGGCGGGTTTGGCGTGACCGTAAGCTCAGGAGAGACCGTTGCCTTATTCACCGTCAACAGAGCCGCAGCCGAGGTGCTCCCTGCCGAGGTTGTATCGCCTTCATAAGCCGCCGTCAAACTGTAGCTGCCCGCGGGTAATATCTGGTTCTCCGTCCCATCCAGCGAACAGCTTGCTGTCCCGTCGGGCTGGACCGGTGCTACGCACAACACCGTATTGCCGTTACTAAACGCAACCATCCCTTCCGGCGTGGTTCCGCCTGACGCCGATACCACCGCCTTCAGCACCACTGGCTGTCCGTAATCTGCCGCAGACACCGGAGCTCCACTCTGATTTGTAACCGCAAGCTCCGTCGTTGTTGAAACCGATGCAACCGACAGATTGCCTGAGACGAACGCTACCGTATAGTTCTGACTGGTCAAACCGCTCACCGATATCGTAGCTACGTTCTGGCCAACTGGAGTCGTCGTATCTACCGCAGGATTTACCGTGTAGCGTGGCATGCCGGCAAGCGCCGTCGCGCAGGTATCACCGTTGTAGAACTGAGCGCCCAGAGCCAGATCGCAGGTGTAGTCGAACGCCGTAGGAGCTGACGTTCCCTGCAACATGCTGACGTCCAGAACCTTCACGATCAGCGCCGCGCCTGTGGGATTATCGACGGACGGAGGCACGCTCGCCGGGTTAATCGTCAGAGACTCCGGGCCGCCGGTGCTCGACTCGTAGGTTGAGTCGCCACCATAGTCCGCAGTGATGTCATGAACACCCGCGCTCAACTGGCCAGGCACGGTCTGACAACTTGCCGCGCCATTCACCAGCGGGGCCGCGCAGATGAGGAGACCGTTCGTGTCAAGGAACTCCACCTCTCCCGTTGCTCCCGCTGTAACCTCCGCCGACAGCGTAACTACATCGCCATAGCTGGCCGGATTGGGTGTGACCGTCAGCGTCACCGAGGCTCCTGGCGCAGGAATGGCGAAGTATCCCATAATCGGGTCGTGATCGGAGACGCGCGCCGGAGAGGTGGCGTCGTTGTAAACAACAGCGGGCTGGTCGGCGTTCATGTGCGCGAAGACGATGTGGCCTGTCGCGGCCAGTTCAGGTGTCACCACCATGTGATCGAGCGACTGCGCGTTACCGCTGTAGGTGTAGGACCAGCGCTGATCAGCAGGCAGCGCGAGCGTCATGTTGACCAGCGGAGGCGTAACCAGTCCAGCCTCGCCAGGCATGACAACCTGGTCAGCGGACAGAACATTGACGTTGGTGTAGGTGGCGAGCGTGTCCGTATAGCCATCGGAGAACTCGTAAGCGTTGATGTCGCCTGCCGAGATTACGTGTTCTCCCTCGGTCTGGAGCGTGTTAATGTACTTCGCGATGTCCGCGGCCTGGGCCTGTTTCTTCTCGCGCGCATAGGCCGTGGGAGAGGAACTGTTAACGCCTGAGAGCGAACGCATGTGGTTTGCGATCACAATGACCGGGTAGTCCGACGCGCCGGCGCGCTTGATGCCCGCGTTCAGCACCAGCCACGGACGGTCGTTCAGAGTGATCGTCGAGCCGCTCGGAGTCGTGAAGGTCTCGTTCTGGCCGTACTGCGAGAGGCCGAGCTTGTCCACGGTAGAGTTCTTCACCAGGAAGCCTACCGAGATGCCCGATGCGTCTTGCGTATAGTAGGTCGAGTTGTCGGTCGAGTATGCGCTGTAGAGATCGGGAATGCCGGCATCTGCATTAATCTGGCTGGCAATATCGTTAGCGACCGATTGGTTCTCTACCTCTTCCAGGACAACGATGTCCGGAGTGTTGAGCATGGTGCGGATGGCCAGGGAGAGCTTCTGCAAACGGCGCTGGTAGGCTGCGGGAGTGATATCGACGGCAGAAGATGCAGCGACTTGTCCACTGGATCCGTTTACACCCTCGGGGATCCAGTATTTGTTGTCGGAGTCATCCGTGTTGTAGAAACGCCCAACGTTGAACGAAGCGACGGTAAACTCGTTCGTGGATGGCAAGGGAGCGGGCTGAGGCACCATGCCCGGCGTAATCTGTAAGCGGTCCCACGCTGCGTCGAGGATAAGACGGCTGGGATCGTAGTAAGTATCCGATGAGTAAGTAAAGTCAAGCACGCCCGTGACGTTAGCGAGCTTGGCTCCAGTGGAGAGGTCGATAGGCACGCCTCCTGCAAGAGTCGAACTGACAAGAATGCGCTCCGGGTTATCGTCGAAGTAGGTTACGTTGGCCGGCGGGCTGGGGAAGTTGTCACGGATGTCGATGCCCGGCTCGCGGAACGGGCGCGGCGTTGAGCCGATCACGCCGTAGAAATAGCCGGTGGAGTTCTGTGTCTCGTCAAGCTCGTCAAGCGAGCCCTCCGTTGCGGAGATGGCCGTGAGCGTGTCTATCTGGACCCTCATGCCCTCGTATGGCGTGAGTTGATACAGCCCGTCTGTAGGCTTCAGCATCGCTTCGGTCAACACGATCGGTACAGGCAACGTATTGCCGTTGCTGTTAATCGTAATGGTTGGCGAAACAATTTCGGTGGCCGGCGTGTAACTGACCGCTGGATAGGTCTGTATCTTCCCGGTAACGGTGACGGAATCGCCAATCACAACCGTGGGCTTGGAACTGGTGAAGACTGCGATACCTTCTGGCGTAAGCGGATCTCCGTCATCTTGCCCATCGGGTGTCTGGATGAAAAAGCCGTTTCCGATGACCGCTGTCACAACACCTGCGGTCGTTACCGTCTGGCCGACATAGGACGAGACGGCCGGCCCGGTTGTGGACTTAGCTCCCTGAATCACATCAATCGGAGTGATCGTCGGAGGAGTCACTGCAAGCGAGATCGACGTCAGGACTGTTCGTCCCTGTAAGTCAGTAACCGTAACAGGAAGGCTGTAGGTTCCCGGCGAAGCCGACGCTACCGTGATGCGGAACGTAAAAATGTTGTCGCCCGCATTCACGTCGCCGTTCGTGCCGTCATCGAAGAAGGTCTGCGCAGCACTGCCGCCAATAGCCGAGAGGTCCGCCGTGACTGCAATACTTGTGCTTGGGTTCGGAAGCAATGTGACAGGGTATACCTCCACGGTCAGCAGGACCGTCGTGCTGCTGACGGAAGAAATCGCGTCCGGAGTGGCGAGGCCTGTGGCCGAGAGTTCTCCAGCGCCATATTGAGAGTTGCGAATAATAGGCGTGCCTGCCAGGCGTTGTAGGACAAAGTCTATGTTGTTGTTGTCGGTGTCGGTATTGTGGTCGTCGCCGGTTCTGATAATCGAGTTGGTGACCGATGGCGCAGGTGCGGCTCTGAAACCTTCATAGCATGTGGCTGATCCGTAGCCCACAAAGTCAACGATGGCATCGGCGTTGCTCAAAGGGCACGATGATCCGCTCAGAGGAGCCGTGGCTGCCGCGGACATGCCGGAAAGCGCCGTCTGGTTGCTCACAAGCGCAACCTTGCCGGAAGCAGCGGCGAGGTTGTATGGCGTGCAATTTCCGAATCCATCGTTATAGTACGGAAAGTCAAAGTCAGAGGAGAGGGGAAGATCGACAGTCGGATCCGTGGATGTCGTGCATCCGCGAAGCAAAAAATAACGGCCTGGATAGATCGTGCCTGAGAGCCGTACCATGCCCCAGCTATTGCCCGACGCCGAAGCATACTGAATAGAGTATGCCGAAAGATCGATGGCGTCCGACGTTCCGTTATAGAGTTCGATAAAGTCGTAGCTGAAAGTAGCGCCGGTATTACCGCCACCGCCGTAAATCTGCGAAATCACTAATCCGGACTGGGCAAAGGCTGGAATGGCGCTGAAGGCAAGGACAACGGCAAGCAGAAGGCTGAACCGGCAGGCCGAACGATTTATGAAGCGTTCATTTTGTGCGTAATTAACTTTTTTTGAACGGTGAGTTCCAGGGCAAAAACGCTTCATACTAGCAAACGGCATACAAACCTCCTCAACAAGTGCACGGTTATACATTGAAAAGCCGACAAAACCGAGTCAGCAGAGCATCAAACACCAAAGGCTAACGCTCGTTGGGTATTGTATACGGTATGAGTGATATGTAAATAGAAAGAGTATCCTATAAGTATTACAAAAACGTCCTGATTGTCTGGAAGAGCCCTCCGGTGCTTGAGGGCAGTTCTGCGGCTACGCAGATGAATAATGTTAACTCTGCGCGCCATTCACAGCGTTAACAGGAATAATCCATATGACAGTAGAGGCTGCTATATCGTATCGATTATGAGCGATATCCTCAGCAGAAGGCCTACAATAAGCGCAACAGCAATCTGCTCGATGGATTGGATCGCTGTAAAAAGCCCCCTGCGGAAGAACCTCTTCCGCAGGGAGAGTCTGTAAACAGCGTTACAGCAATCTGCTCGATGGATTAGACAGCAGCCGCCGTAACGTAAACCACGTCCGCATATACGGCCGTGGAAGCAGAGCCGGGATCGCCCGGCACTGGAAACGGGTAGTTAATCGAGTCAACAAACAGGTTCACGCTCGTGCTGTAGTTGCCTGTACCAGCAAACGTGCTGTTGGTATTGGGCGGAACCGAAAAGGCCGGGAAGGCAGCGTCGATGCGGTAAAAACCTTTGTCTGCGGGCAGTCCGCAGAAAATTCCGAAATCGGTAACGCACATGGAATGCTCCGAACTATCCCTGCGCATGCAGGGAACGCATCTTGCCATAATGCACGCTCACTCTGACCCACCGGTTCATCCCTGCTTATGCAGGGAACATATCGCTTTGTGCAACTAACTCGTGGATCTATACCGGTTCAACCCCGCATATGCGAGGAACTCACGAATAAATTTAAGTGGAAGCCTGAGATCAATCCGCCCTCCTCACCAGCAGCAGACCACAGCCATAACTACGTTCATGACCTACACCGTTAGTCAACGCGCGCCGAAGCAAATCGGGGTCCGCGACCGTAGCCAGACCGCTATAGTCCAGCACAGAGAAACTAACTCGTTTACCTTTACGTGAAAACGAATGCTGCCTGTAACTCTTCATCAGCACTGTCTTTTCGTGCATATTAAGTCCCCAATCCTTCGCGCGCTTCAGCAGCCAGTCAAGGGCCGCCTTGTACATCACGTTTTTCCGGACGGCATGGTTGGCGCATTGTTTTTTAGCGTCCATCAGCACATCGTGGCGGTGTGACTTTGTTCCCGTCCTTCTGCTCACTACAGGATTCGCAAGCAGACTAAAGCACAGGTGCTCTCCAGCAGCGACTTGCGGTGCGTAGGGCTTCGACTCCACTACAAACATCGAACCCGCTTCCGGCCTGCGCCTGGAGACGACCAGATAACTCGATGTAGTCTTCAGGGCGCCGACTGGGAGTAATTCGCGCCGGAAGACAAAGTCCCGCGCCATATCGTCACCTGGAAACAGCTTCCAGATCAGCTCATGATCCAACTGCGCCTCTCCACGCAGACTGTGTTCGTGCAGCCAGCGCCTGTCGTCGCCGGAGATCTCTGATCTGTGCCGCAGCCGCACTCTGGAAAAGTATTCACTCATTGTGATTTCTCCTCCAGATGCACATGCTCGCGGCGCGGAGCAAACTGCCAGCGGCGGCGCGAGAGCGGCTGATCCTGCCTCATCACCCGCATGTCAGAGTTCATTCCGGCTTGCATGCCCTCCTCCCAGTGATAACTCGGCGCCTGGCAGTACAGACGAAACACTCGCGCATCTTCAGGAGTGGGCCACTCGGCCTCGGCCTCATCTTTATGCGACAGCGCCAGAATGGAATGCAGCTTCGTCTTAAAGACGTCGTGCAGATTTTCCGCCATAACCAGCATCGCTGCCAACGGCAAGGCGGGCGGACACGACTTACGGCCCAGATACAACGGAAAGACCGGACAAATCAGCCGAGTCCTAAGTTCCTCAAGCGTCCATCGCGCGCCTGCGAGCGCCTCCACGGCAACCAATGTCAGACTGTTGCACCGGTACTCGCGCATCGATAGCAGAGCTCCCAGGCTCTGTCTGTCTGTCAGTTCTTGCGCGCGCGTGCGGTACGCAGCCGACTTCACTCCCGCAGGCGACTGAACCGTGTGATAATCCCGCAGCGGCACGCCCGTGCTCAAAACTTTAACCGCGAAGCGATATCCATTCGTGAGCGCATGCTGGGCCTTGTCGTCCTCTCGGCAGACTCCCAGGGCCGCGCCCAGCAAGCCGACCAGCGCCGAGCGCGAAGGATACGTGGCCGAATGCCGAGCCTCGCCAACGGCAATCTCGCCCCAACTGGCCATCGGTCCATAGAGCCGGAAAAGAAGATACTTCGTCATGGTTCACTCTCCCGCGGCAAAGTCCAGCAGTTCAGCCACCGAGCCCTCGCCTTTCATCACATCCATCCGGATTTCACGATCGGCGCATCTTCCATAAACCTTGTCCATGTTCTCGCGCAGCCGTAGCAGAGCAGATGTCGCTTCCGTGGCATAGTCCTTGCCGCTGACAGGCTTCAGGAAGGCCAGCGCGAGCGAGCGCGGCTGCTGACTTCCCTTCTCCGCCAGAGCAAAGTGAGCGTAGGCGCGGCTGGCAAAGCTGTTCTGCTTGCCCGTAGGCGCAACCTTCAACGCAGCTTCGGTTAACGCGCGCAGCGCGCGGCTGGTCAGTGTCTCGTCGTTGCCCAGATTCTTCTTCAGGCTCTCACGGTCAACGCAGATGTACTGGTAGAACACTGCTGCCGCGAATCCTCTCTCGCCGATATGTCCGGCGCCGGTCTCATTGTCCCGATTGAGGTCATCCACAGCAGTGAAGTAGTCGTCTTCAATCGGAGAGGCATGGACGCCGATGGCATGAGCCACCTGCACGGCAGCCTCCGTATTGTGCTCCGGCTTCTTCGCCAGCATGCGGCCAAACATGGCGATGTCCACGGCCGTCTGCGCGTGCAACAGCGCATCCAGTTCCCCTTTCAACGGAGCGCGATCCTCATTGGCAAGACTGACAGTAAGATCATCCAGAGACTTCAGCTCCTCAGGGGAGACATGCACCAACTGTTCGATCTCCAGCGGATTCTCCTTCTTCGCCGCTCCATACACGGACGTGATCTTCTTCGCCCATTCCACGGCGTTCTTCTCGATGACGCCAGCTTCTATCAACGACTCATAGGCCTCAACGCCCATGCGTCTGGTGCGTATGCCGATCGCTCCGCCCAAAGCCTGCTTGAAGACATCCGAAGTTCGCCATGCGCGCTTCAGGCTCTGCGATGAGATACGCAGGCGCTCGACCCCACCCAGCCTTGCGGTCTTCGGTTGTCCCAGATCGTCGCGGTTCAGGTTTGCGGGTGGATACGAAGTCAACAGGTGTAACTGAACAAACCGGTTCATGGCACCATTTCTCCTTCAGCTATCTTTTCTGTTGCCACCGGAAGATCGCCGCTGTTGAGTTTATGGTCTGGCGCGTAATAGTCCTGCGCCCAGCGGAAACACATGCTCTGCGCAGGCGCCTGTGAGCTGGCAGGCAGTTCCTGTTCATACGCCCAGGCGATGAGATCGTCGGCCAGCACGGTTACGTCCACGTTGCCGCCGGCCAGTTCCACGGCCCGGCGCACCAGCAGGAAAAAGCTCTCCAGGCGCTGCTCCTCCAGCAGACGCCTGAAGCGAATCTCGCTCATGGGCGCTCTATTGCCCTCAGCGAAGGCTCTGCCAGCTCTCCACGCCAGACTTTTTCCGTCCTCCGTGTCTTCCCTCACCGTGGCCAGCACGCCGGCAATCATCAGCAACGGAAGAGGATTTGCTTCGAACCAGCGTTTCGCCAGGTTGTTCTTCCAGTCGCCTCGCAATAGATGCGTAACCAGCATGTTCGCAGCCAGGCCTCTTTCCAGGTCTTCAACCGAGCGCGCTCGCCGCAACTGTACCCGGTCATCGTGGCCAATGCCGCGAGATCCTGTCCACGGATTCTTTTCCTCCAGACCGCCTCTCAATTGCAGGGCGTCAAACCATAGCTTCAACGCCTCGACGCGATCCTCGCTCAAATAGCGCAGATTCATGCCACCTCCTTATTGCACTCATGCACAAATTGCCAGAGACTCTTTGCCGCCTCGCCTTTCACGAGCCATTTCAGCAAGTCCACCCTGGCCTCGATTACCCTGCGCATGTTCATCTTTTTGATCGGCGCGGCCAGCACCCAATCGTCAAACAGCTCCACCGCGATTCTGCGTACTTCTTTCAGCCACTCCTTGTAAATGGGGGCGACCGCTTTCGCTGAAAACGGATCGGAATGCACTGCTTTTTCGAGCAGCCGGTAGAACAAAGCCTGCGACGCTTCCCAGAAGCTGCGTGGAACGGCAGGCCCCGCATCCACGTCGTCCGGCCACTTGAAGCGTGCTGCTTTTACGCTTTTGTTCAGTTGATAGGCCGCGTCTTTCGCGACCGCGAGCAAGCGGGCAACAACCTCCGAAAAGGCCCGCCGCCGCTCGCCGTCCGCAAAGCTATATACAGGCAGCATGCAGTCATGCCAGCATCTGGCCTTCATGTTGTCGAGGTCGTAGCCGAAGCACCATAACTGCACCTCCTGCTCGTGCTCTGGCAGGATATGCCTGTTGAAATGCCTCACGGCAATCGATGCGTCGGGCATCTTCTCCGCGGTGCCCAGCGTAAAACCCAGCCAATGACGATAGCCGACGCCGCCTCGCTGCCCTTTCACCGCCAATGGCGGATTCTCCTCCCTGGAGCCGTAGTTATAGGGCGAGAGGGGATGCATCCAGGCTCCGGTGTAATTCACGCCATAATTCTTTGTCCGGTATCGCCGCACAAGATTCTCCGCAGACTCTCCGCACAGATCACACACGCCCGCTTCTACTCCAGAGAAATCCAGACGGATGCGTCGCGGCATGCTCCAGTACGCCTGCAACGGATGCGCCGTCTCCGGCGTCGTATCCTGCCCGCTGCCCGGTTCGCTGGTGCGCGTTGGCGCCATCCACGGAAACACCGTACCCACGCTCGCGCGCGGATCGCCGGAGTATTTCAGCTTTCTCTTCAATATGTTCTGCGGCAGAACATTTATCCAGATTTTGTGCCACAGGTTCGCATAAGGTTTTT
>Ga0123357_10002232_pt1 | contig 21397 bp, 14 predicted proteins | sample TergutEmb28metaG_FD_89873 | JGI IMG/M metagenome (GOLD analysis project Ga0123357, IMG submission 89873) | Embiratermes neotenicus P4 segment gut microbial communities from Petit-Saut dam, French Guiana - Emb289 P4 | ecosystem: Host-associated > Arthropoda: Insects > Digestive system > Gut ... | reverse complement strand
ATTGCGGTAGAAGGCCGAGACCGCAGCGAAAAGGGCGCACGCCGTATCGCAGGACCGAGGCGTACTGTACGTACGCCGCAGGTCCGACAAAAGCCGTACGCCCTTTGCAGCAAAGGGATCGGCTCTTCTAAGCGGAGTCGTCGTGAATTATCCGGGCTAGGGGCATGGATTTCCGCGCTCTTCGTCTCGTCCCTCTCTTTCAGCATCGCGGCGTGCGGGGGCGCTCCACCTCCGGCACCCGCTGTGCCCACGGCGCCCGCGTCGACTGCTCCACAGGTTGCTCCTCCGGCGCCTCCGTCCGTGGACCTCAGCGCAGTGCCGGAGCCCGCGGGGCTGCTCGTCATCGGCCGCGTGAACAAGCCCGATGCCATCCTCAAGACTGCGGGAAGCTGGGCACACCATCCCGTGCCGAATGGCAACGCGCTCGTCGGTTCGATGACCGACGAAAGCATCGGCGCTTCGGTCGATCTCTCGCAGCCGATCGAGGTTGCGGTCACGCTCGGCGGCAACAATCGCAATCCGCGGCCGCTCGCGGCAGTCTCCGTCGCGGTGCGCTCGTTCGACGAGGCAAAAGACAAACTTGGTGCTCGTCACAAGCTCGTGCCCCGACCGGGTGGACAGCTCCTCGTCGAGGGGATCGGCAAGTCCGAACCAACCGACCACGACAGCGCCGAGGAGGACGACGACGCCGTTGAGTGCGTGCTCGCGCCGGCCGTCAAGAATGCGCGCCTGGTCTGCGGAGAGAAGCCGGCACTCGAAGCGCTCGTGCCGTATCTCACGCGCACGCTGCCGCGCAAATCCTGGCCTTCGGACGTGCACGTCGAGGTGTTTGCGGGCCCGGTGCGCGAGCCGCTGAAGACGGCGCGCGCGCAGCTCCCCATCTTGGCGCGGTCGCTCTTCAACGCATCCACGCCGGCGCTCCGCGATCTGGTGGATGCGTCGGTTGGCGAGCTCGCGGACTTCGTGAACGACGCCAACCGCGTCACGTTGGACGCGCAGATCGCGGAGCCCGGGGTGAAGGGGACACTCCGCGTCGACTACGGTCAAGCAACGAGTTGGATGGCACATTTCGCGGCGTCGCAGCGTGATCGCGTGGGGCCGCCGCCGCCCGCGTTCTGGCGTCTGCCTGCGGAGACTGACACGGCCTACTTCGGGCGTGGCGCCGACCCATCGCTCTTCGATCGCCCGCGCGAGCTGCTCGGGAAGGCGTTCGTCGAAGCAACGGACAGCTCCGGGGTGCCGCTTCGCGAGCGCACGGCGGTGCGCGAGCTCGTCGTCGGACGAATCTTTTCTCTCTTCGACGGCGCAACGGTTTACGGCAAAGGCATCGACGACGCGACGGTCGACCGTGCGTTGGCGGCGCGTAAATCCGTCAAGAAAGGCGACGTCGTTGCCGAGGACGAGGCCGATCGCGCGCTCTTCACGGGCCTCGTGGGCTGGCATCTCGTGCAGATCAGCGAACCCATCGCAAAGGTCGGTCCGATCCTCAAAGACTGGGTGGCGCTGTGGAATCGACCTGCGTTCGCGAAGTGGGCGAAGAAAGAATCGTCGCCGCAGACGGTCGCGCGAATGCGAATCGCGCCGCTTCCGGCGGGGTCGGCGCTCCCAAAGGAGACCGTGCACCTCGAGATCTCGCTTCCGCAGCGCGCGATCGACGTCGGTGCGTCCAAGAAGAAGATCACGCCGAAACCGATCGTGATTCATGTCATCGCGGTGCCGGACCAGGGCGCGAGCTGGCTTGGTTTCAGCCTCGACGACAAGCTTCTTGCCGACCGCGCGGCGGCTTCGCTGTCGACTGCGTCGAGCACGAACACGCTTGCAAAGGCGGCGGGAGTTCAGCCCCTTCGCGACGTGAAGATCAACGGCGCAGCGTTCTTGACGCTAAGAGGACTGTTCGGGCTCGGCATAGAAAAGCTCGGCGCGGACCTTCACAGCTACGACGAGCTTCCTTTGTTCCGACTCCGTAGTGTGCCGGGGCGCGGCGTCGTTCCCGCGATCCTGACCGTCACGTCCGAGGGGCCGTCGCAGCAGGCTGCGTCGGGATCGTCGGTCACGACCTTCGACGTCCCGCGCGGTTTCATCGAAGACGCCGTCAACGTCGCTACGTCGCACTGATTCTCCAACTAGCCCGGGCTAGGGATTGGAAAAACATTGCGTAACGTCGGCGTTGCGGCCGTGTATCCTCGCCGCCATGATCGTTGCGCTCCGCCTGCGGCCATGGACTTCCGCGCTCCTCGTCTCGTCCCTCTCTTTCAGCATCGCGGCGTGTGGGGGCGCTCCGCCTCCGGCACCCACTGTGCCCACGTCGACTGTGCCGCGGGTTGCTCCTCCGGCGCCTCCATCCGTGGATCTCAGCGCCGTGCCGGACCCGGCGGGGCTGCTCGTCGTCGGCCGCGTGAACAATCCAAACGCCATTCTCAAGACCGTGGGGACCTGGGCGCACCGCACGCTGCCGAACAGCGGCTCACTCGTCGACTCGCTCACCGACGACACCCTCGGCGCCGCGGTCGATCTCTCGCGGCCGATCGAGGCTGCGGTCACGCTCAGCGGCAACGGCCACGATCCAAAACCGCTCGCCGCCGTCTCTGTCGCGGTGCGCTCGTTCGATGACGCGAAAGACAAGCTCGGGGCTCATCACAGGCTCGTGCCCCGACCAGGTGGACAGTTCTTCGTCGGGGGGATTGGCAAGTCTGAACCAACCGATCACGACGGCGCCAACGAAGACGAAGACGAGAAGGACGATGCCGTCGGGTGCGTGCTCGCGCCTGCCGTCAAAGATACGCGCCTGGTCTGCGGAAAGAAGCCGGCGCTCGATGCGCTCGTTCCGTATCTCACGCGCACGCTGCCGCGCAAATCCTGGCCTTCGGACGTGCACGTCGAAGTCTTCGCGGACCCGGTGCGCGAGCCTCTGAAGGCAGCGCAGATTGGCGTCGTGGCGCGGTCGATCGCCCACGCTTCTACTCCGGCGCTCCGCGATCTGGTGGATGCGTCGGTTGGCGAGCTCACCGATTTCGTGAACGACGCCAACCGCATGACGTTCGACGCGCAGATCGCGGAGCCGGCGGCAACGGGAACGCTCCGCGTCGAGTACGGTCAAACAACGAGCTGGATGGCGAAGTTCGCGGCGTCGCAGCGCGATCACGTGGGGTCGCCGCCGCCCGCGTTCTGGCGTCTGCCTGCGGAGGCCGACATGGCCTCCTTCTGGCACGGTGCCGATCCGTCACTCTTCGATCGTCCGCGCGAGCTGCTCGGCAATGCGTTCATCGACGTAACGAACGACTCCGGGCTGCCGCTCGCCGAGCGCAAGGCGGTGCGTGATCTCGTTGGACGAATGTTTTCTCTCTACGGCGGCGCAACGGTCTACGGCAAAGGCCTCGATGCCGCCGCGGTCGACAAGACGATTGCAGCGCGCAAAGCCGGCGAGAACGATGCCGAGCGTGCGTTCATCGCGCAACTTTTGGGTTGGTATCTCCTGCAAGTACACGAACCCATTGCGAAGGTCGGTCCGATCCTCAAAGACACCGTGGCGCTGTGGAATCGACCTGCGTTCGCGAAGTGGGCGAAGAAAGAATGGTCGTCGCGACCGCTCGTGCGCCTGCGGATTGCGCCGCTTGCAGCGAACGTGAAGCTGCCGAAGGAGACGGTGCACCTCGAAATCACGATTCCGCTCACTCGTCTCGTCGACGCCAGAGCGAAGAAGGGCGCGCTGAGACCCCTCGTGGTTCACGTCATCGCGGTGCCGGATCAAGGTGCAAGTTGGATTGGCTTCAGCGTCGATGAGAAACTTCTCGCCGACCGCATCGCATCTTCGCTGTCGAGTGCGTCAGGAGCGAACACGCTTGCCAAGGTGGGCGCGCTTCAAAGCCTCCGCGACACGAAGATCAACGGCGCGGGGTTCCTGACGTTGAGAGGACTCCTTCAATCTTGGGCTCTTAGCGATTCCAACGTGTTCCGCATGCTCTCGACATTGCCTGGGCGCGCCACGGTTCCGATCACGTTGACCTTCACATCCGAGGGGCCTTCGCCGAGCGCCGCGGCAGGAACGGAGGTCACGATCTTCGACGTCCCGCGCGGCTTCATCGAGGACGCCATCAAAGCCGCCACGTCACACTGAGCCGCCATGCGCCCGTGGACTTCCGCGTTCTTCGATCAGCTTACGAGGAAGAAGGCGTTCCGAGTCGCGCTTTCCAGTAGTCCGGACTCTTCGTTCGTGTGCAACCGCAATCACTTCAAAGGCGCTTTTCACGAAGTCCTCACCCAAGTCTTCGCGTACGTCGTTGTACCAGCGCGCAGCATCTTCGATGTCGTCGCGAGCTTCCTCACGGATGCGCCACACCTTCATCGCAGATTCGCGCGGATATGCGCGAGCGCCTCGTCAACCGGGTAGGAAACACCTTCGCCTGCGAGTACCCGCTGCACCCGCCGATCGATTTCCTCGCCCCACGCGTCTTCCGCATCCGCATCGACATCACCATCCAGCGTCGTCAGCAGCTCGTGCACCAAGTCCGCCCGTTCTGTGATGGGCAACTGCAATGCCTCGCCCAACACCTTCTTGGCACGTGCATTCATCATGTTCAGCATAATGGCTACCCCGCCTGCTGGCCACCGACCCGCGCCGTGGTTTTGCTGGAGCTCTGCAGGCGGTCCAAGAATTTGTACTACCCGATAGAGTACAGTTTTGTTATGTTGCAACGGTGCGGAGGATCTACTTAAGCCGCAAATTTCCCTTCAAACGGCGGATGTGAGTAAATGTAGGTTCCGTGCTCCTTCGCGTCCTTTCTTTCTTCCTCGTGCTCGTGGCGCTCATTGTCGGCGTTGCCGATGCGCGGGCCGCGGCATCGTCGAGCTCACGGCGGGAGGCGCATCAAACTTCGGACGACGTGCGTGTGGCCGTTGCGGTCGACGGTTCGGCCACGGTAACCCAGCGTGTTAGCTATCGAATCATCGCCGGGCGCTTCAAGTCACTCGACTTCTCAGGCGTTGATTCGCGCGCGGAGCTCGTGGCCGACGCAATCGCCGTGTCCGACAAGGGCGAAGAGAGCCGCGCCAAGGTTACGGCGTATCCGAATCGTCCCGGCACCGTGCGCGTTGCGTTCGACGATCCTAAGGGTCTGTCCCGCGGCACGTACTCCGTCGACATCAAGTACCGGATCGATCTCGTCGCGACGAAGATGCTGGTGAACGACGGTGCGATGTGGCGACTCACGTGGACGTCGCCGCCGTCGGCCGAGGGACACGACGGTTCGCGCGTGATCTTCGAGCTGCCGCCGGCACCCACGGAGCCGCGACTCGCGTCGGTCGCAGAAGTCGAGACCACCATCGCGACGTTGCATAGGCAGATCGATCGCGATGAGCTCGAACTCGTGCGCGCGCACGTTCCGCGCGGCGAAATCGTCACCTGGTCGGTACGCGTCGATCCGAAGGCATTCACGCGTGTCTCGTCGCCCGATCTCCGGCCGCCGTCCGCGACGCCGCCGATCGCACCGGTGCCGAACCGCGTGCCCGCCGTCCTCCTCGCGTGCGGGTTCACCTTGCTCGCGGGTTTGCTCGCGATGATCCTGCATCACAAGCAGGCCGCGCACGCGCGCCTTTGTGCGGATGCTGGGGCACGCGCGCGACCGCTCTTGCCGCTTCCGTGGGGCACGAGCCCGTTCGTCTTCGGCCTCGTCACCGTTGGCGCGTTCGCCGTGCTCTTATGGTCGAATCCCACGATCGGCGCGCTCCTCGTCGTGGTCGCGATGGCGTGCGCCGCGCACCGGCCGCCCGCCGCGAAAATGGGTCTGCGCGGACCTGGCACCTGGCGTCCCACGGGCGATGAGACCGTGCTCGCCTTGCGCACGCGGCTTCCACTTCCCGGCGACGCGTTCGACGTCAGCACGTATAAAGGCAAGTTCGCCGCGCTCGGGATCCTTGCCGTCGTCGCCGCGCTCGCCGCAGTGCTGGCGACGCGCGTCGCGGGCGCGATGATCGCGTTGCCGCTCGCTGCGACTGCGATCGTGCCGCTCTTCGTCACGGGCACGCGCGCGTCGCTTCCGCCCGCTCCGGCAGATCGCGTTGCACGCTTTCTTCGTCCAACGCGCGATAGGCTCGCGCGCCTGGTCGATCTCGCGCACGTCGACGTCGGTTTCATCGCGCGCTTCAGGACGAGGGCGGCCACGGGGAGCCGCCCCTACGACTTCGATGAAGTGCGCCTCGCGTGCATGCCGAAGGATCCCGTTCCCGGTCTTCGCGGCATCGAGCTCGCCCTCGCGCCTCTTGCTCCGGGAGCGCGCGCTGTCGTTCCGGAGATCTTCGTTCGCTTTGATGATGGTTCGTCTGCCGCGGCGAAAGTTGCGCAGATAGCGTCCGGCGTGAGCGTCGTGATCGGACGAGTGCCCGGGGAAAAGGTGCTCTGTCTGCCCGTGCGCGTGCCCACGTCGCGGTTCGTCGCCAAGCTCCTCGCACGTCTTACGGTCGATCTCGAGGGCCGCCGTCTGGCCGATCGAGAGCCGGTGGACGTGCGCGAGGGGCAGGGCACGCGCGCGGCGCGCATCTCGCGGCCCTGCGTTTTCAAAGGGCCCGATCGCCGTCGCCCTGTGGTAAGACCGGCGCGCTGCCACTCCGATGCCCGATCGCTCCACGTTCTTTCGCTCGTCCACTGAAGGCACGTCGCGCTATCCGCGCGGCAGCCTTCTCGCGGCTTTGCCCGTTTACGTCGAGGCGTTCGTGGCCGATGCGCGCGTTCTCGTCCTTGGCGGTGCCGAGCTCGGCGTGGCCGTGCAGCTCCTCGAGCTCGGCGCGAGCAGCGTCGACGTCTACGATCCGGACGCCACGCATGCGTCTGATGTTGCAGCATACACGGAAAGCGGCATCGCCTACCGGCCGCTCGATGGCGCGATCGATGCGGAAGAGGGCGCCTTCGACGTCGCGATCATTCCCGATCTCGCTGCGCTCTGGGGCACGGGTCTGTCTGCGAGCGTGAGCGAGGTTCGGCGCCTGCTTACGGAGACTGGCGCGGTCATCGCCATGGGGCGCGCGCACACAGGCGACGAGGAGAGTGCGCACGTGCTCCCGGATCTGCATCCTGCAGTGCTCACGTACGGCGAGCTTTACGAGCTGTTCGCGCGCCAGTTCGAGTACGTGACGATGACCGGCGTGGTCCCGTTCTCGGGCATCGTCTTCGCGGAGCTCGGTGACGCCGAGGACTTGTCGGTCAGCGTCGACGCCCGACTTGGGAACGAGGGTGGACCGGAGGTGTTCGTCGTCCTCGCGAGCGACGTGCCCAAGACTCTCGATCCCTATTCGATCGTCCAAGTTCCGGGCGGCATCGCGGAGCCTTTGGGCAATGAAGATGTCGAGGCTGCGTCGTCCGTTGACGCGCAAACAGCTTACGCGGCCGTGCAGCGGAGGGCAGACGATCTCGCCCGCCAAGTCGAGGAACTCGGTGACCGCCTCTCCATGACCGATGCCGCGCGCATCGAGGCGTCTTCGCAGGCCGAACAAACCTCGCTCGAGCGCGACGCCGTCATTTTGCGCGCGCGGCAGGAGCTCGATGAGATCTCTTCCGCTGCGCGGCAAGCCGTCGTGTCGATGGAACGCAGGCTTGCCGTGGCGGAACGAGGAATGCTCGAGCGCGACGATCAGATCGCCGCGCTCGGCGCCGAGATCGATTCGCTGCACGCCGAAAGCGAGCGGCACGAAGGGAGTTCCGTCGACGCCGCCGAGGTCCACGCCACGGAGACTGCGATCCTCGAGGCTCAGTTGCGCGATCGCGCACGGATGATCGCCGAGATGGAGCGCGAGCTCGTTCGGCGCGAGCATCTCGTCAAAGAGCTCGTTGCGGAAGTCGAAGAGCTGCGAGCGGGCGGATCGCCCTCCGAGGTCGAGGCCGATTCGTCGGTGCTCGTGTCTGCCGTGGCAGAAGCGGAGAGCCGCGCCGAGGCCGAGATCGCGCGCTACCGCAACAAACTCGATGAGCTCGCGCTCGACGTTGCGCGTCGCGAGGGCGAGCTTCGTGCGCAAACGTGGCGCATCACCGAGTTGGAAAACGCGCTCGCAGCGGCGATGGCGCAGGCAGAGGCGGAAGCAAAAGAGATGGACGTCGGGCCAACCACGCCGCGTCCGCAAGGACTCGAGATCGAACGCGATCTCGCGCGCGCCAACGACGAACTCGCGGCTCTGCGCCAAGCCTTGGTCCAGGAGCATGCTGCGCGCGTGGCGGTCGAATCCGGAGAAGAGTTGACGCGGGCGCGCACAGAGCTACAGCGCCAGGCCGTTCTTCTCGAACAGATGCGAGCCCTACAGACCCCTACAGAATGAGCAGCTCGGCTATGAACGTTGACACGCTCTTGCCGTGCCTTAGAGGATGTTTAACCGTGGTGGACCGAGCGCATGTCGGATAAGCGCGATTATTACGAAGTTCTTGGCGTCGAGCGGAGCGCGAGCGCGGAAGACGTCCGCAAGGCGTACAAGCGCGAAGCGCTCAAACACCATCCTGATCGCAACCCCGGCGACGCGTCCGCGGAGGCGAACTTCAAGATCGTCAACGAGGCTTATCAAGTCCTGTCCGACGACGAGAAGCGACGCATCTACGACCAGTTCGGTCACGCCGGTCTCGAAGGTGGCGGCTTCGGTGGTGACGCGTCCGATGTCTTCAGTCACATGCAGGATCTCTTCGCCGAGATGTTTGCGGGCGGCGGCTTCGGTGGCGGCAGGCGTCGCGGCAGACAGCAGCGCGGCGCCGATCTGCGCGTGCAAGTCACGCTGACGCTTCGTGAAGCCGCATTCGGCGTCAAGCGCGAGGTCACCGTCCACGCGCCCGTCCGTTGCGATGATTGCGGGGGCACGGGCGCGAAGGCAGGCACGAAACCAGAAAGTTGCACGCAGTGCCGCGGCACGGGGCAGGTGTCGAACGCGCGCGGCTTCGTCATGTTCACGACTCCGTGCCAAAGGTGCGGGGGTCAGGGCGTCGTCATCAAGCAACCGTGCAAAACGTGCAGCGGTCACGGTGCCGTAGAGAAGGCGCGCAACGTGATTGTTGCATTCCCCGCGGGTATCGACAGCGGGCAGCGCCTGCGCGTGCCGGGGCAGGGGATGCCTGGTCCGGGCAGTGCGCCCGCTGGCGATCTCTACGTCGAGATCGACGTGCAGGAGGACGCGCGCTTCGAGCGCGATGGCGTCGATCTCGTCACGCGCGTGCACGTCTCATTCGTCGACGCGGCAATGGGCGCCGAGGTGCTCGTGCCTTCGCTCGGTGAACCCGGCGACGGACTCAACGTGCATCATGCAACTGTCCCTATGAACATCCCGCCGGGCACGCAGTCGGGTGCCGTCTTCACGATCAAGGGGCAGGGGATCCCTCGGCTCGACGGTCGAGGGCGCGGCTCGCTCGTTGCCGTCGTTCAGATCGACGTTCCGCAGAGGCTCTCGGAGCGCGCGAAGGCGATCCTTCAGGAGCTCGACGCCGAGCTCCGATCAGACGTTGCCGTATCGGCCCGCGCCGCCTCCGGGAAGTAACGCAATTCACGCTCGCGCGCGTGAGAGCGTGTAGGGCAGCCGTCGCGAGCGAATCGAGGCTAGGGCGGAGCGCGAGGAGCCCGCGAAAGCGTACTCTTCGTACGTGCGCAGGCACCGCAGCGCCCACCTGAGGTCCCGCCGTAGGCGGGCCGACAGCACCGAAGGCGCCATCGAAGCGAATCGATTTCGCGCAGCAGGCTGCCCTACACGCTCTGAGACTTGTTGCATCCCCGTCGTGATCCGCGCGACGTGTTGTCTCTGCGAAACGTCAGGGTGGTAAAAAAAAGCCAGTTGCGAGCGACTGAATCGAATGTGACCATCGAAGGTTAGAGCATGTTCGACAGCCGTCGCGAGCGAATCGAGGCTAGGGCGGAGCGCGAGAAGCCCGCGAAAGCGTACTTTTCGTACGTGCGCAGGCACCGCAGCGCCCACCTGAGGTCCCGCCGTAGGCGGGCCGACAGCGCCGAAGGCGCCATCGAAGACGAATCGATTTCGCGCAGCAGGCTGTCGAACATGCTCTTAGACGAGGATTGGACCTCGCCATTTGGTAAGGAGGCTCGAATGCGTTACGTCCGTGGGATTGCTCTTCTCGCTTTGCTTGCGCCCGTAGGATGCACGGATTTGTTTTACGACGACGCGGACGGTGGCAGGTCGGGTCGACGGTCGGATCAAGGAGATGCTGAGTCGGTCGTCGACAGCGGAACCTTCGGCCAAGATGCGGAGTCAACCGACGCTGAATCTGGACCATTTTCGTTCAACGTCGCGACACCGCCGCGCATCGTGCAGGGAACGACAGCCACCATTCCCCTCTCGATGGTGCGAAATGGGATAACGGCGAGTGATATTCAAATCACGGTGACGGGTTTGCCGGCTGGCGTTGTCGCCACGCCATTGACCATTCCCGCTTCGGCGAGCAGCGGGGATTTGCAAATCACTGTTGCAGCCGATGTTCCTCAAGGACCTTTGGCGGGTGTGACCCTCCAAGGACAAGCTGTTGGCGCACGAGCCCGGGCGAGCACGAATCTGCCGCTCTTCGTGCGCGGTCCAGCAGGTAGTTTCGATACCACGTTCGCCACCGACGGCCGGACGTTCATTGACGGACTCGGGGCCGGAAGCCCGATCGACCTTTTCGTATCTGCCGACGATCGCATCTTTGTGCTCATTCGATGTGACGGCATACGCACGGTCGACAGCACGTGCGTCATGCGACTTACCCCGGAGGGCGCGCTCGATCCCGCGTATGGCGATGGTGGTGTCGTCAAGCTGGGATCCTTGTCCCCGTCGAGCGGCGTGCTCCTTTCGGATGGCCGCGTCGTCGTTGGAGGTGGGGCGTACGGAGAGTCCGCCGCTTACGGCGTGGTTGCCGCCGATGGACAATCGAGTGGCCCCAGGTTCTTTCCCGACTACAGTCAGTCTGGAGACACGGGAAGTACTGTAAACGCCATGGCGCTCGCGCCGGACGGCAGTGTCGTCATGGTCTTCGATGCCACGACTTATAATGATAATGATGATTTACAGACCGTGATAGGGATCACCAAAATCACGAACGCGGGGGAATTCGACGGTCAGTTTGGCATACAGGTCCCCCAGCTCCACACGGGTGGCTTCGCGAGCGCGAGCTTCGCGGGCAGCAATTCTTCGGTTGCCACGGGTGTTGCCGTGCGCCCGAATGGCAAGATCTTGATCGCGGGCAGTCAATCCGACGCCATGGGCTACCCCATCACGGGCTTCGGTTTCTTGCAGCTCGATGACGCGGGCACCCCTGACACGTCGTTTGGCACGGAGGGGCAGGCGTTGGTTTCGGCAACGTCCACTCTTCAGTCGCCCGTGCTCCGTCCCGATGGTCGAATCGTTGCAGTCGACAACACCTCGATTCTTGCCTTTACCGCAAACGGAGCTGTCGACACGACGTTCGGTGCTGGCGGCACGGCATCCCTTCAAGGGTGGCAGGGTTCGAGCGTCTCCCTCGACGATCAAGGCCGTTTCCTTGTTCCCCAGTGGGACGTCATAGGCGACATAAGCGACATCAGTCACCTCGAGTACGTTTGGCGCCTCACGCCCGCGGGTGAACCCGACCTCACGTTTGGTGTGAATGGCTTGGCAACAGGACTCGTTTCAGCGGACGGGGCAATAGGGGGTTTTGCAGCGGCTCGTGTGCAAAAAGACGGGAGGATCGTCGTTGTGTCACGTCAGACATACCGGGGGGCTGGTGGGATGGGTGGGATCGTCGTGGTCTCGCGGCTCTGGAACTGATGGCGCTTCATCGCCTGCGTTTGATTGCAGCCGGCATAACACTGCTGACAAGTAGCGAGTGCCGGCTGCAGCTTGCATAAGGTACGCTCGCGCGCGTGAGTTCGTCGCTCGATGCCCTCAAGGCAAGACTTGCCGCAACGTCTTCGTTGCGAGCCACCGGTCGCGTCATCTCTGTCACCGGCTTGAGTCTCCGCTTCAGCATGCCGGGCGTGCGCGTCGGCGACGTCGTCTCGGTTCATCGTCGCGGTGAACCGCTCGCGTGCGAGGTCGTTGGCTTCGATCACGGCGAGGCCGTGGGGATGCCGCTCGGAGCGCTCGCGGGCGTGGGTCCGGACGACGAAGTCGAAGCCACTGGCGGAGGCTTCCAGGTGCGTGCGTCGGACGCGCTGCTCGGTCGTGTGATGGATGGTCTCGGTCGCCCGCTCGATGGCAAGGGCGCTGTCACGGGGGGCGTCCTCGTTTCCGTTGATCGCGATCCGGAAGCTGCGCTCCACCGGCGTCCCGTGTGCCGCCCGCTTCCAACGGGCGTGCGTGTGATCGATGGTCTGCTCACGCTCGGCGAAGGACAGCGCGTTGGTCTCTTTGCGGGTTCTGGCGTTGGCAAGAGCATGCTGCTCGGCGCCATTGCGCGCGGAACCGCAGCGGATGTCGTCGTCGTTGCGCTCGTTGGCGAACGCGGTCGCGAGGTTGGCGAGTTCCTCGAGCATGCACTCGGCACGGACGGGCGCGCGCGCAGCGTGGTCGTCGTTGCAACGAGCGACGTCGCTGCGCTCGAGCGTCTTCGTGCTGCCCAGGTCGCCACGGCGTATGCCGAGTACTTTCGTGATCAGGGCAAGAGCGTCATGCTCCTCGTGGATTCGATCACGCGTTTCGCGCGCGCTCAGCGCGAGGTTGGCCTCGCCGCCGGAGAGCCGCCGGCGCGCCGCGGTTACCCGCCGAGCGTCTTTGCCATGCTCCCGCGTCTGCTCGAGCGATCGGGGCAAGGGTCGCGCGGATCGATCACTGCAATCTACACGGTTCTCGTCGAAGGCGGTGACATGGACGAGCCGGTCGCCGATGAAGTTCGAGGCATCCTCGACGGACACGTCGTGCTCGATCGCGCTCTCGGCGCGCGCGGCCGCTATCCCGCGGTCGATCCCACCGCGTCGCTCTCGCGCGTGATGGACGGCGTCGTCGATCCCGCGCATCGCGATGCAGCACGAAAACTCCGCGCCCTCGTCGCGCACTACGAAGCCAAGCGCGATCTCATCATGCTCGGCGCGTACGCGAAGGGCAGCGACAAGGAGCTCGACGAAGCCGTCTTGCGCATGCCGAAGATCGAGCAATTCCTCCGGCAGGCGCCGGCCGAGCACGTCGCTTTCGCGGACACGGTCGCGTTGCTGCAACAAGTCGTCGCTTGATCGGAGCTCCGGAGCGTCGCATTCTGGGATGCCGTGCGCTTCGGAAAGTTCATCGCGCTTGTCGCGTTCGTCGTTGTCGCTCTCTTCGCGGTGGGGTGCCATCGCAAAGCCGCGCCTGCCGCGTCCGAGGAGGCGTTGCCGATCATCACGGACGCGAGCGCGGGCCTGCTCTTCACGTGGATCGATGAGCGCGGCGAGTTCCACGTCGAAGAGAGCATCGCGAGTGTGCCTTCAGCATCGCGGGATCTCGTTCGCGTCCTCGATCCGTCGCGCGATCCGCCGTCGCGTGATCGCATCTTCCTCGCCGATGTTCGCGCCGCAGGTCCCGACGGTCACTATCCGGTGCGTCTTGCGGCGCGCGATGAGTTCGAATCTGTCGCTGTCCAACGACGCGGCGAGCACGGCACAGTTCTCAAGCCGCAGCAAGCTGCGAGTGCCGCTGCGTCTGCACACGGCACGGGCAGCGCCGTCGTCATCTACGGCGCGTCGTGGTGCGGTCCCTGCCACCAGGCGCAGGCGTATTTGCGCGAGCGTGGCATCCCGTTCATCTACAAGGACGTCGAGACCGATCCGAACGCGCCGCGCGAGATGCAGTCCAAGCTCGCCGTGGCCGGCATGCACGCGGGTTCGATCCCGGTCATCGACGTGCATGGCAAGATCCTCGTCGGCTTCGACGCGCGCGCACTCGATCGCGCATTAGCAAATTAGGATCATCTGCAGGGGCGGCCACGGGGGCCGCCCCTACGAGTGCGTTGTGGGCTGTAGGGGCAGACCCCCGTGTCTGCCCCCCGCGGTTGGCGTGGCGCGTGCAGGCTTTTGATCGCGTGTCCGTGTCCGTTTATCGCACGCGCGATTTGCTGCTTCTGCCGAATGTGCTCAGCGCGGCGCGCATCCCCCTCGCGTTCGCGTTTCCGATCGCCGTCCGGCGCCGTCGCATCGACGTCGCTCTCAGCATCATGCTCGCCGCTGCGGCAACCGATGTGCTCGATGGATTCGCGGCGCGCCTCCGTCAGGAGGCCACGCCGATCGGCGCCGTTGTCGACGGTGTTGCGGACAAGATCTTCGGCGCGTCCGTGCTCGGCACGCTCGTCGCGAGTCGCATGCTCGGGCCGTGGTCGGCGCTCCTGCTCGCAACGCGCGAGCTCGGTGAACTGCCGCTCGCGGTGCGGCTGCTTGTGCGCCGCAACGAAGCACTCGCCGGCAACGGCGATCGCAGAGCGAACGTGCTCGGCAAGATCGCGACGGCTCTCGAGCTCGCGGTTGTCCTCGCCGTGCTCTTCAGGATGCGTCGCCGTGCGCCGCTCCTTGGAGCGGCCGCCGCGTTCGGTGTGCTCGCGGCAGCCTCGTACTGGCGCCGTGAACGGTTATGAAATGCGTTCTCCGCGATCGGATTTTTTTCGCACGACGCGCTCGTAAATCTCGCGTTTGGGCCGGCCGCTCCACGCGGCGATTCGCTCGGCGATGGTCTTTGCGTGTGTGTCTCTATCGAGCTCCTGATCGATGCGAGCATCGATGTCGGCGTCGTCGATACTTTCAGCGTGTGCCTTCGGGGAAAAGCTCCCGAGCACGATCGCGATCTCTCCTCGCCAATCGCCGTGTTCGTTCGCGAGCTCGGCGAGCGTGCCGCGGACGAACTCTTCGTGGATCTTGGTGAGCTCGCGCGCAACGCACGCACGGCGATCGGGCATGGCCTGCGCAAGTTCGTGCAGCGTCGTGTTCGTTCGCTCCGGCGACTCGAACAGGATGACGGGCTCCGGCGTCTCGCACGCTCTGGCAATGGCGTCGCGGCGCACGCTGCCTGCACGCGGAAGAAATCCGAGGAAGCGAAACCCGTGACCGTCACCGAGTCCGCTCGCCACGAGCGCCGCAAGCACCGCGCTCGCTCCGGGCACGGGCACGACGCGGATCCCGGCAGCGATGGCGGCGTTGACGAGCGCGCCGCCCGGATCGCTCACGGCGGGCGTGCCGGCGTCTGTCACGAGCGCCATCGACGTCCCGCTCTCGAGCAGCGACGCGAGGCGCTCGACGTCGCGCTCGCTCGAGTGCTCATGCAGTGCGTCGAGAGGCTTGCCGGCGATCCCGAGGTGACTCAGAAGCTGGCGCGTGCGTCGCGTGTCTTCGGCTGCGATGCGATCGACCGAACGCAAGACGTCGACGGCTCGCAGCGTGATGTCGCCGAGGTTACCGATCGGCGTTGCTACAACATAGAGCCCGCTGTCGATCTGCCGCGTCCCGTCGCTCTTCATCCGAGCGCTTCGGTGGCGTCGCCCATCTCGCGTTTGAGGAACTCGCGAAGGCGCGCGAGCAATCGTTGCTCGAGCTGGCGCACGCGCTCGCGCGAGATCCCGAAGCGATCGCCGAGATCCTGCAACGTGAGCGGATCGTCGGCAACGAGGCGAAGATCGAAGATCGCGAGATCCTTGTCCTTGCCTCCGAGCGTCTTGCGAAAGTCCGCGAGCTTGTCTTTGACGAGCGCTTGCAGCTCCTCGTCCGCCATGGCCGTTTCGGGACCCACGCCGACGCTCGGGATCATGTCGATCTTCGAGATGGCGCGCCCGTCCGCGTCGCCCACCGGAGCATCGAGTGACTTCTCGCTCTGCGCGAGGCGCACGTCCATCTCGGCGACGTCGCTCTCGGACACGTTGAGCTGCTTGGCGATCTCCGCGTTCGTGGGATCGATCCCCATTGCCTGGAGCTCGCTTCGCTTCTTGCGCAAGTTGAAGAACAACTTCCGTTGCGACTGCGTGGTGCCGAGCTTCACGAGGCGCCAGTTGTTCAAGATGAAGCGGAGGATGTACGCGCGGATCCACCACGCTGCGTAGCTCGATAGCTTCACGCCGCGGTACGGATCGTAGCGCTTGACCGCTTGCATGAGGCCGATGTTGCCCTCTTGCACGAGGTCCATGATGTTTTTGTACGCGCGGCGATACTCGTACGCGATCTTCACGACGAGGCGGAGATTTGCGGTGACGAGGCGCGCGGCCGTTGCTGGGTCCTGCGTCTTGACGAATCGGACGGCGAGTGAGTGCGTCTCCTCTGGCGTGAGCAGCGGATGGCGCTGGATCTCGCGAAGGTAAGCGGACATCGGATCGAGCCGCTCCATCGACGTGGAGATCGGCGCGGACAGCGGCGCGGACGTCGAGCTCACGGGCTCGTCGTTCTCGACGTCGTCTTCGGTCTGCTCGGCGAACGCCTCGCCTTCGCTCTCGACGAGCTGCTCGTCCTCTCCGCCGCCGACGTCGATGGCCTCGTGCTCGGCATCCGCGTCCTCCACCTCGCGTTCCGCATGCCCGTTCGTTGCTTGCGGTGCTCGGGCGGGAGATCGAGTTTTGCGCTGCCGCGCGCGCGAAAGGTTGAGGGCCTCCGCCGCGTTCTCGGAGGCCTTCGAGATCTTCTTGCCCTTTGCGGACGACGTTTTCGACGAGCGGGGCACGGCGCCGGTGTACCACGGTTCGTCGTTCGAGTCAGCGCGGCCCCCCACCGCCCGCCGCGGCCGCTTTCGATGGACACGCGCGAGTCCGTCTCTATGCTGCGCGGTCGTGGAGCGCTCCAGACTGCCCGGCGATCTGGTGCTGACGGGTGCGGACTTCGATGCGTTTCTCGAACCTGCGCCCGCGTCGCGAAGCGGTCGCGCGAGTGCGCGTCCCGCCGTGGCTGCGGCGGCGCAGCGGCGTGCGCTCCGCGAGCGCATCGAAGCGTGGGCACGCAACCTTTTGGTTGCACGTCTCGCGCAGCTTGGATTCGCGGTTGAAGTCGTCGTGCCCGACGAAGTCGAGCAGCATCTGTCGTCGCGTGCCCCGCGCGCGATCGCGCAGCGCGTGATCTTGGTGCGTGACGCGTTCGCGCGCTCCGAGGTGCCGCGCACCGAACCGGAGTTCGATCCGTTGCGGTCGCATGCCTACCTCGCGCTGACGATCGACAGCGTCCACGTCGAAGTGAGCCTCGAAATCTGCCCGGAGGCCGAGGCCGACGTAAAGAACCTGCGCGCGCGCCTCGCGGATCCCACGGAGCTCCTCGAGCTTCTCACGCTCTTCGAGACGTTGCCCGTCGAGTTCGCGATCGGCGTCATCGGCGTGCCGAGTTTTCCGCGCGCGACCGCGGCGGACGGCGACGAGCTTCGCGCCTTGCTCGACGACAGCCAGCGAAACGGTCGCCCGCTCTGGATCGGCTGGAGCGTCAAACGCGAGATCGCCCTCGCCCATGCGCCGGTGCTCGACGAACAACTCGCCGACGCGCTCGTCGTGCTCGCGCACGCGTACAAACTCATCGCGTGGGCGCCCGACAACGATCTCATTCGCGCGGGGCGCGGGCCGCGTCGCCGCGCGCGTCCGCGCGACGAGATGCGTGAGCGTGTTCGAGAAGAGCGCCGCGCGAGCAAGCGACGCAGCGTGCGCAAAGGCCCCGTGCGCGTCGAGGGGACGCGGCGTGAACGCGAAGACTCGCGCCGTCCGCTCTTGTTGGCCGAGCGCGAGACCGTGCTCTCGCGCAGACCGCGGTCGGGGGAGATGCACGAGGACGCGCGCGCCGAGACGGGCAACGCGCGAGCCTTGCCGGTGCGCAGGCCCATCATGCAAACGACGCTGCGCGCGCGAGGTGCGCGCCCCGCCGTGTCGGCCGATTCTGCCGTCCCGATCGACAAGGGAACGCGCGTGCGCGTGCTCCGCGGCCCGTTCGCGAACAAGATCGGCGTCGTGGAGGCGCTCGACGGCAAAGGCCGCGCGCGCGTGCGACTCGGGCTGCTCGCCGCCACGCTCGATCGGAACGACCTCGTCGCGAGCACCGAGAACTCGCGTCCGCTGATCCGCAGCTCCCACCGCCGCCTGCGTTGAGGTGTATCCTCGCCGCCATGGCTTAAGGTGACCCATCCGCCATGGCTTCGCCTACGGCTTGCCATGGCCGCCTTCCCTTGGCCTCGTGCTCGTCAGGCGCGCCAGGGCGCGCGCCTTCCTGCGCGCGGGGCAGGGAAGGCTCGTGGCTGGTGAAACATTGGGGAACGATAACGACGTTTTGACCTGCAGGCTCGCCGCAGCCCATCTGGGCTGCCATTTGTCCTATTTCATCAAAATCGAACAACGCAGTCGACCCTTCCCCTTAAAATATGAACGACGCCGTTAATGTGGCCCTTGAATCTCGAGTTCATCAAATCGTTAAGCGGCACAGGCGAAAGCAGCGGTTTTTTGAAGTTCACGTCGCCACTCAGCAGGTGATCCTTTATGTCTCGCCAAAATGCGTCGTACTCCATACAGTAAAGATAAATATTCTCGTCAACCTTTTTATTGTAAACAAAGAGGCCGCCCAGGCTTTGCCTTCTTTGATAATCTTTGTCTTCAAAAAAGAAATAGGATCCATCTTCCATCTTATCTCACCGTTTATGTTAAATGGCAACCGGGAATGCGGTTGCGATTTTATTGGTCCCTGATTCAACAGTTATTTGAATATGGTTAAGAGTGCTTCCGCTCCCTAGCCTCCCTCCCTCTATGCCGGCATTTGCGAATGGAATTATGTAGTTAGTCCGAGCTCCAGCCGGCGCGCCACTGATGCCCAGTCTTTTTGCCTCCCCCCAGGCTTGCTGCGTCATGTGTATGGGATTGCCTGAAAACACACCATGACGATCTTTAGTTAGATCGTCAACTCCATGAAGTTTGACATGTTCCTTTCTCGTTCGTCCTCGTGGATCGACGCCGCTCCAGTCTAAAGGCCCCGTGGGACCGCACGAACTTCTATTCTTCTTGTTTCTCAGCCCAAGCGGATCGATCCATGTGAGCGGGTCCGACACATACCCATACAAATTAAGCCCACCCGCCAACTCAATCGGATCAGGCGATAAATACCTCCCCATCTCCGGGTCGTAGTATCGGAAGTGATTGTAGTGAAGCCCGCTCTCCGCATCGTACCACTGCCCGAGGAATGGCTGCCCGCCGGTCTCCCCATGGCGCTGGAAACCATCGCCCCATGTCCCCTTCTGATACACATACTCAAGCTTGCCATCCAATCCGACTTCCTCCGCCGGGGAGTTGTTCTGGTCGGGCAAGATGAAGTGCACAGCCCCATCGTCACGGAGAATCGGGCACCCGCCACCCGGCTCATGGACGTAGCTTTCGACAAGCTCGTCGTTCCTGAGCGTATGAAGCAGTTCGTGACCCATCCAGACGAATCGCCAAACGTCCCCCGTCGGGCTCCTTTTCTCGATGCGGCGCCCTGAGGCGTCGTACCGGTACTCCCACTTCTTGCCATTGGGTGTGGTGAGAGCAGTCAGCTCCCCGCGCGCGTTCCAATCGTATCGGTATGTGTACTTTTCCGCTCCACGCGAAACGGTCTTCGAGATCACCTGCCCATTGGCGTTGTATTGCAACTCCGTCGTGGGCCTCCCCGGACCTGCCAGAATGACATTGCGACCGCCTCCGCCTTGCTCGTAACCCTGGCTGGTTTCGGTATGCGGAAAACCTTTCGCCACTTGCGCCACCGCGTCAAACGGTGGCTCACCGTACACACGGCGATCTTGGTGCTCCACTTCGCCGAGAGCCGCCGTCAGTGCTGCTCCATGCTGCGTCACCGCGTGATAATAGCGATTCTGGCAGGCGTCATACATGTAGAAGTCACTGGCGCCGTTTGACCTCACAACTCCGGTGAGGTCCCCTCGCACGTTGTGCAACAGGCGCGTGGTACCTCGCTGCTTGTCCTGGATGCTCTCCAGGAACCCCCGTGCATCAAAGCCAAAGCGTCGCACTACCTCCGGCGCAAAAGGTTTTGCGCCCGGTCGGGTGTCCGGCGTCCGATGAAATGCCTGTTCCAGAAGCCGCCCAACAGAGTCGTACCCCTGTTGGAAGTACCCCGCTTGTCCAAGCTGACGACCAATTTCTCTGCCGAGTGCATCGCGCGTGAAGTCCACCGCAACATCGCCATACTTGATGGATTGGCAGTCACCTCCAGGGGTCCATGAGAAGGAGGTAGCAGGTCCGTAGGGCGTGGAATACTCAATTGGCTGCCCCATCATATCGAGCTTGCGCTCAACCTTCACTCCATCTTGTTCTTCGGTCAGGATACGACCTTGCGCATCGCGATGCAGCGCCAACTTGGACGTAGGCGCCTCGATGTTGGTGAGAAGCCCGTCCAAATCGTACCCAAACTTCGTCTCCCCGTCGAGATTCGTCTGCTTGGAAACAACCCCCCGCGCGTCGTATTCGTACTTGGTTTTCTGCCCTGCGCCATCAACCGTTGCAACGACCCTTCCGCGCTTGTACTCCGTCTTCAGGATGCGACCGTCGAAGGTTTTGCGCGAGATAATGCGCATATCGGCATCATACTCGAAGGTATACTCGGCATCGTTCGCATTGATGATTTTGGTTAATTCCCCGGGCTCGGTACCCCATTCGAGCTGTGTCACCGCTCCTACTTCATCGATGAGCCTCACGAGCATTCCACAGGAGCTCAGTTCCAGACTTCTCGTGGCTCCACCCGCCAAGACTACCCGGATGCTCCTGTCATCATCGCTGACATGGCGCTCATAAATGCATTCGTCGCGATCCTTGACACGCATCGAGCGGCCGTCTTCATCCAGGTAGGTGATGTGCAGCGTCTGACCGAGAGGGTCCGTCTCCGTCAGCATCCTCCCCATTGCATCGCGCGTGTACTCCCACGTCTGACCGTCCCAGTTCGTGGAAGCCAGAATCCCTCCTCGCTCGTCGTAGAAGTTCGATGTTGTCGCGCCCGATGGCGCCGTAGTCCTCCGCACTTCTCCGTACGACGTGTACTCGTACTTCCATGGGGGTTCGTCATTGATTTGGATGCTCGTGACGTTGTGGTCATCGTCGTGGGTAAACTTCACCCTTGTGGCTACCTCGTCGTTGACCAGCTCCTCATACGCTGTCAGCCGGTGCTCGTCGTCGTAGTGAAACTCCGTCTTCTCTCCACGAGAGGTGCGGATGCACTTGGTCCGCCCCAAGTCGTCAAATTCATGGTCGATGGTGGAGCCATCTTCCCGGCCATACTGGATGGGGCGCGCCTCTTGGTCGAAGACTTGGCTTGTGACGTTGCCCGTCGGCGAAATCGCCCTGTGCACCTGCCCGCGCTTGTTCCACGTGTACTGCGTCACCTTGCCGTGGCTGTTGGTCACCCGCGTGATGCGCCCATTCTTGTCTATCTCAACGTTGCACTCCTCAAACCCATCCGTCCCCCTCGCATGCACGCACGCGTCCCCCTCGTAGTGCAAGTCATAGGTCGAGCCGTCGCGTGACTGTTCGTGGGTGATT
>Ga0123357_10002230_pt1 | contig 21400 bp, 22 predicted proteins | sample TergutEmb28metaG_FD_89873 | JGI IMG/M metagenome (GOLD analysis project Ga0123357, IMG submission 89873) | Embiratermes neotenicus P4 segment gut microbial communities from Petit-Saut dam, French Guiana - Emb289 P4 | ecosystem: Host-associated > Arthropoda: Insects > Digestive system > Gut ... | reverse complement strand
TGCCAGCACCTTGATGGCCGACGCGCCTGAGTACTTGACGGCGTTGGCCATTGCCTCGCAGGCAACGAAATAGGCGGCAGCGGCCGTGGCCTGAGGCGGCTCTGACGTCAACTGATACCGCAGCGAGACTGGGATCGGCGACGTCGCGCCCGCAGCCGCCAACGCGGCGGCCAAACCGCGCTCGGCCAGCACCGGAGGAGCGATGCTGCGAGACAGGGCGCGAAGATCAGCGATCACCGAATCGTTGAGCTTTTTGGTGCTAGCGATTAGCGCCGATGCGGCGTCCACGTCGCCCTCCCCCAGACGCCGCTGCGCGGCATCCAGATCCATACCCAGGCGGATCAGCGACTGCTGCGGGCCGTCGTGCAGGTCACGCTCAAGGCGACGCAGCCCGTCCGATTCGGCACGTCCAAGCTGATCACGGGCCTGTGACAACTCGGCCACCCGGCGCTCGAGCGACGCCCGGTCCTGGCTCAGCAGACCCCTCGCCAAACCGAAATGTATCGCGGCGCATCCCCGGATGACGGCCGGCAACGTCAACAACGCAAACACGCCAACACCAAAGTCGAACACCCCCGCTGGAATGGGCCAGCCGAGCGTGTGCATCAGCCAACCGGAACCGCTGCCAGTGGCCCCATAGTGTTGCGTGATCCCCTCCCAAATCGGACCGGTGAGGCCCGCGACAACCATGGCCCACCAAGTGATCGTCACAGACCATGTGAGGCATGAGATCGGCAGGGCCAGGATGCCATGCAATGCCTCGCGCCACAGATCAGGATTCCGAAGCGTACGTACAAACCGTGCCCACAGCGTCCCGGCTGGCAACGGCACCTTGACTTCCTCAACCACCGTGCCGCAGGCGTGTAGGCGCAAGCGTTCGATACGGGCGAACCCTCGCGCGGCGACCAAAGTTCCCACACCGATCGGCAACCCGACCCAAATGATGGCAAGGCCCACCCCCAACGCCAGCCCCGTCACAATCACAATGAACGATGTCAAAGCTAGCGGGAACGTCGCAAGAAGATAGACGGACTCGCGGCCGGTGCGCGTCGCGATCGTGCCTAACCAGCCGTGGTGATCACTTTGTGGGCTCATGTATTAGCGCTCCTGGAACTTGAGACAAGTGTTGCACGACGGCACAGCCGCCGCACACCTCAGTCTTCCGTGCCCCAGAATCTATGTCATTGGTGCTGGCCGCCGTCTTTGAGGGTGGGGCTAGCACCATACATCAAGTTCACTTAACGGTTATTCGCCCAGCAGACCCTGGACGAACTGTTCCGGATCAAATGGCGCCAAGTCGTCAACACCCTCACCCAGGCCCACCAGCTTCACGGGGACGCCTAGCTCGCGCTGCACCGCCACGACAATGCCACCCTTGGCCGAGCCATCCAGCTTCGTCAGCACCAAGCCCGTCACATCAACCGCTTCGGCGAAAACGCGGGCCTGGGCCAAGCCGTTTTGGCCGGTGGTGGCATCGACAACCAACAACACTTCGGTCACGGGCGCCAGTTTCTCAATGACGCGCTTGACCTTGCCCAGCTCGTCCATCAGGCCAACCTTGGTGTGAAGGCGCCCGGCGGTGTCAACCAGCACCACGTCGGTGCCGTCCTTGACGCCTCGCTCGACAGCTTGGTAGGCCACCGATGCCGGGTCGGCACCCTCGACACCGCTGACCGTCTCGACGCCGACGCGCGAACCCCAGGTGGCCAACTGCTCGGCGGCGGCGGCCCGGAAGGTGTCGGCCGCCCCAAACAACACCGTGTTACCTTCCGCCACCAGCAGGCGTCCCAGCTTGCCGACGGTGGTCGTCTTACCCGTGCCATTGACGCCCACCATCATGACCACGGCGGGGACGCCGGCGCCATGGGCAAGGTTGAGCGAGCGGTCAAGGGTCGGATCGACCAGCGTCAGCAGATCATCGTGCAGCACTTGACGAGCCTGCGCCGGGTCGGAGGTGCCTTCGACACCCAACTTGGCCCGTAAGGCGTCGACCAGTTCGGTCGTCGGCCCAACGCCCAGGTCAGCCGACAGCAGCGTAGTCTCGAAGGCGCCCCAGGTGGCGGCGTCCAGCTTGTCGGCCGACAACAGATCGGCCAGAGCCCTCGCCAGGCCGTTCCGCGATGACGCCAGACGGCGGCGCAGACGCACCATGCGGCTGGCCGGCTGCTCGGGGGTCTCCAGAGTTGGCTCGACGACTGCCGGCTTCTCAGCCGGCGGCGTTTCAGCCGGCACGGCAGCCACCTGTGGCTGGGCTGGGGTTTCAGGCGATGCCGTGGTAGGGACCGCGGGCGCCACCTCGACAGACTTGCGCCGCTTCACCACCAACCCGATGATCAGGCCGACGACAGCAAGAATGACGACCACCGCGATGGCCAAAAACAGAAAATTGATCACCTGACGATCATAGGATATTTTGTCCAGTCAATAGTGCGTAAGCCGGTTTGAGCTGGCGGCGGCGCAGACGCCTGCCCAGACCTGGTGGCCACCCAGACCGTGCGTCGAGTACGGCGTCTGTGTGCTCGGGGCCGGCTGGAGCACGCCATTGAACTACAACATTTGGCCGGAGGCTGGCGACCGCGCAGAGATGACGGCAGTCAAGCACCGGGGTGATCGCGAATGAACTCGTCGGCTTGTTCAGGCGTTAGATCGCCGTGTTTGACGCGACTGGCGTAGATGTCCACATACGTTTGGCCTGTCATCTTCTGGATGGTCGCGGCAATCTGGTCGGTCACCTCACGCAGCGCCTTGGGGTCGGACTCCCGCCCCAGGTACTCGTCGAAATGCATTGGCTGGCCAAACTCCAACTTTGAGTCCTTCATCGTCGGCAGGCCGAGAAACCCGCGCTTCAGCCTCGTGTTGGTGCAGGCTAGCGGGTAGACGGGAGCCCCAGTAGCCAATGCTAGATAGGCCACACCAGTATGGAAGCGGTAGAGCCGACCGTCTGGCGAACGGGTGCCCTCAGGGAAGATGCCCACCATCTCGCCGTTCTTCAGTTTGTTAACCAGCAGACGCATCGACTCGCGAGCCGACACCCCGCCTTTGGTGTCGATCGGCACTTGGTGGGAGATGTGCAGGAAAAACAGCGCCGCACGCCCGCCGAGGTTTTTAGCCTCGAAGAACTCCTTCTTAGCCGGCATATAGATGCGCCGACGCACCAGGATCACCAGGGGAAAAGTATCGCCAGCACCGACGTGGTTGCCCGCGATGATGGCGGCACCGGTCTTCGGCAGAGTATCGAGCCCAATGAAGTTCGGGTGCAACACAAGCTTGATGATCGGCCTGCCCAACCACCATTTCAGAAAGTCATATAACACCAGGCTCAGCTTACAAGATGCGTAAGCTACCTGTATGGCAACTGACATGGACGGCGCGGCAGACGACGACGCTCGCTTCGCCCGGTTGATCCAAGACGAGTTCGGCGTCGCCGTCGAGGGGCCAGCCACGTCTGAGGACATAGCCCATGCCAGCCTGGCGCACCCGGCAGGCTCGGGTGTCACTGGCAAGTCTCGCAAAACCCGACGCCCGAAGCAGCAAGACTCGGGTGGCCCCGCCTGGTTCTCGCTCGACAAGGCAATTGACGCGGCCGAACCCGATGTCGAACCGTTTGTACCACCTGAGACGACCCCCCTGCCCCGCCCCCGTAACCGGCTGGCAATGCTCGGGGTCGCACTGCTGGTGGTAGCTGTCGTCATCGGTGTGGCGTGGTTGCTAGGTGTTCCCGTGCCGGTGTGGCTGCGAGGCGGAGCTGGCTTGCTCGTCGGCGCCGCCCTGGCTGTTCTACTGGCTAGCCTTCCCCGTCACAAGGACGACCCGATGGACGAGGGCGCCGTCCTGTGACTATCGCAGGATGACGAAAAAGCTTCCCTAGTTGACGCACCAGGCCTGCGACCAAGCTGGCAGATCGACGTCCGACGAAGCTTGACCTTGCCATAGCTGGCTGATTGCCGTCATGGCATCACCGCTCAGGTGGCTGCGAATAAGGCCCACCAGCACCTGGGAGACCGCGTAGGCCGTGTTCTGCGCAGTAGCATCAGTTCCGCCGAAGGCGGCATCTAACGGCGGCGTCAAACCACCGTTGCAGGCCGCTTTGGCCAAAGCTTGCTCATCGGCGGCAGTGGTCGGCGACCCCGCCACAGCGATGTTCTCTGCCAGACCCTCCGAGACCCATGTGGCACCGGGCGACACAGGCACGCCCGACGTCGCGACATGAACACCCTCATGCGTCAGCAGAAGCGTCTGCTGATCAGGCGTCAGGGTGGCAGTTGTTTGCGGGTTGACGATAATGTGAGCCACCGGGTCCTGGGACGAATCGGACGCTGGCCCCTCGACCCGCGTAACGGCACCCGCCGTTGCGTAGTCGGCCGACGAGGCCAGACCCAGCAGTTGAGCAAACGCCGAGGCGTCCTGCGGCAGTTCCACTGTCAGGTTGTCGTTCCACAACGCCGCCAAGTCGCCGAGGTCAGCACCGGCCACGGCCTTCTGGGCGGCCTGGGCGGCCGATGCCCACGCCTGGGCGGTGCCGGACGGCATGCTCGTGCTGACCAGCACTGTCGACGCATCGTCGCCTAGGATTTGCAAGGGCTGTACCAGCCAAATTGGCGCCGAGCTACCGCTTTGGGGCTCCAGATCAGCCACATGGCACCCGTTGGCGGCACAACTGGTACTTCCGACCTGGCTGGAAACTGACTGGTCGTCGCCCGGCCAACGCCAGTCGGCCCATAGGCTGCCCGATTCGCCTGCCGTGAAGGTCACTTGTTCTAACAAACCCAAGTTGGCCCACACCCAGCCACGAATGCCCGCAGCCGTCTCACCGTCTGTCAGCACAGTGAAGGTCGTCTTGTCGCGTGTCGATACCGCCGCGTTCAGTTTCGTCATCAGTTGCGTCACGTTGGCGGGTAAGGACGGGTGCCCCGCACAGCCAACAAACCCACCAAGTACCAACAGGCAGGCCGTCAGCCAAACGAGACGTCTCCGCATCAGTGGATCAGGGTGGTGGGGTCGAAGTATTGGCCCAGCCCGTTGATCGCCTGGAAATGCACATGGCAGCCAGTGGAAAAGCCCGTTGACCCGACGTAACCGATGATGTCGCCTTGTTTGACCTGCTGGCCGACCTGCACCATCACCCGCGATTGATGCCCGTAACCCGTGCTGAAGCCGTATTGGGCGTGGACGATCTCGACGTAATTACCTAGATCACCGGTCCAACCGGCCACCGTCACGAAACCGTCACCCGACGCCACAATCGGCGAATCGCAGGGTTTGGCCAAGTCAACGCCAGCATGGAACTCGGGCGACCCATAGATCGGATTGGTGCGCCAACCGAAAGGCGACGTCAGCACATAGTTGTCAACTGGCCAGATGAAGGAGCCGTCCGGCACCTGGATGGGCGGGCCCTCCGCCGTTGTACCATTTGCGACCGAAGCGCCGATCGCAGCCTGTTGCTCGGCCGTCAAAGTGCTTAACAAACGTTGCGCCGCCGCCACCTTGGACTGGGCCGACTGGGTCAACTGCTGCTGCTGGTCTTTCTCAGTTTGGATCTGTTGGATCGTGGTGTCCAAAGTGGACTCCAGGTCATTAAGCCGCTGCTGGTTCGACACAAAGCGCGCGATCTGCTCGTCCAACAAAGTATTGACCGACGACACCACTGTCAGGTTGTTCAAGAAGGTGTCAGGTGAGTCATTGAACAAGAAAGTGGCGGCCATGCTTATGCCGCTGACCGGACTTTGGGACGATACAAGCCAGGCGATCGCCGGACGCATGGCGTCGAGCTGAGCCTGCTGAGTGGCAATTTCGTCCGTCAGTTGCGACTGCTGCGTCTGGGCGGCAGTCAGGCGTTCTTGTGAATCGGCGTAGTTGGATTCGGCGGTGTCATACTCGTCACTGAGTTGCTGCAACTGGGCTTTGGCGTCTGAAATCGGATCGGCGACGGCGCCTGGCAAGCTCAGGGAAAAACTGGCCACCAGCATGGCAAGGCCGCAGCTGGCACCCAGTGCCACCCGCGCCCTGCCGAGCCGCATTTCAGACCAACCGCCTTGCCGTGGCATAGGCGCCGTAAATCGGTGCCACTTTGACGCCAGTCGCTGGCGTCGACGCGTGAACGATCAAGCCGTTGCCGATGTAGATGGCGACGTGACTTATCGGGCTGTAGAAGAACACCAGATCACCTGGGAGTAACTGCGACCGGTCAACCGGGGTGCCGAAAGCCGCCTGCCCGCTGGCGCTGTGTGGTAGGCCGATGCCGATTTGTGCATAGGCAACCATCGTCAAACCGGAGCAGTCGAAGGAACCCGGGCCCGCCCCGCCGTAGGTGTAAGGCTTGCCGACCTGTTGCAGAGCCCAGGCCACCACCGCCTGCGCGGCGGCACTGCCACCGGCACCGGCCACGGCAGTGCCATTGAACGACATCTGTGCCGCCAACATAGCCTGCTGCGCGGCCGTCAGTTGATCGACGACCTTCTGCTGCGCGGCCTGCGCTGTCTTGGCCTGATCGAGCAGTTGCTTTTGCTGGGCCACCTCGGTGTCGATGGACTGAATGGTCGTCTGCAACGAATCATTCAGGTCAGCCAACCGCTGCTGCTCAGAAATGTAACGGGCCACCTGCTCATCGATCAGGTTATTGACCGAGGCTGCGGTGGCCATGTTGTTCAAGAAGGCATCGGGCGAGTCGTTAAGCAGGAAACTGGCTGTCATATCGATTGACGCGCCCTGACGCTGCGTCGTGACAATCCAAGCAATCGCTGGCTTCATCGCGTCAAGCTCAGCTTGCTGCGCCTGGATCTGGCCGGTCAGCTGAGCCTGCTGGGCCTGAGCGGCAGCCAAACGCGTCTGCGAGTCGTTGTAGTTTTGCTCGATCGTCGAGGTTTGCTGCTCCAGATCGGTCAGCTTGGCTTTGGCGTCAGATATCGGATCAGCCGAAGCGGTTGGGCCCCCGGCAACCATGCCTGTGACAATAACAGCCACACCGCATGCTGCTGCCAGAATCGGTCGCAACACCCTGGTCAATCTCATTCAACCCTCATTCGTCAGACAATTTCAGTTAGCGGCCAATGGCGCGCATCCTTGGGGCAGTTGGACACAACCCCAAGATGGGAAGCTGAGAAAAGTTTAGATGATTCTCAGAATGGTTTCAAGCCGCGTGGCGCAATGGCGCGTCGTCGGGCTGGACCAAGCGCAACGGTGGCACCAGTTGTGAGCGCGACAAAACTGCCAAAGCGGCCTGCTCCTCGGCGTTCAGGGTGGGCGTCGGCCCCGCGCCAAGCAGAAAACCGACGACACAGTCGTCACAACTGCTTCTTGAGGCGAGGCAGCGGGCGCAATCAATCTTGATCGTTTTCATAACAAACACCTAACCAGGCGCCACTGACAATTTGTGTCAGCAGGCCCGCCTAGGCTCTGATATGTGACATTTGAGGTACAGCCGAGCCTTCTTGATCTAGGCGTGCCGCTGCGTGACGTTCTGTTCTGCGTCGTCGATCTGGAAACCACCGGTACCGGCCCGGAGGCGGCCATCACCGAGATCGGGGCGGTGCTGGCACAAGGTGGGCAGGCGAAAGGCGAATTCCAAACCATGGTCAACCCCGCCCAACACGTGCCCGGCATGATCACCGTGCTGACGGGCATCACCGACGCTATGGTAGAGGACGCGCCGCCGATCGGCGTCGTGCTGCCAAGCTTCCTAGAGTTCGCCCGAGGCGCCGTCCTGGTAGCGCATAATGCCCGCTTCGACGTTGGGTTCCTGCAACGGGCAGCGGCCGCTCAGGACATCGAGTGGCCGGCGTTCGACGTCGTCGATACCGTCGCCGTGGCCCGTCAGGCGCTGCACCGGGACGAGGTGCGCGACGTCAAGCTGGGCACTCTGGCAAGGTTTTTCCACACCGCCACGCAGCCCGACCATCGGGCGCTGTCAGATGCCCGCGCGACCGTTGACGTGCTATATGGGCTCTTCGAGCGCCTCGGCAATCTTGGCGTGACAACGCTTGACGATCTGATGGAGTTCACCCGTCGCGTCTCGCCGGCCCGTCGCGCCAAGCGGGTGTGGGCCAAGGCGTTACCGCCGGCGCCCGGCGTCTATTGGTTTTACGCAACAGGCACGCACCCCCGCCTACCGGACGGGCAAGGCCGCGAGGTGCTCTACGTTGGCAAAAGCGCCAATCTGGCACGGCGCGTCGCCACCTATTTCACGGCTAGCGAGACGCGTTCTCGTATGGACGAGATGGTGCGCGTGGCGTCAGGCGTCGAGTACATCGTCTGCGCCACACCGCTGGAAGCCGAAGTCCGTGAGCTGCGCCTGATCGCCGCCCACCAGCCGCGATACAACCGGCGCTCGCGACGTCAAGATCGCCTGCTATGGGTCAAACTGACAGCCGAGCGCTTCCCAAGGTTTGCCACAGTGCGCCATGTCGGGGTCGATGACTGCCAGTACTGGGGGCCATTCACCTCACGCCTGGACGCCGACGACGCCGTGGCGGCGCTGCAAGGCGTTTACGGTCTGCGGACGTGCAGCCTGCGGTTGGGCACAAAGCCGATGCCTGAGTGCGCGCTGGGCGAAATGGACCGATGCTTGGCGCCCTGCCGCAACCCCGGCGTCACCGCTCAGCCATACGCCGAGGTCGTCGAGGCGATACGCCAAGCCCTGCTGCGCGACATCCGACCGACCCTGCAGGTCGGCGGCAAGCAAGTGCGCCAACTCAGCCAGCAGCAGCGCTTCGAGGAAGCTGCAGACGCTACTCGGCGCCTCAACGCCTACCGCGGGGCGGTCAGACGCTGGCACCGGCTGGTGGGGTTGGGGCGTTGCCGCCAGATCGTCGCGGCCAAACGAGTGGACGGCGTCTGGCAGATTCACGTCATCCGACACGGGTTTCTGGCGGCGGCAGCCGTCGCGCCACCTGGCACTTCCCCGCGTCAGGTGGCCGAGGACGCCGTCACGCTGGCCGCCACCGTGCTGCCCGGCCCGCACGACCTGCCGGTGGGCACCGTCGAGGAGGCCGAGCGCATCGCCGATTGGCTGGAAACCCCGGGCACCCGCATCATTGAGATCGACGGCGAATGGTCGTGGCCGGTGTTCGCCGGTGTTGACGACGCCTCAATGCCAGGGCTGATCTGGGGTGGCCCTATTCCTCAACCGTCACCGAGTTAATGACGACATCTTGCATCGGGCGGTCGGCGCGCCCGGTCCGGACGGCAGCGATCTTGTCGACCACCTTGACGCTAGCCTCGTCGTCCACCTCGCCGAAGATTGTGTGCTTGCGGTTCAGCCAAGGGGTCGGCGCCACGGTGATGAAGAACTGCGACCCATTGGTGCCGGGACCGGCATTTGCCATGGCCAAGATGTAGGGCTTGTCGAAAACACGTCCCGGGAAGATCTCGTCGCCAAACTGATAGCCCGGGCCGCCGCGGCCAGTACCCGTTGGGTCGCCGCCTTGAATCATGAAACCGGGAATGACGCGGTGGAAGATGACGCCGTCATAGAAGGGGCCGGTTGTCTTGGCGCCAGACTCGTCCGTGAATTCCTTCGTGCCGGTAGCCAGGCCGACGAAGTTCGCGACGGTCTTGGGAGCCTCGTCGTCGAACAAGTGTAAAACGATGTCACCCTGGTTGGTGTGCAATGTTGCCTTCACTGTGATCCTTTCGATACATACAAACAGGCCACTCCATTGTGCCCTAATAACGCCACGAAACCAGCTACTGGCATCGTCTGTCGGCTGAAAGTTGCCCCGGTGGCGCGACGGCGGCGATGTGCCGTGATAGGTTGAAGTGGTCGCGCCTGATCACAGGCCGGAAGTCCTCACTCGACTACGAGCAGGACAAGAAGGAGGATCCCATGTCCGGAAAGCACATCACATTTGATGATGTCAGAACCCAGGTCGGCGAAGCTGCCAACCAGGCCAAGGAAATAATCGTTCCATTTGCTCTTGATGCCAAGGATCGCATCGTGCCATTGGCAATCGACGCCAAAGACCGTCTTGTGCCACTGGCCGAGGCAGCCGTCGAGAAGGCCCGTCCGTTGGCCTTGGATGCCAAGGAGCGCCTAGTTCCGTTGGCCGAAGTGGCCATGGAAAAGGCCCGGCCAATCGTCGGGCAGGCCCGCGACAAGGTGACTGCGGTAGTCGAAGCCGATGTCATTCCGCATTTGGTCGACCTGCGCGATCAAGTCGAACCACTGGCGGCAGTGACAGCTCTCAAAGACGAGGACTTGGTGCCCGCCACTCCAGAGGCCAAGAAACGGCGCCACCCGATCCTCAAGGCGCTCGTCCTAGCGATTCTCGGCGCCGCTATCGGGCTGGTCGTCAAAACGCTGCTCGAGTCTCGTGATGACGGTTGGGAACTTCAAGACGACGCGGTGGACGCGGGACTCGAACCGGCCGCAGAGCTTGCCGAACCGGCCCCCGCCAACCAAGATGCACCGATCGACTACGGCGAGGGCTCCTATCGTGGCGACAACCCACCTGAAGGCTTCACCATCAAGGGCAATGAGCGGTCGATGAAGTTCCACGTCCCGACAGCCCTCGGCTTCGAACGCACTGTAACCGACCTTTGGTTCAGCTCACCCGAGGCCGCCGAGCGGGCTGGATTTACCCGCGCTCTGCGCTAACCGTCTTTTCGGACAACACACCATCGGCTTGGGTTGACACCTGAACCCGAGGGTGTGGCAGTGTTTGCAGCCCGACGACAAATCTTGACGGCTGACACGCTAAGAGCACACCTTGCAAGGGGCTACTGGTAGGTGACGCCCACATCGGGCGTCCCGATCCCTTGGGGGTGCCACAATGTTTTATGAGGACGTCGACGACGACCAGGACGAAGAAGTCACCTGGACCGACTGGGTGTCGGCCGAGCCTTTCCGGGCATGGCTTAGCCACCTGACGGCTGCGACCGGTATAGAGCCTCTGGCCATCGGCGTTGCCGCTGGCATTCCAACAGGGGTCGCCAGGTCACTTGCCAGCTCGAATTCAAGGCCACGCCGAATCCGTGCTATTGACGCCATCGGACTGCTGTCGTTGAACCCAGACACCCTGGTGTTCAATGGCCAAACTCTGTGCGACGCCCGACCTGCCCACCTATCGCTGCTGGAGCTTCGCTCGCACCGCCCAAGCGCCACCATGCTTTCACGGCGGCTAAACATCGGACTCGATGTCGCCGGAGGGCTGATCGACGGGTGGCTCGACGTTTGCCAACGATCGACTGCCTGGGGTTGCATCGCGCTGGCCAGTCAAATCACCTATGAGCGTGCTAGACCTAGCTCTAGGACTAGCGCTTATTCAAGCGCTAAAACCAGCGCGAGTTCACGCGTTGCCGCTGACGATTTCTTCGAGCTGGCTGAGGCGGCCTGACATGGGCCTCATCTGGTGGACCGTCGGCTCAGGCTTGCTGACGCTGTTGCATGGCCTCGTGATCGTCCCATGCTTGCCCGAACCGCCGGACGGGGCGGAGCTCGGCAAGGTGACCTACGCCGCCTTGCTGACGCCACGCCGTTTGGCCGGATTGATAGCAATGACGGTCGCCGCCCAGGCCGCCCTGCTGTTCGTCACGCCAGAACAGCGCCCGCTCTGGTTGGTCTTCAGTTCGACCGTGACCACGCTCGTCTGGGTTGACGCCTGCACCACCTGGCTGCCGTCCCGTTTATCTTGGCTGGCCACGGGCGAGCTGGTGTTAGCGGCCGGAATCGCTTTGATGCTGACGTCCAACCGCTCTCAGTTACTGGCCCACTTGCTGCTGGGGGCAGCGGCGGCCTGGCTGCTCTGGTGGGGTTTCTACCGCATCAGCCGGGGTGGGTTCGGGTTTGGGGACGTCCGTCTGGCGCCTCTGGTGGGCGCCATGGGAGCCACGATGGGTGCCAACGGCTGGTTCACCGCACTGCTGGCAAGTTCGCTCCTAGGCGCGGTTTGGGGGCTAACCGCCGGTCGGCGGCGCCCGGCACCGGGGACCACCGGAGGTTTTGCCTACGGTCCATGGCTGTGGGCAGGGCCTTACGTCGCCCTAGGCTGGACCGCCATCACTTATTCGTGATGCGCAACTAGTGACGGCTGGCCGCGCCGGGCACCAGGATGGTGTCGTCGAGTGCACCCGCTTGATCGGCCCGGATGACATCCGCCACCACGCCCGGTAGCGTCAACGGATCGATCGGCATAGGCGCCACGCCGTCAGCCCGCGACCAAGTTGCCAACCACCCGTCCATCTGACGGGCCACTAGCAGCACCGTCGGCGGCGGGTCGTTGAATTCGTCCTTGATCTGGTAGCTGACCCCCATACCGCCCAGCGGTGTCGCTTCGCCGTCAAGGATGACGCAATCAAAGACCGACTCGTCCAGCGCTGCGATAAGGGCTGCTGGTGTGGCGAATTGTGTTACAGCCACGGGTGGCAAATCATCGGCCAGGCTATTGCCTAAGGCCGCGACGACCTGTTCACGCACGATGCGATTGTCTGAATAGACTGCCAGTGCCAGCACTGCGCCGCCGCGGCCGACTTTAGTCGTTTTTGCCATGACGCCGCCGCTTACTTGGTGTCCGGTGCGGCGTCGGCCTCGGCGGCGATAATCTCGTCCTCCACTTTGCCGACGGCATCGGTCGCAGCAGCGGTAGCTGCCTTAGGTGCGGCTTCGACGGCCGGCGCGTCCGGGGCCGCAGCTATGCCGAGTTGAGCCTTCATCGACGCCAACTCATTGTCGACGGCCGACTGCGACGCCATCGCGTCAAGCTGGCGGGTGATGTCGTCCTTGTAAGTACCAGTCGGGTCTTCAAGCGCCCCCGAAGACAGCAGCTCGTCGACGGCCGTAGCCCGGGCCTGCATCTCTTGCGTCTTGTCCTGGGCACGCTGGATGGTCTGGCCGACATCGCCCAACTCATCCGAGAGCCCTGCGAAAGCATCGTTGACTTGCACCTGAGCTTGCGCCGCCGAGTAGGTCGCCTTGATGGTCTCCTTCTGTGTGCCGAAAGCTTGGACGCGAGCCTGTAGCTGTGTGCTTGCCTGCACCAACTTGTCTTCCTCGCCGGCCAGCTGGTCGCGCTGGGTTGTCAAATCGTCGATTTGCTGTTGCAGACCCGACTTGCGCGTCAGAGCCTCGCGGGCCAGATCTTCGCGTCCGGCCGTCAGGGCCTGCTGGGCCGCCGACGTGAACTTGTCGATCTGCCCCTGCATTTGGCTGATCTGCAGTTCAACGCGCTTGCGGCTGGTGGCGACATCGGCGACGCCGCGGCGTACCCGCTGCAACAGTTCCTGCTGCTTCTGGTAGGAGTAATCGAGAGTGTCGCGCGGATCTTCAACTTTGTCCAACACCTTATTGGCCTTGGACGAGAAAATCAGTTTGATGCGATCAATAATGCTAGCCATGGAACAGTCCGTCCTTATCTCTTGATGGCGTTAACAAGCCTAGCGGATTGCGGGCCTGCTGGCATCCGCGTATCCAGGCTAAGATTGATGCGGGTGGCCAGAAGTCACCGCCGAGACGCATAAGGATGGATACTGTGGGACTTTTTCGCCCCTACGACCAGAAGACGGCAACCAGCCAACCGGAGCCTGAGCCCGTCGCCACCAGTGCGCCAGCCAGCACATCAGGCAGCGCCGCACCCAAGAACCGCCCGACACCGACTCGGCAACAGGCCCAGGCCGCACGCATGGACGCGCTGCACCCCAAATTGACGAAACGCCAAGCCGACGCCCAGGATCGAGCCGCTGCTGAAAAGAAGCGCACGGCGCAGATGCTGGCTGCTGATAACAAGCCTGAGCGGGTGTTGATGCGCAACTATGTCGATTCGCGACTCAGCATCACACAGTTCATTTTGCCGATCATGCTGATCGTTTTTGCGGGCAGCATGGGGTTGTCCAAGTTCCCTGTGATGACAATAGCCTTCACAATCTTCCTTTACACGATCGTGTTGGCTTGCGTCTTTTCCTGCTGGTGGTTCTGGCAGGGCTTCAAGCGCGAACTGGCCCAGCGTGTGCCCAATGCCAGCACCAAAGGTCTGATGTGGATGATGATCCCACGCATGATGATGATCCCACGCATGCGCCAACCAGCACCTGCGGTCAAGCGCGGCGAGTCCTACTGACTATTTGACGTGACTGTCGACGAAAGGCAGTTTGACCACGCCGAACGGTTCGACACGTCCCCGGATTTGGACGCCAACCGAGTCGGGCTTTTGCGCTGATGCGTCAACCAACGCCAAGCCGATGCCCGTCTTCAAGGTCGGTGAGAACGTCCCCGAGGTCACCTCGCCCAAAATCTTCGCCGGGTCGCCAGCGTCCACCACTGCCATGCCTGCCCGCGGAATGCCGCGCGCTTCGGCCTTGATGCCGCAAAGGCGACGCTCCGGACCGTCATGCCTGACATGACGCAGCACATCGGCGCCATCGAATGACGGCTTCGCCCAGCCGACTGCCCAGACAAGGCCCGCCTCGATCGGGTTGATTTCCGGCGTGATGTCCCGGCCGTGCAAAGGGTAGCCCATCTCGGTGCGTAGGGTATCGCGGGCGCCCAGGCCGGCGGGCTTCATGCCGAAAGGTTGCCCGGCCGCCAAGATCGCCTCCCACAGCGACTCGGCCGCCGCGTTCGGCGTCACCAGTTCAAAGCCGCGCTCACCGGTGTAGCCGGTGCGGCAAACTGTCAAAGGCTGACCGGAAAACTCGGCCGTCTCAAATGCCATGTAATCCATGGCGGTCGGCAATCCGAGCGCCTCCATGACGTCGCCAGACGCCGGCCCCTGGACAGCCAAGACGACATAATCCTCGTGTCGATTGGCGATCTCGATGCCACCCGGCAGGCCGTCGCGTAGGACATCCGCGACAGCACCAGCATTGGCGGCATTGGGTACCAGAAACACTTCGTCGTCACCGAATCGGTAGGCGATCAGGTCGTCCACCACGCCGCCGGCGTTGTTGCACAGCAAGCTGTATTGGGCCTGGCCCGCACCGATGCGCGCCAAATCGTTGGTTAAGCGTGTGTTGAGGTAGGTGGCGGCACCTTCTCCGCTGACCAGAAGCTTGCCCAGATGCGAAACATCGAATAGCCCAACACCCTGGCGTACCGCGGCGTGCTCGGCCAGCACACCGCCGCCGGCGTACTCCAGTGGCATCGACCAGCCACCGAAAATCCCGAACTTGGCGCCGAGGCTCACATGAGCGTCATACAGTGGCGGGCGATACTCCGTCATGTCACTTGCCATCCGTGCTGGATGGCTGACGGTGGGCGGCGTCCCAATTGCGCATGCGCTGCGGGTAGTGGTCGATGCCGGCCGTGTAACACATCAACTGAGCACGGGCGGCGAAATCGCGTCCCCAATCGGTATCGGGAATCGGCCGCCGCAACCACTCGCCAGAGCCGGCCACCAGCAGAAGGGATGCTTTGTTGAAGCCCGTCGGCTCTTCGACCCAAGCGGCGACGCCCGGGCGGGTCAAGATGAACTCATTCAAGGCCTGCTCTGTGGCCTCGGCTGCCACCGCCCGCTCACGGCGAGACGGCTTGCTATTGCCAGTGCGGGCAGGCTTTTTGGCCCTGAGACGGTCAAAGATCACCCAATGATTCTAGTGTGACGAATCCTGAAGTGGTATGCCCCATAGTTGGCGGTACGCTTGTAATCATGTCAGATGTCACCTTGCCGACACTCGGCGAATCTGTGAGTGAGGCCACCATCTCGCGCTGGATGAAGGCCGTCGGCGATACCGTCACACAGGACGAGCCGCTGTTGGAGGTCAGCACCGACAAGGTTGACACCGAAATCCCGGCGCCGGTGAGCGGGGTTTTGTGGGAGATCCGATTCAACGAGGACGACGTGGCTCAGGTGGGCGATGTACTGGGGGTCATCGGCGAAGCTGATCCAAAGAGCGAACCTGACCAAAAGGGCGAGCCGGCCACAGCCAGTCTGGGTACTTTCGACCGGTTGCTGGCCTCGTTGGCCGCGCCCCCAACCGCACCGATGGCGCAATTCGACATGACGCCATACATGACGACACCACGGCCGAAGGTCGAGGCCACGTCCGAGGCAGAATCGGACGCCGTTGAGGACGCAATGGAGCCAACCCGGGTTATCTTTCCGATGCCCCCAAAGCCTGTCGCCGTCACACCACCGGTCGTACCGGTGCCCGCGCTGGACGACCCGCATGACAGCTACGTCACACCCCTGGTGCGCAAGTTGGCTGCCGAGCTTGGCGTCAACCTGGCGCAGGTGCACGGCAGTGGTGTGGGCGGGCGCATTCGCAAACAGGATCTGCTGAACATCGCCACCCGGCCCGTCACTAAACCGGCCGCTGTGGCCGATGCCCCCGACCCGCGGCGCGGCACAAATCAGCCGCCGTCCCCTGCCCGTATCGCGCGGGCCGAACTGGCCACCACCGCCACACTGGCACTGGCCGCCAGCATCGAAGTGGACGTCACTGCGCAGAGCGCGCAGCCTGGCGGCTACGTCGGCGCAATCCTGCAGGCAGTTGCCGCCTCATTGAGGGTGATCGGCGAACTCAACGCGTCACTGCTGGGCGATGCTGTCGTCTTCCACAACACCGAAAACATCGGCTGGGTGGTTGACACCACCATCGGCCCGCTCGCCCCCGTCATCCATGACGCCAGCGAACTTAACCCAGAGCAACTTGAGGGCGCCGTCAAGAGCCTGGTGAGCCGGGCGACGGCCGGCTCGTTGGCTCCCGTGGACCTGGCCGGTGGCACATTCACGGTGCGTGATGACGGCGCGTCAGGCTTGGCTTGGGCGATGCCTGCCATCAACCGTCCGCAAGTAGCAGCGTTGAGTATCGGCTGCGTCAACCACCGCGCCGATGTCTTGGACGATGGCAGCGTGACGCGGCGCGACACCGTCTTTTTGACGTTGGCTTTCGATCGTCGCGTCGCCGATCCGGGTGCGGCAGCCGGGTTCCTGCAACGAGTGAAGGCAGCGCTCAGCCGGTGACGTTCTAAGCCTGCTAAAATTACACGGCTAAGGCCGATCGACAACGAGGAGTGACGCATGGCCAGTGACCGGGCGAAAGAAGTCGCCGAGCGCCAAAAGGCAGAAGCCAAGGCCCTGAAAGAGGCCAAGAAGAACTCGACCAACCCGTCTGACTGGAGCACGGTGCGCCAAGTGCGCGAAACCATCAAGATGACGGTGCAGATGGATCCGTCGTCGAAATGGTGGATGATTGCGGCTCTACTTGTGCCGATTATCCTCGGCGTGGCGATTGGGCTTATCGTCCATCATTGGCTCTACGCAACAATCATGGGCATCCTGATCGGCGTCTCGGTGTTCCTGTGGTCGCTGATAATCCTGTCGAAGCGCGCCATGTACAAGAAGTATGACGGACAGCCGGGCGCTGCCCAGGTAGCTTTGGGCGAACTCAACAAGAAGACTTGGACCATCACACCGCAGATCGCCGGCACCAAGCAGTCCGACACCATTCACCGCGCCGTCGGGCCGGTGGGCATCGTGCTGGTGGGCGATGGCGACGCCGGTCGCGTCAAGTCCCTGCTCGCCACTGAACGCAAGCGCCACGAGCAGATCTCTTATGACGTGCCCGTCCACACGATTTCCGTCGGCAATGGAGACGGCCAGGTGCCTTTGCGCAAGGCCTCGGCCGCCATCAAGAAGCTGCCAGGCAAGGTGTCGAAGGCGCAAATTGGCCAGTTGGACGCCCGCATCAAGGCCTTGGACAACATCAGAGGCAAGGTGCCGGTGCCGCGCGGCCCGATGCCGAACATGCGCGGTGCTCGCAAGGCGATGCGAGGCCGCTGACATGGCAGACACCCCGACAGTGTCGGGTGTGACCGCCATTGTGGGGGCCATGGAAGTCGAGGTCGCCGCGATCAGGCAGGCGATCTGCCAGCCACGTCAGTTCACAGTGCTCGGTTGCGATATCACGGCAGGGCAGTTGGACGGTCACCCCGTGCTGCTAGCCGAGTCTGGCATTGGCAAAGTCAATGCGGCGCTGACGACCGCCGCGCTGGCCCAAGCCGGGGCGTCGTCCCTGGTTTTTGTGGGCGTAGCGGGTGGTGTGGCGCCAGGTGTCGCCGTTGGCGATGCCGTCATCGCCGCCACCCTGGTGCAGCATGACGTTAACGTCACTGCCTTCGGGCATGCCCCTGGCGTCATCAGTGGAGTATTGGCCGGCGGTATGGCTGACCCAGCTATGAGCGACGCCCTGGTGGCAGCCGCCAGTTCACTGGACGCGATGGTGCATCGCGGCGTCATCGCCAGCGGTGACCAATTCATCACCTCGCCAGATCAGGCCGCTGCCATCGCTGGGCAGTTCGGGGCAGTGGCCGTCGAGATGGAAGGCGCCGCCGTCGCCCAGGCCTGCACCCGGTTGGGGCTGCCCTTCGCCGTCCTGCGGTGGATTTCGGACACCGCCGACAGCCAGGCGGAAACCGACTTCGGTCAGTTCGTCGAGAGAATCGCGCAACTCGACCTAGCGGTCGTTACGCAATTTCTTGCAAGCCAGCCTTCGACTTGTTAGTTGTCACTTGATGGCATGGTGCATGGCATGGTGCCTTTCCGTCTGCTGATGGAACTGGAGACCGCAACTGCGCATTCCTCGCACTTTTTGGTGACGGCGCGGAGCTTTGCGGCGGCCCCGTAAAGGGTTTGGCCGGATACGGGCACGCGACCGCCGCAATCCTCCGCTAGCCTGGCAAAAGAGGCGAGGACTGCGCAGTTGCGGCACGGCCTAGACACGCAGTGGGTGCGGGACGAGTTGATTCAGATGATCGACGCGGTTCCGGACAGGTTGAGCGATATTTGCTCATTGATTGACGAAGCACACCCCATCCGCCATGCCCTCACTGACCGTGCAGCGTCCTGATGCGAGGCGATCCGGCGGAATATCTTGTGACGCTTTTCGTATTGGCCATCTCATCTGTCCGCTGCCAACGCCCGGCCTGCCTCGCAACGCCTAGGCTGGCATTGTTTATGAACAAATGACCAGATTACGACCAGACCCGGTCTATCGTTGAAAACCGCACCCTCAATGGGCTATTTGGGAGGAGAACTGAATGGCTCGCGCCTTAACATTCACCCTTGACGGCACGTCCTACGCCGCGTCGCCAACCAAGGTCGACCGCAAGAAGTTGTACGGCTGGACCCAGACCGTCGCCCTGGATGACGCCGGGCGCGAATGCACTCTGGCGTCGATGGACGGGTCGGGCACATTTATCATCCCGCTTGGCGGCGCCGGGCTTGGCGTGCTGGGGCCGGACAAGCAGTGGGTTGAGCGCTCGTCTTTGAAGGCCGTCACCTTGGACGGTGCCGACGCTCCCCTGCTGCCGTCCAGCTTTGACGCGCCCGTCGATCTGGCGCGCGCCGCAACTGCCGATGACCTGCTTGACTACAACATTGTGTCGGTCTATGAGCTTGAGGACGGGGACGCGCTGGCCGCCGCGCTCGGCGACCGTATCGTCACCTTCGATTATGTGTACCGCGCGGGCTACACCAGCAACCAGGCGTTCGTCATCGCCAGTGAGGGCGCGGCGTTCATGCTTGTGGGTTACAAAAATGACTTCGAATTCGTCGGCCTGAACCAGGTGGACGCCATCGAAGAACCCGAAGACGGCGACGACACAGACGACAGCGACGACATCGATTTTTCGATGTTCTGATAGGAGACAATGATGCGCGGAATCCATATTGCAAATGAACGCAAGCGCGACGCCGAGGTTGGCTTCGAGTCGCAGCGCCCACAGCGCACCGTCTCGATGGTGATGCCGGACGGTGAAGCTGCGACCACCGTCAAATACGTCAAGACGACCGCCGATATCGACCGTCTCACCGCCGATTTCGGCGACCTGGGCGGCGTGGCGCAGGCGCTGGTGGACGGCGACCCGGAGGTCGATCTGGAACTGGTGGGGCGGCCCATCAAGGCAACGCACAAGATCTACCTGACCCCAGACGGCCAGCCCGCCTACCGCGTGACGATGACGCAAATCGTCTACAACCCGGACGGCACCGAGCGCGAGCGCCGCGACCTGTCGAAGGCCGAGTCGAACATCAACGCCGAGGCGGCCATCAACTGGAGCGGACGCAAATTCCCCAAGTCGGACGCGGTCCGCCGGTTCGTCTTCACGCGGTCATACCAACTGCGCCACACGTCCGGGCTGTCTTACGACTTTCTTTACGACATGGCCAAGACGCTTCAGGACGAGGACGTGCTCATGTTCGTCGGCAGCGGCGCCAAGGGCCAGGGCCCGCTGATTCTCACCACCGGCGGTGAGCCGTACCGCGGCTTCCTTGAGGGACGCGTCGACGGCGACCGCTACTGCCTGATGCTGCATTTGACGAACATCGAACTCAAAACCCTGCCGAAAGACGAGGTCTGATTATGCATGTCGACACTGGAATGCTGGCACAAGCGAACGGCTACCTGGAGGGCGGATCCGACGCCCTTGACGACGATTCGGCTGCCATCGCCGCGCGCTACAAGCGCGACGTCTGCAAGAACTACCTGTCGCTGAACCCCGACCAGTTGGATTCCCGACTGGCCGGCACGCAGTTCTTCGTCACCCGAAAATACGACGGCGAGCTGGCCGTCATGTTCTTCGACGGCGACCAGGTGTTCACCGTCAACACCGGCGGACGGGTGCGTCTTGGGCTGCCGTGCCAGGTTGAGGCGGCTGCTGCGTTGAAGGCGGCGGGCGTAAAGCAGGCAATCATCCCGGCCGAACTGTATTCGCGGGCGGGTGGGCGCGAGCGGGTTTTCGCCGTCCGACAGGCCCTGGCCCAGGGCAAGGGCGCCGACCTGGCGCTGGCCCCGTTCGACATTTTGAGTATTGACGACCAGCCGTTCCCGGCCAACTCGTATGCCGACATTTACGCCGAGCTGACGCGCATCTTCGGCAGCGGCGACGCCTGCCGTCCCGTGATCGGCGAGCCCGCCGCGTCCAAGGGCATCGTAGCCGACCTTTACCGGTCGTGGGTGGACGATCAGGGCGCCGAAGGTCTTGTGGTGCGCAGCGAGCTGCCCGTCATTTCGAAGGTAAAGCCTCGCTACACGGTGGACGTGGCGGTTATCGGCTTCTCCGAAGGGTTGGCAGACGCGAAGGGCCAGGTGCGCTCGCTACTGGTGGCGTTGATGCCATCGGACGGGGTGCTACAGGTCGTCGGGCACGTCGGCGGCGGGTTCACCGACGAACTGCGCGTCGAGTATTTCGACAAGCTGTCGGCCATGGAGGTGCCCAGCACGTTCATCGAGACGGACGCCAACCATGTGGCGTTTCACATGGTGCGCCCCGAAATGGTTATTGAGGTCATGATCAATGACGTGCTGTACGAGGCGACATCGGGGCCGATCGTCAGCGCGCTACTCGAATGCGACGCCGGCTATCGTCGCATCGGGTCGGCGCCGGGGGCCAGCATCATCTTCCCGGTGCTGTCGCGGCTGCGCGACGATAAGACGGTGAATCCGGTGGACGTGCGCTACTCGCAGCTCGAAGAGA
>Ga0123357_10002228_pt1 | contig 21406 bp, 14 predicted proteins | sample TergutEmb28metaG_FD_89873 | JGI IMG/M metagenome (GOLD analysis project Ga0123357, IMG submission 89873) | Embiratermes neotenicus P4 segment gut microbial communities from Petit-Saut dam, French Guiana - Emb289 P4 | ecosystem: Host-associated > Arthropoda: Insects > Digestive system > Gut ... | reverse complement strand
TGCTCGCGCTGCGCCGTGCCAAGGGGATGGTGCTGGACGCCGACGACCACGACACCTGGAGCGCCGGCAGTTTCTTCACCAACCCGGTCGTCAGCCCGGACCTATTGCCCGCTCGCGCGCCCCGTTACCCGGCCGATGGACCGGGCGTGAAAACCTCGGCTGCCTGGCTGATCGAGCACGCCGGTTTCCCCAAGGGCTACGGAACCCCGCCCGCGACGTTATCGACCAAACATGTCCTGGCCCTGACCAACCGCGGCGGCGCCCGGGCCGCCGACATCGTCGCCCTGGCCCGCGAGATCGTTGGCGGCGTCCACCGCGCATTCGGAATCTGGCTGGCGCCCGAACCGACGCTCGTGGGCGTTACTATCGAGCCATGAACACCAGCATTTTCGACAACGTCCGCCAGGCCCCCCGCGACCCGATCCTCGGCGTCACCGAGCAGTTCCAGGCCGATCCTAATCCCGCCAAGGTCAACTTGGGCGTCGGGGTCTACAGCGACGCCAACGGCGTGGTGCCGGTGCTGGAATGCGTGCAGGCGGCGGCGCGTCGCGTGGCCGACGACCAGCGCCCCTGCACGTACTTGCCGATCGACGGCCTTCCGGCGTACACGGCTGCGGTCAAGGCGCTGGTGCTCGGCGGCGACGAGGCGCTGATGGCGCGTTCGGTGACGGTCCAGGGCCTCGGCGGGACGGGCGCGCTGCGCGTCGGCGCAGAATTCCTCAAATCCACCGACGGCGTGCTGCGCACGGTGCTGTTGTCGACACCGTCGTGGGAGAACCACGAGGCGTTGTTCACGCGGGCCGGTTTCGAGGTCGGCTACTACCCCTATTACGCCGCAGACGGCGTGGACGCCCATGGCATGGTCGAGGCCCTGCGCGCCGCCGAGCCGGGCACCGTCGTCGTGCTGCACGCCTGCTGCCACAACCCCACCGGCTGCGATCTGACCCCGCCGCAGTGGGACGCGGTGGCCGACGTCATCGCGGAGCGCGGGCTGATCCCGTTCGTCGACATGGCCTACCAGGGCTTCTCGCAGGGCTTGGACGCCGACCGCGCTGCCGTCGACGTGTTCGTGCGGCGCGGGTTGCCACTGCTGGTCGCGAACTCGTTCTCCAAGAGTTTCAGCCTCTACGGGGAACGTGTTGGAGCCCTGACGATCGTCGCCGGCGACGACGCCCAGGCGGCGCGGATCGCGTCGCAGGCGAAGGTCTGCGTCCGCACGCTGTACTCCAACCCGCCGACGTACGGCGCCCGGCTGGTGTCCACTGTGTTGACCGATCCGGACCTGCGCCCGATGTGGGAGGCCGAACTGGCGGGGATGCGCACGCGCATCAAGGACATGCGGGCGGCGTTGGCCGACCGGTTGACGCTGGCGGGCGTGTCGGGCTGGGATTTCGTTGAGCGCCAGGTCGGGATGTTCAGCTACACCGGGCTGAGTCAGGCCCAGATGCGCCGCATGCGCGACGAGTTCTCGGTGTACGGCACCGACGCCGGCCGCCTGTGCATGGCGGCCCTCAACGAGCGCAACCTCGACCAGGCCAGCCGGGCCATCGCCGCCGTCGTGTAGAGTTCGTCGACGATTCCGGGTGGGCGCGGGCGCGTCCGGTTCGACTCGGGCTGGCAAAACCCGTACAATCAACGTTCTGGTGGCTTGACACCGGGCTTGTCCATGCCTTCATGGGCCAGTCCAGGTATCGGGGCACCACCCGAAGGGCAATAGCTCAATTGGCAGAGCAGCGGTCTCCAAAACCGCAGGTTGGGGGTTCAAGTCCCTCTTGCCCTGCTCGAACAGGTAGTACGACGATAACGGAGGACGGCCGTGGCACAGGATCCGGACAAGGCGACCGGCGACAGCGCCGATGAGCCCGTGCTCCCCGACGCCCAAGCGGTAGACGAGTCAGCCGGCCCCGACGCGTTGGATGGCCTCGACGAGCACACCCAAGCCTTGCTGACCGAGGCCGAGCAGGTGGCCGCGTCGGTGGCCATGTCCCGCCCGACGCGCAAAGCCGCGACGGCCACGGACACCATCGACGACGGCAAGGGCCGCCCGACGCCCAAACAGCAGCGCGCCGCCAAAACGCGCGAACACAAACACGCCGGCCCGATCCAGTTCATCAAGGAGTCGATTGAGGAACTCCGCAAGGTCAACTGGCCGACGCTGGACACCTGGCAGCAGTACTTCATCGTGGTGCTCGTGTTCGTGGTGATCATCATCGCCATCGTCAGCTTGTTGGACTATTTCTTCGGCTGGGCCTTGCTGGCCATTTTCGGCTGACGACACGCGAGGAATTGAGGCATACGTGACTGAAAGCGCCCAGATGGGTCCTGACGACATCGGCGTGTCGCCAGACGACGACTTCGAGATCGACTTGGGGCTGCTCGACTTGGGGCTGCCCGAGGCGCCGTCGGACGAGGGCGGGCTGAACCTCGACTTCGCCGACGGTTTGGATGACGTGTTGGTCGACGACGTGGTCATCGATCTGGGCGTGCTCGAAGAGCCCGAACCCGAGCCGGAAGCCCCCGAGGGGCTGGACGCGGACGAAGAAGCCATCGTCGAGCAGTTGCGCGAAGACGTGGCCGCCCGTTTCGGCGACTGGTACGTCGTCCACACCTATTCGGGCATGGAGAACCGGGTCAAGCAAAACCTCGACAACCGCGTCAAGACGCTGGGCATGGAGGACTACATCTTCGAGACCGTCGTCCCGACCGAGGAAGTCATGGAGACGCGCAACGGCGCCAAGAAGGCCGTCACGCGCACCGTCCTGCCGGGCTACGTCCTGGTGCGCATGGACATGTCCGACTCGTCCTGGGCGGTCGTGCGGCACACGCCGTCGGTGACGGGTTTCGTCGCCCACGCGAATGCCCCCGTGCCGCTGACGCTCGATGAGGTCGTGCGGCTGTTGACCCCCGCCGCGCTAGCACGCGCGGCCGCCGCGTCGGCTGGCCCGAAGCGCCGCATGAAGAAGGTCGAGATCAACGATTTCGCCGTGGGGGATTCGGTCATGGTCACCTCGGGGCCGTTCGCCGGCATCCACGCGACGATCACCGAGACGAACCCGAAGGGCGAGCGCATCCGCGCCTTGGTCGAAATCCTCGGCCGCGAGACCCCGGTCGACCTGACGTATTCGCAGATCCAAAAGGTCTAGCCCCAGCTTTCCGTAACCACACACCAACCCAGAAGGACCCACCACATGCCAGGCAAGAAGAAGGTCGCCGCCATCGTCAAGATCGCGCTGAACGCCGGCGCGGCGACGCCGGCGCCGCCGGTCGGCACGGCGCTCGGCCCGCATGGCGTCAACATCATGGAGTTCTGCAAGCGTTACAACGCCGAGACGGAACCCCAGCGCGGCAACGTCATCCCCGTCGAGATCACCATCTACGAGGACCGCACGTTCACCTTCATCACCAAGACGCCGCCTGCGGCCGAGTTGATCAAGAAGGCTGCCGGGCTCAAGGGCGGTTCGGCCCGTCCGCACACCGACAAGGTGGGGCGTATCAGCGCCGACCAGGTCCGCGAGATCGCCCAGACCAAGATGCCCGACCTGAACGCCAACGACGTCGACGCCGCCATGAAGATCGTCGCAGGCACCGCGCGCTCGATGGGCGTCGACGTCGACCTGTAGCTCGTGTGTGGGGGACAAGCCCCACACACCCGCGCTGAGGTGTCCGTCGTCTGTCTGTTCTGACAGGCGTTGGGGCGCCTGGCGCAACTCACATCTGAATACCGACAACCAACCCGTGGGAGGGCGTCCGCCCGTACCACATCTGGCACCCGGCCCATACGAGGGCCGCGACGACAAGGAGACCAGTCATGAAACGCAGCAAGGCATACCGCGCGGCCGCCGCTTTGGCCGACCATTCCCAGCTCTACACGCCCGCCGAGGCCATCGCCTTGGTGAAGAAGGGCGCGTCCGCGAAATTCGACGAGACAGTCGAGGTGGCGCTTCGGCTGGGCGTCGACCCCCGCAAGGCCGACCAGATGGTCCGTGGCACCGTCAACCTTCCCAACGGCACCGGCAAGACGGCCCGCGTCCTCGTCTTCGCCACCGGTGAGAAGGCCAACGAGGCCATTGAGGCCGGCGCCGACGAGGTGGGCGCCGACGAGATGATCGAGAAGGTCACCGGCGGCTACCTGGACTTCGACGCCGTCGTGGCCACCCCGGACATGATGGGCAAGGTTGGCCGCCTGGGCCGCGTGCTCGGCCCGCGCGGGCTCATGCCGAACCCGAAGACCGGCACCGTGACGATGGACGTCGCCAAGGCCGTCGCCGACATCAAAGGCGGCAAGATCGAGTTCCGCGTCGACCGCCACGCGAACCTCAACTTCATCATCGGCAAGGCGTCGTTCAGCGACCAGGCGTTGGCCGAGAACTACTTCGCCGCCATCGACGAAGTCATGCGCCTGAAGCCCAGCGCGTCGAAGGGCCGCTACGTCAAGAAGGCCACGATGGCCTCCACGATGGGCCCCGGTGTCGGCGTCGACCCGACGAAGATCAAGCCGTCGGCTGAATAGCTGAATAGTCGCTTTTGGACAAAAAAAAGAAACCATATTCATCGCCGCGCGCATCTAGCGCGCGGCGATGTCGCATGAGTAGAGTTTTTCGATACAGCACATACGGGCAGTTGCCCGCTCCAGCCAGCTACGTCGCCAGACGCCCAGGAATTGATCGAGGAACACATCATGAAATACATCGCCGAACCGTTCAAAATCAAGATGGTCGAGCCGTTGCGCATGACCACCCGCGAGTACCGCGAAGAGGCGATCAAGAAGGCTTACTACAACGGTTTCGCGCTCAAGGCGGAAGACGTGTACGTCGACCTCCAGACCGACTCCGGCACGGGCGCGATGAGCCACACCCAGTGGGCGGGGATCATGATGGGCGACGAGTCCTATTCCGGGGCGCGCAGCTATTTCCACCTGATGGAATCCGCTGAAGACATCTTCGGCTACAAGTACAACCAGCCGGTCCACCAGGGGCGCGCGGCCGAGAAGGTGGTCTTCCCGGCGCTGACTAAGCCCGGACAGTTCTGGATCTCCAACACGTTCTTCGACACCACCAGGGGCCACGTCGGCCTGGCCGGAGGGCGTCCCGTCGACCTGGTGTGCGCCGAAGGTCTGGACACCACGGTGTACGCCGATTTCAAGGGCGACGCCGACGTTGCCGCCATGCGCGCCTTCATCGACGAGCACGGGGTGGAGAACATCGCCGGCATCGTCATGACCATCACCAACAACACGGTCGGCGGGCAGCCGGTGTCGGTGGCGAACATGCGCGAGGTCCGCAAACTGGCCGACGAATACGGCCTGCTGTTGCTGATCGACGCCGCCCGTTTCGCCGAGAACGCCATGTTCGTCAAATTGCGCGAGCCGGAGTTCAAGGACGCGTCGATCAAGGACATCACGCGTACGACTTTCGCGTTGGGCGACTTGTTCACGATGAGCGCCAAGAAGGACGCCATCGTCAACATGGGCGGCCTCATCGGCGTCCGCGACAACGACGAGATCGTGGAGAAGATCAAGGCCAACGTCATCCCCTTCGAGGGATATCTGACCTACGGCGGCTTGGCCGGACGCGACCTGGAGGCGTTGGCCATCGGCCTGGAGGAAGGTCTCGATGAGTCCTACCTGCGTTACCGCATCGGCCAGAGCCAGTATCTGGGCGCGCGGTTCGAGGCGGCCGGGATTCCCTTCCAGAACCCCGTTGGCGGCCACGGCGTCTTCATCGACGCGGGCAAACTGCTGCCGCATATCCCGTGGCAGCAATTCCCCGGCCACGCCCTGGCCATCGCGTTGTACCTGGAAGCGGGCATCCGCGCCTGTGACATCGGCTCGTTGCTCATGGACAGGGATCCGGTGACCGGCGAGCCCCAGCGGGCCCCCGCCGAGTTCACCCGGCTCGCCATCCCGCGCCGCGTCTACACCCAGGCGCACCTGGACGTCGTCGCCGACGCCCTGGAATCGATCGCTGCCCACCCAGACCGGGTGCCCGGCTATGAGATCACCTGGGAGCCGAAAGTGCTTCGCCACTTCACCGCCCACCTTCGTCCCGTCACGGCTTGACGCATACCCGCCGTGGTGGGCGAGGGCGCAACACCCTCTTTTCCACCCCCCACCGTCAAAGGAACTCTCATGAGCAACGACACACCGACCGCGTCCGGCGCGGTCGAGAACGAGGAAATGCACGAAGACGCCGGCATGCAGCGAAAGCTGAGAAACCGCCACATCCAGTTGATCGCGCTCGGCGGCTGTATCGGGTCGGGCCTGTTCTACGGCTCCGCCGAGGCGATTGGGCTGGCCGGCCCGTCGATCATCCTCGCCTACTTGGTCGGCGGCGCCGCCATCTTCTTCGTCATGCGGGCGGTCGGCGAGATGTCCGTCCGAACCCCCGTGGCCGGCGCCTTCACCCACCACGCCTACGCCAACTGGTCCGACCGTGCAGGATTCGTCTCGGGCTGGAACTACTGGTTCAACTACATCTTGGTGTCGATGGTCGAACTGGCGGTCGTCGGGATCTATCTGAACTATTGGTTGCCCAACTTCCCGCGTCCGGTGACGGCGGCGATCTGCCTGATCCTCATCACGGCGGTCAACCTGGTCGGGGTGCGGTCCTTCGGCGAGTTCGAGTTCTGGTTCGCGTTGATCAAAGTGGCTGCGGTGATCGTCATGATCGTCGTCGGCCTGATCGTGGTCTTCGCGCAGATCCACCCCGCCGACACCGTCGCGCCGTCGTTCGGGCATCTCTTCGACGGCTCGACCGGCGGGTTCCTTCCCTTCGGTTTCATGGACAACGTCAACGGCACGTGGGTCGGCTTGGTCATGGCCCTCGTGGTCGTGATGTTCGCCTTCGGCGGTGTCGAACTCGTCGCCATCACGGCCGGTGAAGCCGACAACCCTCGCAAGACGATCCCCAAGGCCATCAACCAGATCGCCTGGCGGATCCTGCTCTTCTTCGTCGGCTCGATGATCGTCATCATGGCGGTCGTCCCGTGGAAGTCGATCGACGGCAACACCAGCCCCTTCGTCGAGATCTTCGACTACGTCGGATTCAAGGCGGCTGCGGCGGTGTTGAACTTCGTCCTCATCACGGCTGTCTTGTCGGTCTACAACTCGGCCGTCTACTCCAACGGACGCATGTTGCATTCGCTGGCGATCCAGGGTAACGCCCCGAAATTCCTCGGTAAAGTGGCCAAGAACGGCGTGCCGATGGCGGGTGTGCTGATGTCGGCGGGCATCACCGTCATCGCGGTGGTCGTCATCTTCGTGTGGCCGGATTTCGCTTTCAACTACCTGATGTCGATCGCGCTGTTCGCGGGCATCCTCAACTGGATCATGGTCATGATCACGCAGTTGAAGTTCCGCAAGCGCATCGGCCCCGAAGAGGCATCCAAGCTGACTTTCAAGCTGCCGTTCTACCCGGTGATCAACTACATCGTGATTATTTTCCTGCTCTTCGTGGTGGTCATGATGGGCTTCTCGCCGGGTTATCAGCCCGCCCTGATCGCTGGCCCGATCTGGCTGATCGTCTTGCTGGTCGCCTACCAGATCAAGAAGGCCCGGCAGGGCAAGCGCACGGCGTCGACGCCGGACCAGGTGGCCGCGCCGGATCCAGCCGCCCCGATAGATTCCAAGGAGGTCTTATGACTGGCCAAGACTCGGCGCGATGCGTCGAAGCCATCTCAACGACGGCGGCCCCGGCGGCCATCGGCCCCTATTCGCAGGCCATCCGCGCCGGCCAGTTCGTGTTCGTCTCCGGCCAGTTGCCGATCAACCCGGCCAGCGGCGAGATTGAGGCGACGACCGCGGCCGATCAGGCGTTGGCGTCGATCGGCAATATCGAGGCCATCCTCGCGTCGGTGGGTTTGGGCCTTCCCGACGTGGTCAAGACGACGGTGTTGCTGACCGACATCGCCGATTTTGCGGCGGTCAACGAGGCGTACGCGAGCCGGTTCACCGGCCCGGTGCCACCGGCCCGCGCCGCCTATCAGGTGGTGGCGCTGCCCAAAGGCGCGTTGGTGGAGATCGAGGCCATCGCCTGCGGCGCGTGAACCCGGGACAATAGACAACCGAGACAATAGACAATGCGTCATGGTGGTCGTCGGACGGTGTGCCCGTCCGACGACCACCATGTGCTAATATCGTCCATGCCGCAGACCGCTGGCGCAGCGAAAGCTGAGAAGTCCCGCGCAGGCGAAACGTGAATCTCTTCGAGTTATCCCGTGTCGCTTCGTGCGCACGGGTTTTTTCGTGGGCGGGCTGATAACCACCGAGATTGTGGGAAGGAGACCCATGGCAAGGCCGGACAAGGCAGCAGCCGTCGAGGCGTTGACGCACCAGTTCAGCGATTCGACTGCTGTGGTGCTGACCGAGTACCGCGGGCTTAGCGTTAAGGCTCTGCAAGATTTGCGCAGATCCATTTCGCAGCACGCAACCTATGCCATCGCGAAAAACACACTCACGCAGATCGCGGCGAAAAACGCCGGGATCGACGGGCTGGACGACCAGCTCGCCGGCCCGACGGCGATCGCATTCGTCCGTGGCGACATCGCCACTGCGGCGAAGGGACTGCGTGATTTCGCGAAGGCCAACCCGCATCTGGTCATCAAGGGCGGGGTCATGGACGGACGGGTCCTCGACGCCGAGACGGTCAAGAAACTGGCCGATCTCGAGTCGCGCGAGGTGCTGCTCGCCAAACTCGCCGGTGCGATGAAGGGCAGCCTTTCGCAGGCTGTCGGACTCTTCGCCGCGCCGCTCTCCCAAGCCGCCCGGCTTGTGGGGGCATTGGCCGACCAGAAGTCAACCGAAGCAACGAACGCGTAACAACGAAAGGACGCCAACATGGCCAAGCTCAGCACACAAGAGCTACTCGACGCTTTCAAGGACATGACCCTCATCGAGCTCTCCGATTTCGTGAAGCTCTTCGAGGAGACCTTCGGCGTGACCGCCGCTGCTCCGGTGGCGGTAGCCGCCGCCCCGGCTGCTGGTGCCGCCGAGGCCGCTCCCGCCGAAGAGGAGTCGAACGAGGTCGACGTGATTCTCGAATCCGCCGGTGACAAGAAGATCCAGGTCATCAAGGAGGTGCGCGCGCTCACGTCATTGGGTCTCAAGGAGGCCAAGGACTTGGTCGAGGCGGCTCCGAAGCTCGTCTTGGAGAAGGTGGCCCGCGATCAGGCCGCCAAGGCGAAGGAGGCCCTGGAGGCCGCCGGCGCCGTCGTCAGCATCAAGTGACGTTGACGCTTCTTGCGACGGTCGGCGACGGGCTTTTTTGTTCGTCGCCGACCGTCGTCACATTGCCTTGACATCGGTGTGGATGTCAATATAGACTGGCCACTTGCCATTGCCAACAGCGACCCGTGGGCTAGACACGGGCCGTTTTGCGTGCAAAAGAACCGGTGATTGCCGGGTTTCTGGAAGGATTCCACCTTGGCCGTCTCGCGCACTGCGTCGAAAAACACCAATGTCATTTCAGCCAGCGGACGAATCTCATTCGCGAAGATTCACGAACCGCTGGAAGTCCCCAATCTGCTCGATCTGCAGATTGAGTCCTTCGATTGGCTGATCGGCAACGACACCTGGAAGGCCCGCGTTCAGGCCGCCCAGGAAGAAGGACGCACCGACATTAACACCAAGTCGGGTCTGGAGGAGATTTTCACCGAGATCTCCCCGATCGAAGACTTGTCGCAGACGATGTCGTTGTCGTTCCGTGACAATCGTTTCGAAGATCCGAAGCATTCCGTGGAGGAGTGCCGCGACCGCGATGTTACGTATTCGGCGCCGTTGTTCGTCACGGCTGAGTTCATGAACAACGACACGGGCGAGATCAAGTCGCAGACCGTGTTCATGGGCGACTTCCCGCTGATGACGGACAAGGGCACGTTCATCATCAACGGCACCGAGCGCGTCGTCGTCTCGCAGTTGGTCCGCTCTCCCGGCGTGTATTTCGAGCAGACCCCGGACAAGACCTCCGACAAAGACATCTTCACCTGCAAGATCATCCCCAGCCGCGGCGCGTGGCTGGAGTTCGAGATCGACAAGCGGGACACCGTCGGCGTTCGGCTGGACCGCAAGCGCAAGCAGAGTGTGACCGTCCTGCTGAAGGCGCTGGGCTGGACGAACGAGCAGATCTTGGCCGAGTTCGGTGACTTCGAGTCGATGCGCATGACGTTGGAGCGCGACCACACGGCTAACACCGACGAGGCCCTCCTCGACATCTACCGCAAGCTGCGCCCGGGCGAGCCGCCCACACGCGAGGCCGCCCAGCAGATGTTGGAGAACTACTACTTCAACCCGAAGCGCTACGACCTGGCCAAGGTCGGTCGCTACAAGATCAATAAGAAGCTCGGCCTGAGCCTGCCGTTCGACACACAGGTGCTGACCATCGACGACATCGTGTCGGCCATCAAGTACGTCGTCGCGCTACACGAGGGCAAGCTGGAACTCGACGGCCACTTGGTTGAGACCGACGACATCGACCATTTCGGCAATCGCCGGGTGCGCACGGTGGGCGAGCTGATCCAGAACCAGTTGCGCATCGGCCTGGGCCGTTTGGAGCGGACCGTCCGCGACCGGATGACGACGCAGGACATCGAGGCGATCACCCCGCAGACGTTGATCAACATCCGGCCCGTCTCGGCGGCGCTCAAGGAGTTCTTCGGCACGTCGCAGCTCTCGCAGTTCCTGGACGAGACGAATCCGCTGTCCGGCCTGACGCACAAGCGCCGCCTGTCGGCTGTCGGCCCCGGCGGCCTGTCCCGCGACCGCGCTGGCATGGAGGTCCGCGACGTCCACCCGTCGCACTACGGCCGCATGTGCCCCATTGAAACCCCTGAAGGCCCGAACATCGGCCTGATCGGGTCGCTGGCCTCGTTCGCCCGTGTCAACGCCTTCGGCTTCATCGAGACGCCGTACCGCAAGGTGGTCGACGGCGTGGTGACCGACACGATCGAGTACTTGACCGCCGACGAAGAGGACCGCTACATCATCGCGCAGGCCAACGCGAAGATCGGCGAGGACAACCGGCTGACCGAAGCCCGCGTGCTGGTCCGCGTCAAGCACGGCGATGCCGACGAGGTCGCGCCAGCCGAGGTGGACTACATCGACGTTTCCCCGCGCCAGATGGTGTCGGTGGGCACGGCGCTGATCCCGTTCCTCGAACACGACGATGCCTCCCGTGCCCTCATGGGTGCGAACATGCAGCGCCAGGCGGTGCCGCTCATCCAGAACGAGGCGCCGTTCGTCGGCACCGGCATGGAATACCGTGGCGCGGTGGACGCCGGAGACCCGGTGGTGGCCCGCAAGCCCGGCGTGGTGACGTCCGTCAGCGCGGACATCATCGACGTCGCCAACGACGACGCCACCTACTCGTCGTACAAACTGTCGAAGTTCACCCGGTCCAACCAGGCCACCTGCATCAACCAGCGGCCCCTGGTCGCGCCGGGACAGCATGTCGACGTGCGCACGCCGCTGGCTGACAGCGCGTGCACCGACGGCGGCGAGATGGCGCTGGGACGCAACCTGTTGGTCGCGTTCATGCCGTGGGAGGGCTACAACTACGAAGACGCCGTCATCTTGTCGGAGCGCCTCGTGCAAGACGACGTGCTGACCTCCATCCACATCGAAGAACACGAGGTCGACGCCCGGGACACCAAGCTGGGCGCCGAGGAGATCACCCGCGACATCCCGAATATCGGCGAGGACATGCTCGCCAACCTCGACGAGCGCGGCATCGTCCGCATCGGCGCCGAGGTCGGCACGGGCGACATCCTCGTCGGCAAGGTGACCCCGAAGGGCGAGACGGAGCTGACCCCCGAGGAGCGCCTGTTGCGCGCTATCTTCGGCGAGAAAGCCCGCGAGGTCCGCGACACGTCCATGAAGGTTCCCCACGGCGAGACCGGGACCGTTATCGGCGTGCGCGTGTTCGACCGCGAGGACGGCGACGAGCTGTCGCCCGGCGTCAACCAGTTGGTCCGCGTCTATGTGGCCCAGAAGCGGAAGATCTCGGTGGGCGACAAGGTCGCCGGACGCCACGGAAACAAGGGCGTCATCTCCCGCATCCTGCCGCAGGAGGACATGCCGTTCATGGAGGACGGTACCCCGGTGGATATCATCCTCAACCCGATGGGCGTGCCCTCCCGGATGAACTTGGGCCAGGTGCTCGAAACCCACCTGGGCTGGATCGCCAAGACCGGCTGGGACGTGACCGACGTGCATGAGCCGTGGGCCGAGCGCCTCACAGACGTCGGCCTGGGCCACGTCGAGGGCAACGCCCATGTGGCCACGCCGGTGTTCGACGGCGCGACCGAGACCGAGATCACCGGCCTGCTCAAACACGGTCTGCCCCAGCGCGACGGCCTGCGGCTGGTCGACGGCGGCGGCAAGGCGCAGTTGTTCGACGGGCGCACGGGCGAGCCGTATCCCAAGCCCGTCGGCGTCGGCTATATCTACATGCTGAAACTGCACCACCTGGTGGACGACAAGATCCACGCCCGTTCGACGGGCCCGTACTCGATGATCACGCAGCAGCCGTTGGGCGGCAAGGCCCAGTTCGGCGGGCAGCGGTTCGGCGAGATGGAGGTCTGGGCGCTGGAGGCGTACGGCGCCGCGTGGGCGTTGCAGGAGTTGCTGACCATCAAGTCGGACGACGTGCCTGGCCGCGTGAAGGTGTACGAAGCCATCGTCAAGGGCGAGAACATCCCCGAACCCGGCATCCCCGAGTCCTTCAAGGTGCTGGTCAAAGAGATGAAATCGCTGTGCCTGAACGTCGAGGTGCTCGCCTCGGACGGCACGGTGATCGAGTTGAGGGATTCGGACGACGACTTCCGCGTGTCGGAGGAATTCGGGATCGATCTGTCCCGCCGCCCGGGCGCGGATTCCTTCCAGACCATCGACGAAATCTGAGCCACAGCGGCTAGGGAAAGAGAACAAACGTGCTGGACGTGAACTTCTACGACGAGTTGCGCATCGGGCTGGCGACTGCGGACCAGATCCGCGAGTGGTCGCACGGCGAGGTGAAGAAGCCGGAGACGATCAACTACCGGACCCTCAAACCGGAGCGCGACGGCCTGTTCTGCGAGAAGATTTTCGGCCCGACCCGCGACTGGGAATGCTACTGCGGCAAATACAAGCGGGTGCGGTTCAAGGGCATCATCTGCGAGCGCTGCGGCGTCGAGGTGACGCGCTCCAACGTCCGCCGCGAGCGGATGGGGCACATCGAGCTGGCCGCGCCGGTCACGCACATCTGGTATTTCAAGGGTGTGCCGAGCCGTCTGGGCTACCTGCTCGACATCGCGCCGAAGGACCTGGAAAAGGTCATCTACTTCGCCGCCTACATGATTACCGAGGTGGACGAGGACGCGCGGCACCGCGACCTGCCGAGCCTTGAGGCCAAGGTCGAGGTGGAGCGCAAGCAGATCGAGCAGCACCGCGACACCGAGGCGGAGAACCGTCTTCGCAAGCTGGAAGAGGACTTGGCCCAGTTGGAGGCCGAAGGCGCCAAGGCGGACGTGAAGAAGCGCGTCCGCGACGGTGGCGAGCGTGAGGTCAAGCAGGTCCGCGACCGCGCGCAGCGTGACCTGGACCGCCTCGACGCGGTGTGGGCCCGGTTCAAGACCCTGAAGGTGCAAGACCTGGAGGGCGACGAAATCCTCTACCGCGAGATGAAGACGCGTTTCGGCAAGTACTTCCAGGGTTACATGGGCGCCGAGGCCGTCAAGCGCCGCTTGGAATCGTTCGACCTGGACGCTGAGGCGGAGTCGCTGCGCTCGATCATCCAGACCGGCAAGGGCCAGCGCAAGACGCGCGCCCTGAAGCGGCTCAAGGTCATCTCGGCGTTCTTGAACACGACGAACTCGCCGCTGGGCATGGTGCTGGACGCCGTCCCGGTCATCCCGCCCGACCTGCGCCCGATGGTGCAGTTGGACGGTGGCCGGTTCGCCACCTCCGACCTCAACGACCTGTACCGCCGCGTCATCAACCGCAACAACCGGCTCAAGAGGCTGTTGGATCTGGGCGCCCCCGAGATCATCGTCAACAACGAGAAGCGGATGCTCCAAGAGGCCGTCGACTCGTTGTTCGACAACGGCCGCCGCGGGCGTCCGGTCACCGGCCCGGGCAACCGCCCGCTCAAGTCCTTGTCCGACATGCTCAAGGGCAAGCAGGGCCGGTTCCGCCAGAACCTGCTGGGCAAGCGCGTCGACTACTCGGGCCGTTCGGTCATCGTGGTGGGCCCGCAGTTGAAACTGCACCAGTGCGGCCTGCCGAAGGCGATGGCGCTGGAACTGTTCAAGCCGTTCGTCATGAAGCGGTTGGACGACCTCAACCTGGCCCAGAACATCAAGTCGGCCAAGCGCATGGTCGAGCGCCAGCGCCCGGTCGTGTGGGACGTGCTGGACGAGGTCATCTCCGAGCACCCGGTGCTGCTCAACCGCGCGCCGACGTTGCACCGGCTGGGCATCCAGGCGTTCGAGCCGCAGTTGATCGAAGGCAAGGCCATCCAGTTGCACCCGCTGGTCTGCACGGCGTTCAACGCGGACTTCGACGGCGACCAGATGGCCGTTCACCTGCCGCTGTCCCCGGAGGCGCAGGCCGAGGCCCGGATTTTGATGTTGTCGACAAACAACATCCTCAAGCCGGCCGACGGGCGTCCGGTGACGATGCCGACCCAGGACATGGTGATCGGGCTGTATTTCCTGACCCAGGAGCAGCCCGGCGGGTTGGGCGAGGGCCGTGCGTTCTCGTCCATGGCCGAGGCGCTGATGGCCTATGATGCGGGCGAACTGGCGGTCGGGTCGCCGTGCTCCATCCGCCTGGCGGGCACCCAAGTGCCTCCCGAGGGTGCGGTGGTGCGCCAAGACGGGTCGTTCATGGCGTCCACGACGCTGGGCCGCGCGATTTTCAACGAGGCGCTGCCCGCCGATTTCGAGTATGTCAACACCGAGGTCGGCAAGAAGCGCCTAGGCGAGATCGTCAACATGCTCGCGGAACGCTACGCGAAGGTGCAGGTGGCCGAAACCTTGGACGAGGTCAAGAACCTCGGTTTCCGGTGGGCCACCCGGTCCGGCCTGACCGTCTCCATCTCCGACGTGGAAACCCCGCCTGACAAGCCTGAGATTCTGGCTGGCTACGAGGCCCGCGCCGCGAAGATCGACAAACAGTACGAGCGCGGCAAGATGACCGAGGAGGAGCGCACCCAAGAACTCGTCCAGTTGTGGACGGACGCCACCAACGAGTTGACGGCGGCTATGGAGGCGAACTTCACGGCCACGAACCCGATCTTCATGATCGTCCACTCGGGCGCCCGTGGGAATATGACGCAGATGCGGCAGATCGCCGCCATGCGCGGCCTGGTGGCCAACCCGAAGGGCGAGATCATCGCGCGGCCGATCAAGTCGAACTTCCGCGAGGGCCTGTCCGTGTTGGAGTACTTCATCTCCACGCACGGCGGTCGCAAGGGCCAGGCCGACACCGCGTTGCGGACGGCTGACTCCGGCTACCTGACCCGGCGCCTGGTGGACGTCTCCCAGGACGTCATCATCCGCGAGGAGGACTGCGGCACCGACCGCGGCCTGACCAAGCAGATCGCCCGCGTGGGCAAGAACGGCAAGCTGGTCCAGGCGCGCAACGCCGAAACTGCCGTCCATTCGCGCACGCTGGCGGTCGACGCGGTGGGCACGGACGGAACCGTGGTGGCGCCGGCCGGTGCCGATCTGGGCGACGACGTTCTCGACATACTCATCGAGCATGGCGTGACGCAGGTGAAGGTGCGCTCGGTGCTGACGTGCGAGTCCGCGATGGGCACATGCGCGAAGTGCTACGGCCGGTCGTTGGCCACCGGGAAACTGGTGGACGTCGGCGAGGCGGTCGGCATTGTCGCGGCGCAGTCCATCGGCGAGCCGGGCACGCAGTTGACGATGCGGACGTTCCACACCGGCGGCGTCGCGGGCGATGACATCACGCTGGGCCTGCCCCGCGTGGTCGAGCTGTTTGAGGCGCGCACACCCAAGGGCAAGGCGCCGATTGCCGAGGCCGCAGGCCGGATCCGCATCGAGGAGGGCGAGCGCAGCCGCAAGCTGGTCATCGTCCGCGACGACGGCGAACCCGACCTGGAGTACCTGCTGCCGCGCCGCGTCCGCCTCGAATGGGAGGACGCGTTGGGCGACAAGCACGTCATCGCCGATGGCACGCAGGTGGTCGCCGGCCAGCAGTTGTACGCCGGCACACCCGACCCGCAGGACGTGTTGCGGGTCAGCGGCCTGCGCAGGGTGCAGGAGCACCTGGTCGAAGAGGTGCAGGCCGTGTACCGGACGCAGGGCGCGCCGATCCACGACAAGCACATCGAGATCATCATCCGCCAGATGCTGCGGCGCGTGACCGTCATCGAGTCGGGGGACACCTCGTTCCTGCCGGGCGAGTTGATCGACCGGAACATTTTCGAGGCCGAGAACCGCCGCATGGTGACCGAGGGCATGACCCCGGCGCAGGGCCGTCCGGTGCTCATGGGCATCACGAAGGCGTCGTTGGCCACCGAATCGTGGCTGTCGGCGGCGTCCTTCCAGGAGACGACGAAGGTGCTCACCGACGCGGCCATCCACGCCAAGTCGGACACCCTGGTGGGCCTCAAGGAGAACGTGATCCTCGGCAAGCTGATTCCGGCCGGCACCGGCCTGGACCGTTACCGCAATATCCGCGTGGAGCCGACGGCCGAGGCGCGGGCGGCGGCCTACGACCTGTCCTACGACCCCTACGACTACGACTTGGGCGGCGCCACGGGTTCGTTGGCGCTGGACGAGTTCGGTACGGGCGAGTTGCGCTGACGTCACCTTGACATCAAGCCAAAACCGGCCTCGCGGACATCTGCGGGGCCGGTTTTGGCGTCATGCGGGCGTGGTGGCTGGTTGGCCTTTGCCTCAAGAAAGCCTGACAGCGCGCCCTGCGCGTCCTGGCCGGTGAGCGCGACGATGCGGCAGCGGGGGATGGCGCTTTGCGCGACGCGGGCGTCGGGCACGATCCCGGCTGCCGCGATGACCTGGGCGGCGTCGGCGGGATGGGCGTTGACGAACGCGACGGACGCCGCGTAGTCGTCGAGGAAGGCGTCGAGCGCCAGCGGGCGGGCACGGGCCACGTCGTCGCGCACCGCGAGCACGCCCATGACCAGCCGGCATCCCGCGACGCGTTCCCATTCGCGCGACAGGTCGAGCGCGACGCGTGCCGCCGGGTTCGCCGCGAGCACCACGGACACAAACGGTTCCGGCAGGATGCCGAGCGTCGCGCGTCCGGCGGACAGCGCCGAGGCGACGTCGCCGTGGCCCTCCAGATACCGCACGTCGACCGCGCCCGCCAATCCGGCCTCATGCAGCACGCGGTCGGTCACCTGCTGCGGGGTGGTGCGTCGGCCCGAATTGAGGATCATCGTGCCCCGGATGTCGGCCAGTTCATGGATTGTGTTGCCCACCTCCACGAGACACAACGTGCCAAGCGTCGTGACGGCGGCGACCCGGACCTCGGCCCCGCCGACGTTCCCGACGGCGAGATTCGCGGGAACCAAGGCCGCGTCCGCCTGGCCGTCGGCGAGCAACCGCATGGCTTCGGACGGCGAGGCGGTGATGGTGATGCGATAGCGCGGCGGCGTCTGGGCGAGCAACCCCGCCAGCCCCATGCCCGTGGGGCCTTTCAGCGCGACGACGCGCAACGCCCCGCTCACCGCCGGTAGGGCGCGTACGACGTGTGCAACAGTCGGTGAGCCAGGCCGGAATTCGGCTCGCCGTAGTAGTCGTCGTACAGGTGCACGATGTCGGGGTTTTCCTGCGACTTGCGGTACTTCGACGTTTTGTCGATGTCGATGAGCACCTGTTGCCGCTCGCCCAGTTCGCCGACCATCTCCGGCGCCGGGTTGCCAGCGCCCGAGATGCAGCCGCCGGGGCAGGCCATGATCTCGACCAGGTCGTAGCCGACGTCCTCGCCGGCGGCCACCCGCCGCACCAGGGGTTCGGCGTTGCCCAGGCCGGAGATGACCGCCACCCGCACGGTGGTGTCGCCGGCGGTGATGGACGCCTCTTTGACGCCCTGGAAACCCCGGACCTCGGTGTAGTCGAGATGGTCGGTCTGGGGCGTCCCGGTGAGTTTCTCCACGGCCATCCGCAACGCGGCCTCCGCGACGCCGCCGGACGCCCCGAACAGGACGCCCGCGCCGGTGACCCGCGAGTAGGGCTCGTCGAACGTCGACGGTTCCACGGTGGCTGGGTCGATGCGCACCATGTCGAGCATTTCGATGAACTCCGACGTGGTGACCACCGCGTCCACGTCGCGGATGCCGCCAGTGGCGAATTCGGGACGCCCGGCCTCGTATTTCTTGGCCAGGCAGGGGACGATCGAGACGACGTACAGGTCCTCCAGGGGCACGTTGTACGTTTGCGCGAAGTGGTTCTTGACGGTCGCCCCCATCATCTGTTGGGGAGATTTGCAGCTCGACAGGTGGGGGATCAGCTCGGGGAAGCGTTTCTCGACCATGTTGACCCAGCCAGGGCAACATGACGTGAACTGCGGCATGACGCCGTGGCGTCCCACCCGGTTGAGGAATTCGGTGGTCTCCTCCATGATCGTCAGGTCCGCGGCGAACGAGAAGTCGAAGACTTTGTCGAAGCCCAGCGCGCGCATCAGGCCCGCGATGAACCCCGACGCCTGGTCGAACGGCACCCCGTAGCGTTCGCAGATGACCGAACGCGGCGCGGGGGCCACGAACCCGACCACCATCTTGTCTGGGTCGTTCAACGCGTTGAAGACGGCGGGCCGCTCCCGCAGGTAGTCGAGCGCGCCGCACGGGCAGGCGGTGACGCACTGGCCGCACGAGATGCAATCGGTGTCGGACAGGGGGGCGCCGTTGTGCGTCCCGACCCTCAGCATCCCGTTGGTGAACTGGTAGGCCAGCACACCGGGGCCTTCGATCTCGGCGCAGGCGGCCACGCAGCGCCCGCACGAGATGCACTTGTTGTGGTCGCGGATGATGAACGGGTGGTCGTGTGTGATGGCAAGGTGGGGCCGCACATGCAACGGCTCGCGGTAGCCGACGCCCTGGTCGGTGGCCGTGTGACGCAGCCGGCAGGCGAACCGTTCCTTGCAGCCGCATTTGAGGCACCGGGCGGCCTCGGCGCGGGCGTCGGCCTCCTCGTACCCCAGTTCCACTTCCTCGAAGCTGCGGCGTTCGCCCAGCCCGATATGCGGCATCTGATGGCGGGCGTGACGGGGCAGGGCCTCGAACTCGTCGCGCGGCAATTCCTCCAGGCTTCCCCGGCTACAGTTGTACGCCTCGTGGTGGGGGCGGACGTACCCCTTCATGACGAATTGGTCCATCGCCTCGGCGGCGGCCCGTCCGGCCGCGACGGCCTGGATGACGGTGGCCGGGCCGGTCACGCAGTCGCCCCCGGCGAAAATCTTCGGCTCCGAACACTGCATGGTGTGCGGGTCGATGTCGATGTCGCCCCAGGTGTTCAGCTTCACGGGGAGGTCGTTGTACAGGAAGCTCGTGTCGGTGCGCTGGCCGATCGCCCCGATGATGGTGTCGGCGTCGAGGGAGAACCCGCTTCCCTCGACTGGCACCGGGCGGCGTCGCCCGGAACGGTCGGGCGTCCCCAGTTCCATGCGCAGGCAGTTCAACGACAGGTGGCCGTCGGCCTGGGCGATGGACTCCGGCGCGGTCAAGAAATTCATCTCGACCCCCTCGGCCAACGCTTCGGACACCTCGTAGGGGTCGGCGGGCATCTCGTCGCGGGTTCGCCGGTAGACCAGCGACACATGGGTGGCGCCCTTGCGCAACGCCGTCCGCGCGCAGTCGATGGCCGTGTTGCCGCCGCCGACGACCAGCACGCGGTCGCCCAGCGGCGCGTCGGCGTTGCTGGTGACGGCGTGCAGGTAGTTGATGCCCAGCCAGACGCCGCGCAAACCTTCCCCGTCGATCCGCATCGGCGTGGCGCTCCACGAGCCGATCGCCAGGTAGACGGCGTCGAAGTCGTGCTGGAGGTCGTCCAGGCTGATGTGCGTCCCCAGCGAAATGCCGCAGCGGATAGTGACGCCCAGCGAGGCGATCAGGTCGATTTCCGCGTCCAAGGTGTCCTTGGGAAGCCGGTATTCGGGAATGCCGTAGCGCATCATCCCGCCCGGTTTCGAACGGCGGTCGAAGACGGTCACCTGGTGGCCCGCGATGGCCGCGTAGTAGGCGGCGGACAACCCCGACGGCCCCGCGCCGACGACCGCGACGCGTTTCCCGGTGGGGGCGGCCAACGACGGCGTCCACGGATGGGAGCCGAACAGGTCCAGGTCGGCGGCGAACCGCTTGACCGAGTTGATCGCCACCGGCTCGTCCACCAGGTTGCGGCGGCAGGCCGACTCGCAGAAATGTGGGCAGATCCGCCCGCAGGCCGACGGGAACGGGTTGCGGTCTTTGATGACGCGCACGGCGGCGTTCATGTTGCCGTCCGCCACCAGGCTCAGGTAGCGCTGGACGTCGATCTTGGCCGGGCAGGTGTCCTGGCAGGGCGGCAGGCAGTCGGCGTTGTGGTCGCAGAGCAACTGTTCGACGCGCACCTTGCGGTAAGCGTCGATCGACGGGGAATGGGTGGCGATCTGGATGCCTTCGGTGACCGGCGTGATGCACGCTTTGACCGCGCGGTGTTCCTCGCCGATCTCCACGACGCACAGGCCGCAGTTGCCGTTGGAGCGTTTCAGCCGGACGTCGTGGCACAGCGACGGGATGGACACGCCTTCTTGCAGCAACGCCTGGAGGACGGTCAGGCCGGCCGTGACGTCCATCGGGTGGCCGTCCACAGTGACGGAGACGCGCGCGGCGGCGGGCGTCCGTTCGATCAGCGCGTTCAGGGGAGTCATACTGCTGATCATAAGTGCCCAACGGGCCGGCGGCGGGCTGTGGCACACGCGTCCGGCCGTGAGGGCTGCGGCGTCCACGTTTTGACCTGGCCTTGCCCGACCGGCTAGCCTGGATGACTGGGTTTGGGTCACCAAGCCTTGTGTGCTGTGTCACCGCTTAGTCCGGTACGGACAGCGCACCGAAATCGAGACTATTGGCGTTGCTGTAAGTGCGCCTACGACACGACGAGGGAAAGGGATACCTGCCGGTGCCCACCATTCAGCAGTTGGTCCGCAAAGGACGCGCTGACAAAGTCAGCAAATCCAAGACGCCCGCGCTCAAGGGTTCGCCCCAGCGCCGGGGCGTGTGCACGCGCGTCTACACGACGACGCCGAAGAAGCCGAATTCCGCGTTGCGCAAGGTCGCTCGCGTGCGGCTCTCGTCGCAGGTCGAGGTGACCGCCTATATCCCAGGCGTCGGGCACAATTTGCAGGAGCACTCGATGGTGCTGGTCCGTGGCGGCCGTGTCAAAGACCTTCCCGGCGTGCGCTACAAGA
>Ga0123357_10002227_pt1 | contig 21409 bp, 17 predicted proteins | sample TergutEmb28metaG_FD_89873 | JGI IMG/M metagenome (GOLD analysis project Ga0123357, IMG submission 89873) | Embiratermes neotenicus P4 segment gut microbial communities from Petit-Saut dam, French Guiana - Emb289 P4 | ecosystem: Host-associated > Arthropoda: Insects > Digestive system > Gut ... | reverse complement strand
CCGCCCATATCTTTGCTGTCCCAAAACGACTCCAGAAAGGCTGGATGTTCCGTCACCGGCGCCCGCATCGCCATGCCGCCGGTGACGTACAGACCGCCCACGGCCATGGCGTTGAGCACAAAATTCCGGCACGCCCGGCCATAGAAGCGTGCAAACCAGGCAAGGGTTTTTTGCTCCGCGTCCGTGCGGGGCGGATTCAGGCGGGAGCTGATTTCGACCGGCGGGATCTCTTCGCCGCAATGGTAGGCGAACAGACGACGCAGCCCATCGCCGCTCACCAGCATTTCCACAACAAGTTCTTCGCCCAGGCTGTCGCGCAGCCGATTCGCGAAATCCTCTTCATCTTTGCGGAAGGGGAATTCTCCGTGCCCACCCTCCGAAGGCAGCACCATGCGCGCTTCAGGCAACACCAGCGCTTTGCCGCAGCCGCTGCCCGCGCCGAGCAGGGCAAAAGGAGCCGCGTTCCTTTTTCCGGCATGCAGTTCCGCGATGTCCAAGGCCGCGCGCGTCCGGGCGTTGAGAGCGGCAAGCAGACAGGCATAGCCTTGGGCGACAAAATCATTGACAAGCAGCACGTCGGGGATGTCAAGCACGGCAACCGCTTCATCAGTATGGATGCCCCAGGAGATGTTCGGCGGTTTGCAACTGCCGTCCCGGATGGGTCCGGCGATGCCCAGCGACGCCAGCAGCGTCCCGGGCGGAATAAAGGACGAGCCGTCCGGCAGCCGGAGATCACGCACAAGCTCCGCAAATTCTCCGTACTGCGCTGTGGGAAGCCACTGTTCCCGCACCAGTTCCAAATCCGGCAGCGCCGCAGGCGCTTTTTTCAACGCGAATATCGCGAAGCGGCTGTTGGTTCCTCCGATATCGGCGGCAAGCAAAAAAGACATGGCGTCTCCCCAAGTAAAACAATCACGGCACACCGACCCGCAGCCATGAGGGTGGCGGTCTGGACTTCCCCCCAGCGAAGTCGTACATGTATTTTCTATAGCCACCTGGGAACATGAGCGCAAGCCATAAGGAATTTCATGCGCCTGATTGATCTGCACTGCCACAGCATGGCGTCGGACGGCGCGGACGATCCGGCTGAATTGATCCGTAAAGCCATAGATGCCGATCTGGCTGCCCTTGCCTTAACCGACCATGACAGCATTGCCGGTCTTGACGAGGCCCAGCGGGCCGCTGAGGGAACGCGGATTGAATTGATCCGCGGCTGTGAAATCTCCGCCCGCGGAGAGGGGGGCGAGATGCATATCCTGGGTTTGTGGATTCCCCGAAAACACCCGAATCTGAACGCCTTTGAAGGAGTGTTGCGGGAGCTGCGCGAGCATCGTGCCGTACGTAATCAGATTATGGTCGAACGGCTCAGAAAACAGGGCTGTTCCTTGTGCTATGACGATGTTCTTGCCGAGGCCGAAGGCGAAAGCGTAGGCCGCCCGCATATCGCCAGGGTGTTGCTGCGCAAGGGATACGCCAAGTCTGTCAAGGAAGTCTTTACCCGCTATCTGGGGAGCAAAGGCAGCGCCTATGAACCCAAAAAGGTCTTGCAGCCGGAAGAAGCTGTGGAGCTTCTTCTATCTGTGGGCGCTACCGCGGCCTTCGCGCATCCGAGGCTCATCAGAGCTTCGGACGCATGGCTGGAGGCAAGCGCCGTGCGGCTCAAAGCCTGCGGCTTGTCCGCGCTGGAAGCCTATCATAGCGAACATGCCGAGGCGGACACGCGCTTTTGTCTGGCGCTTGCCGCCAGACAGGGTCTCGCGTTGTGCGGCGGCTCGGATTACCACGGCAAGTTCAAGCCTGATATAGCCCTCGGCACGGGCAGGGGCGGTCTGCGCGTACCTGCGGCTCTGCTGGAACAGCTCAAACAACGGCGCCGCGAACAAGGCTTGCCGGGGGAACATGCCTGAACAGAATCTGTGCATTCCGCATTCCTGGGAGTCGGCTGACTCCCACGCCTTGCGCGAGGAGGTCTACAGCTTTCGCTATAGGTATTATTTCCGCCGCCTTCCGGAGGCGGAATGGCTGGATCATGTTCGGGAGCGGGTGTATGCGCCCCATGATGATCATTCCATCCATCTGGTTGCGCGCAATGCCGAAGGCAGAGTGATCGCCGTCGGCACCGGCACCCGAGCCGACTCCAGAGAACTGCCCTCGGAATGGGTGAACATGCTGCGCCTGGAGCACGTAAAACCACTGGGGCTTGCAAAAATTCTCATCTATTCGCGGTTGGTGGAATTGCCGGAATGCAGGGGAACCTCCCTTTTTCTAGATTTTTTCAAGTATGCAGCGCACTTGTTCACTTCTCAGGGCTTTGGCTACACGATCCATTATTCGCCGCCAGCGGCTGTTGCCATGTATGAACGTCTCGGCTACCGCACATATACCAGCGGCTTCACTCTGGCCTCCGACCTATATCGCATCCCCATGATTCTTGTTGCAGCGGACGCCGCCCATCTCGCCCGCGTGCATCCCGCGTTTTCTGAGGCTACACGAGGGCTTGTCATGGCCGGCGACCTGGGTCTGGCATACAAGCTGCTGCCGGATCTGCGCACAATACCTCTGTGCGCGCGTAGCGCGCCGGAAGCGCTTGCCTATGTGCGCAGCCTGTGTCGGAACGGTGACGCGGATCGCACAATCCCCGAAGAAGCCGCACGTCCCCTGTGCCGCGCCGCCTTGTTGCGCCTGCGTAAAAAGGATACGCCCATCCATGTCGGCGACAAGCCCCTGCCCTGGTTTGTCCTTTCCGGGACATGCGAGGTGAGCTGCAAAGACAGCGGCAGCTTGGTCGCACAAGCAGGATATGGCATCAACGCCTGTTCCGGATGCTCTTTTACCGCCTTGGAAGACGCGGACGTACTCATCTTCGGCAACCATGATCCCTTTGACGGCGTGCAGAGCGTGGTACCCGCCGTGCGTTTTTGGAAAGAGATCCTCGCCGCCAAAAAAATCGCGCCAAGGTAAAGTGGAGCGCTGTACGCCTCGGGCATTGCGTCAGCCTAATTTTTTCCGCAACAGATCGTTGACCAGCGCCGGATTTGCCTTGCCGCGCATCTCGCGCATGATCTGGCCGACGAAAAAACTCATCAGCTTGATTTTCCCGCCGTGATAGGCCTCCACCTCGATGGGATGCGCAGCCAGCACCTCGTTCACCGTCTGTTCGATAAGCGCGCTATCTGAAATCTGGGCCAGTCCCTCTTCCTGCATAAAAGCTGCTGGAGCCGTGCCGCTGTCGAAGAGCGCGGCAAAAGCGTCATTCGCCATTTTAGCGCTGATTTTCCCTGCATCCACCATCCGCGCAAGTTCCCCCAGGGACTCGGGACGCATGGCGGTGGTTTCCAGGCTTTTTCCCTGGTTGAGTTCACGCAAAAGCGGCCCAAGCACAAGTTTCGCCACACTGCGGGGAGACTCATACACCATGAGCGCTTGTTCGAAAAAGTCCGCCAGGACGCGATTTCCGCAAATGATGTCGGCCTCTTCCGTTTTAAGCGCATAGGAGGCTATCAAACGGGCACGCCGGGCGCCGGGCAATTCCGGCAACTGCGCGCGCCACTGTTCAAGCTGGTCGTCGGTGATACGGACAGGCAACAAATCCGGATCCGGAAAATACCGGTAATCGTGGGCTTCCTCTTTTTCACGCATGGACTGGGTACAGTTCTTTACCGCGTCATAAAGGCGCGTTTCGCGCATCACTACGCCGCCATCTTCCAATATAGCCTGCTGGCGGGCGATTTCATAGGCAATGGCACGCTGAACATTGCGGAAGGAATTGAGATTTTTCAGTTCCGTGCGTACGCCAAAGGCTTCTGCGCCTTTGTGGCGCAAAGATATGTTGGCATCGCAACGAAAACTTCCCTCTTCCATATTGCCGTCACACACGCCAAGCCAAGTGACGAGTTCATGCAAACCCTTCAGGTACGCCACGGCTTCTTCAGCGCTGCGCATATCCGGCTCGGACACGATTTCTATGAGCGCCATGCCGCAACGGTTCAAATCCACATAGCTGTTATGCTCATGGGGGGGGTGCACGTTCTTGCCCGCATCGTTCTCCAAATGAATACGGGTGATGCCGATGTATTTTTCACCGGCGTCCGTTTCAATGTGCAACCTGCCACGGCCGCACACAGGGGCGTCGAACTGGGATATCTGGTATCCGCTCGGCAAATCGGGATACATGTAGTTTTTGCGGGCAAAAACAGCATTGCGACGGATTTCGCACTCAACCGCCAATCCCATGCGGACTGCGTACTCCACGGCTTTTTCATTTAACACGGGCAAAGCGCCGGGCAAGCCCGCGCAAATCTCGCAGACCTGAGTATTGGCTTCCGCGCCGAAGGCGGTGGAACATCCGCAAAAAAGCTTGGACTTCGTTGCCAATTGCGCATGCACTTCAAGGCCGATAACGGCTTCATAGGTATTCATATTGTTTACGCCTGTTCTTTCAGCATCGCATCAAAATATTTGCCCACGCCATACTGCCCGCGGCGGAAGAATTTTTCCGACGGCGGGCCGATAATCTGTAATTCTCTGTTTTGTTGTACCATTTCCAGGGCGATATGCATTTCTTTGGTGCAGCCGGTGGAAAAGGTGGCGTCCTTGCCCGACCAGGCAGGCGTGATTTTGCGTCCCAGCAGGGCGAAACTCTGCTCAATATCTTCAACCGTCTGAAAGCGCCAGATGTCAATAAGATTGCTGCGCTGCACCTGTTCCCACATATACATGAGGTCGTCGCCGTCCATGCCCTCTTCAAACTGTTCTGTGGGATTGACAATGAAGACGCTGTCCATTCTTTCACGTAAATGCCTGACAAAAGCGTTGACCAGTTGGATGGCCGTGCCGGTCTGCCCCGGAATGCTGCCGATGACGCAACTGTAAAACATGACGGCCTTGCCGCTATGCCGGGCTTTACGCATTTCCTCAATAATGCCCTCGGCCTTGTTTCTCAAATAAACGTCGCTGAATTTGCGCATGCCACGCGCTTGGGCCTTGACCTGCATGTGGTAGCTGCCGTCCACGGGATCATTCCAATAACACAGGATATCGCGGGTAAAACCATGGCTGCTGTCAAGCAACACATCCTTATTGCGCCAGCCTTTGGCGATGATCAGATCCGCCTCTTTCCATGCCCGGGCAAAACTGACGGAGGTGCGGTACAGGTTCAGGCGTTCCCGTGTGCCGTCGTTGATAATCAACAGCCTGTTTTCTTGGAGTAATTGCAGTAATTTCTTCTTACTTACCTGCTTGTCGTGGATGATGCAAGCGCGGCCGATGAGCTTTTTCAGCACAGGATCCGATTCCGTGTCGTGAATGGTGGGAGAAAAGAAAAAAAACCCGTCTTTCACTGCGAAAATGACCCTGTGGCCCATGCGCATGATACGGAACAGCATGGCAAGGTCGAAAACCGTGCCGCCATCGGCATCGCTGAGAAACAGGATGGTTTTGCCCGAATATTCCGCCTCGGGACCAAAAATGCCGCGAATAGGGCCGGAAATGGCCGGCGCTTGTTGCAGTTCCTGTTCCATACGCAGGTAGGAGGGCATCGCGCTCAGCCACGATCTGGCCTGCATAGACAGGTAGATAAACCGCGACAATTCAAGGAAATTGAGTTCCCAGCGTATTGCCGGAATGGAAGCGCACATGCAGTTGGCCGGAGGCATTTCCAAAAGGCGGCGTATGGTGGGATCGTCCAGCAATTGCTGTGTTTTGGCATTTGCCTCGCGCCGCCGCGCCGCCCAGGGATCGTCATCATCCATCAGGGAAAGAAGCATGCTGGTCATGCGCTTGACCATGCGTTGGGGGATAAGTGTATGTTGCCGTACGCTTTGTCGGAAGCGGTACGCGCAGAAACGCAAAGCCCGCTCGCGGAGTTTCTTCTCCGGACAGGTCATGCGGACCAGTCGCACAATAACGCGCCAAGCCCTATTATATTGCCGACCCAGTTCAGAGGTATCGCTTATCATAAGTAATTTCAAGGTGTTATCAGAACATGGCAAATAGACCTGATTGTCATCCAGGGCGACCATAAAACGCATTCGTTCAGGAGTCGCTATCAGCTCGGGATTCATATGGTAGGCAATATTGTTATCCGTCATCATGTTATAGAGCCATGCGTCAAAATCGGTATCCCGGCCCAAACGGATATCACTGACTTTGTCAAACTTCGGCAATTTACGCATGTTTTTCTCCAGTACCCAGGCAAACCCGCAAGCGGCCGTTACAAACTTTCCGGCCGTTCCGCTAAAAAACCCCGTGCTTTCAGTCTGCGCAGATATCCGGTGCTTTCCCGCCTGATAAAATGCACACCGCCGGGAATCCCGCGGACAAGTATGCTGTCATCCGTCTGCAGCCTGTAGCCTTCTTGGCCGTCCGCCGTCAGATATGCCTCTGTAGTGTTATTCGGCAAAGTTACGCGTACTTCCTGGGGATACGGCAGGACAAGAGGGGGAAAGTTGCAGAAATACGGACAAATCGGCACCAGGCAGAAAGCTTGAATATTCGGATGCACAAGTGGCCCGCCGGCCGATGCTCCATAGCCGGAACAGCCCTGCGGCGAGGCAATAATAAACCCGTCCGCGCGGAGACGGCAGAGCGCCAATCCCTGCACCGCGATGTCAAGATTGATGAGTCTGGCTGTACGTCCCCGGTTGATCACCACATCGTTGACGGCAAAATCGGCATGAACCCGTTTTTCCGCGCGATAAACCTCAAAAGCGAGGGCCATGCGCTCTAAAATAAGCATACGGCCTTCAAGCGTATAGGTCAGCACTGTACGCCATTCATCGGAATGCGCCTCCGCCAAAAAGCCTACTTTACCAAAATTGATGCCTAGCAGGGGCGTTGGAGAAATCACGAAGCGGCGCGCCACATCCAGCAGTGTGCCATCGCCGCCGAGTACCACGACGAAGGAAAAACGCTTGGCAAGCAAATCCGTATAGTCTTCATCAGACCACACACGGCATGTCGTGCAGTTTTTTTCTTCAAACCAGGCGTGGATTTCATCAGCTAACAGCCTCGCCGCGTCCAAGTGCGGCTTGACTACCAGCAGGATGGACGGTTTTTTTTCGTTACGCTTCATCCAGAAAGCCTTACCCAAAAGCTATTGAGACTTCAAGCAATTTTATATTCTTGTCTTGCGCGGGAATTTTAGCTAGCCTGAAATATTCCATATGACTGCTTGGGAATAGGAAGCAAGGAAGGCCCGGTGAACACTAAAGTACAGCATATCATTGCCCAACACGCAGAGGAAGGCTTGCGCCTGCGTAAGGATTTTTTTGCCGCCCAAGCGGAAAATCTGGAAAATTGCGCACAGCGCATCGCCTCGGCTATGGCCAAAGGCCATAAGCTGCTCATCTGCGGCAACGGCGGAAGCGCTGCGGATGCTCAGCATCTTGCCGGGGAATTCGTGAACCGTTTTTTGATCGATCGCCCTCCCCTTCCGACTCTTGCCCTGACCACGGACAGTTCCGTCCTCACGGCCATCGGCAACGACTTCGGCTTTGAACAGGTTTTTGCAAAACAAGTTCACGCCCTCGGCGTATCGGGAGACGTGCTCCTCGCTATTTCCACTTCCGGCAAAAGCCCCAATGTGCTTGCGGCCTTGCGCGCCGCAAAGGAGAAAGGCATGCATGCCATCGGCTTGAGCGGCGCCGACCATGGCATGGATGCCTTATGCGACCTTGTTGTGCATGTCCCGCACACATCCACCCCGTTGATCCAGGAAATCCACATCAGCGCCGGACACCTTATCTGCGCGCTTGTCGATCATTTCCTGTTCGAAGACGGTATGACCATCTAGCCCGCTTTGCGCGCCGATGCCGCGTCTGAACGTGACGCGCGTCCGCTGCTTGTTCCAGGAGAAAACAATGCCCATCTACGAATACCAATGTAAAGCCTGTAAGGAAGAATTCGAGGAGCTTGCGTTCGGGGATGAGGCCCCTGCCTGTCCGCACTGCGGTTCCGGCAAGACGCGAAAACTGATGTCCCGGTCCAGCCACCATGTGACGGGAGGCGGCGGATACGTTCCCTCCTCCTCCTCGTCCGGCGGCGGCTGCGCGGGCTGTTCGGGCGGAAATTGCGCGACATGCGGATAACGCAATATGGGGACTTCCAACACATTCATGCACAACATCCGTATCGCAACCCGCGGAAGCCGCCTCGCTCTCTGGCAGGCGCAGCATATCGCGGCGCGCATCCGCTCTCTGCGTCCAGACTGCGCCATTCATCTGGAAGTGATCAAAACCCGGGGGGACATCATCCTTGATGTGCCCCTGGCAAAAGTCGGCGGCAAAGGCTTGTTCGTCAAGGAAATCGAAGACGCCTTGCTGAACGGAAGCGCCGACCTGGCCGTTCACAGCATGAAGGACATGCCGGCGGAATTGCCGCAAGGGCTTGTGCTGGCCTGTATTCCAGAGCGCGAAACAGCCGACGACAGCCTGTTGTCTCTCCGCTACGCCTCCCTCACCCATCTGCCTCACGGCGCGCATGTCGGCACGAGCAGCCTGCGCAGGCAGGCCCAACTGCTGCATGTGCGCCCGGATTTACGTATTTCCGCCCTGCGGGGCAATGTGGACACGCGTCTGCGCAAACTGCACGAAGGACAGTTCGACGCCATTATGCTTGCTGCTGCCGGTTTGAATCGCCTTGAACTGCATGCGCCGCACATGTCGCGCCTCGGGCCGCCCGACTTTCTGCCCGCTGTGGGCCAAGGCGCGCTCGGCATTGAATGCCGTGCCGACCGACAAGATCTCTTGGAACTCCTCGCTCCTTTGGAGCACCGGGCAACCCGTATCTGTGTCGAAGCGGAACGCGCTTTCCTGGCCGGACTGGACGGCGGCTGTCAAGTGCCTATCGCCGGACATGCGCGTATGTACGATTCGGAACATTTCATCTTGGAAGCCCTGGTTGCGGATGTCGACGGCGCCGGCCTTTTGCGCGCACAAGCTGAAGGAAGCGCCGACGATGCCGGACAAACGGGACGCGAACTCGCCGCCAAACTCCTTGAACAGGGCGCAGCGCATATTCTTCAGAAACTTTATGCCGCAACGGCGGATCATGCATGAAAATTCTCCCGCTCCCCCCCCATGCCCTGCAAGCCCGTCTGCCGGAAACGCGCATCCCTTGGGCAAGCAGCGCCGATATGCCCGCACGTCTCCGGAGCAACGGCATCAAGCACTGTCCCCAACCCAGAGCCCTGCACGCTCTGGAACTGGCGCTCCATATACATGCCGATGATTACCACATATACCTTTCCGGCGAAAGTAACCTCGGACGCCGGCATATGCTGCGCGAATTCTTGCAGCCCAGAGCACGCAAGGAAGATACGCCGCCGGATCTGCTCTATGTGAACAATTTCGCCGTGCCCGACAAAGCGATACTCATTGCTGTCCCTGCCGGATACGGGCATAAAATCAAAAACGCGCTGGCGGAAGTGCTCGGCAAAATACGCAAGGAACTTCCCGTCCGTTTTGAAGCCGACAGTTATATGGAACGGCGCGCACGGCTCATGGACAGATTCCAGAAAACACGCGCCCGTCTCTTGCGGAAAATGGACGCTGTGGCAGGCACCAAAGGCTTTCACCTGGACTTTGACGAACAGGGCAGCCTGACCCTATACCCCTTGGTGGAAGGCAAACGGCTCAGCGAAGAGGAATTTGACCGCCTGGACACCCAAATGCGTCAGCGGCTCAAACACCAAGGCGACTCCCTCCTCCACGCCATGGCAGGCTTTATACGCCAACTCAGCCGTGCAGAACAAAACTTCAAGGACGACGAACGGAGCTTGGAACGCGAAGTGGTACGCCAAGCGCTTGACTCACTCCTGACGCCGCTTGCGGAAAAAATCCTGCGCGCCTGCCCAGGCGAGTCTTTGCAAAACTACTTCAAAACATTACGCGAAGACATACTGAGCAACCTTGAACAGGTGCTTCCCCGGGAAAACCTGCCGCCTCAACCGGGCGACACCACCCTGCCCCCACAGGAAAGCGACCCTTACCGTTACAACATCAATCTCTTTGTCGACAACAGCCAAACCAGCGGCGCGCCCATCGTCATGGATGATCACCCCACCAGTTCCAACCTGCTTGGCTGTGTCGAACGGGAAGCTGAAATGGGCGCGCTTGTCACGGACTTCACGCTCATCAAGGCCGGCAGTCTCCATAAGGCCAACGGCGGCTTTCTGGTGCTGAACATGGAAGATGTGCTGCAATACCCTGCTGCCTGGGAGGGATTGCTGCGGGCGCTGCGCTCCGGTCTGGCGCGTATCGAGGACAGCGGCGAGACGGATACTTCCACGCGCACCAAGGGTATTGAGCCGGAAGCCTTGCGCCTTAAACTCAGGGTTGTGCTGGTGGGATCGGAAAGCCTGTATGAAAGCCTGCTGCTCAATGATGAACGTTTTTCCAAGCTTTTTAAAATCAAGGCCCACATGGCCGATGCCACCCGCCGCGATCAGGCCGGGCTGCGCGTCTACCTTGCCAGCATGGCGCGTATTATAGCGGAAGCGGAACTGCTGCCTTTTGATCGCGCGGCCATGGCCAGACTGGTGGATTTCGGCTCCGAACTCAGCGAAGACCGCCAAAAACTCTCCCTCAAGTTTCCCCTGTTGCGGGAACTGATGATCGAAGCCTCCGCCCTGGCGAGCATGGCCGGCTTGGACAGGGTGGACAGAGAACAGATGGAGTCGGCGCTTGATGCGCGCAATTACCGCGCAAATCTGGCGGAAGAGCTTTATTTGGAGGAATATGATCGCAAATTGATCAAGGTGCGCACCTCCGGCGCCGCCGTAGGGCAGGTGAACGGCCTTTCCGTCACCTGGCACGGCAATTTTGAATTCGGCCTGCCGCATTGCATTTCCTGCGCCGTGGGCGTGGGACACGGCGGTATTATTGATCTGGAGCGCGAAGCGGAACTGTCCGGCCCCATTCATACCAAGGCTATGATGATACTGAAGAGTTATCTGCTGGATCAGTTTGCGCGCAACAAACCCCTGGTGATGACCGGCAGTTTGTGTTTCGAACAGAATTATGCGGGCGTTGAAGGGGATTCCGCCTCAGGCGCGGAACTTGCGGCCTTGCTCTCCGCCCTTTCCGATCTTCCTGTCAGGCTGTCGCTGGCTTTTACCGGGGCTGTCAGCCAGTCCGGCCAAATTATGGCCGTAGGCGCCGTAAACAGAAAGATCGAGGGTTTTTTTCAGGTATGCGCGCGGCACGGCCTGACAGGCGAGCAAGGCGTTATTATCCCGCGCGACAACCTCGATCACCTGATGCTCTCGCGCCGCGTGGTGGAAGCAGTGGAAGGCAGACGTTTCGCCGTCTATCCCGTACAGCATATCACCGAAGCCCTGGAGCTTCTTACCGGACTGCCTGCAGGCCGCAGACGTAAAGATGGAAGTTTTACGCCTGGTTCCATATATCAGAAAGTGGATTCCCGCTTGGTAGAAATGGGAAAGCTTGCGGCGCAAGCCTACAAACGCCCCGGCAGGCAGCGCTGAATGCGGCGCGCGGCACAGGGATGAACACACGGCAGTACCTCATTATCTGCGGGACAGCCCTGTTCAGCGTCATGGGCGTTTCCAGTGTGCTGCCCGTGCTTCCTTTGCTTGCTAAGACCTTGCACATCCCCGATTCCAAGATCGGGATTCTGATCGCCAGTTTTACCCTGCCTGGGATTTTTTTGACTCCACTGGGCGGCGTACTCTCCGATCGAATAGGGCGTAAAAAGGTGCTTATACCCAGTCTTGTGCTCTTCGCCCTCGGCGGACTGGGCTGTTTTTTTGCCGGCAGTCAGACGGAAATCATCCTCTGGCGGGTTACGCAGGGCATCGGCGCAGCCTGCCTGGGCACCGTATACAACACCCTGATTGGCGATTTATGTTTGGATGAAACGGCACGTCTCAAGGCGCTTGGCAGCACCATGATGCTGGTCGCCGTGGGAGGGGCGCTTTTTCCGGCGATCGGCGGGTTGATGGGCGAACGGCTTCTGATGAGTCCTTTTTTACTGGCGCTGGGCGCTTTGCCCCTGGCACTGCTGGTGCGCGTCACTGATCTGCCGCATCCCGCCGGAACAGGCCAAAGCCTGAGCAGCTATATACGCCAAGGGATCAGCAGTATCAGCGAACGCGGCAATCTGAGTCTTTTCGCCATTTCCTTCATAATGTTCGGCATATTGTACGGCCCTATCATCACCTACTTTCCTCTGCTGGCCTATGCGCGTTATGAGGCAAGCCCCCCGCAGATCGGCCTCATCTATGCCGCGACCATCCTCGGCCTCTCGTGCGGGAGCCTGTTCATGCCCAGGTTTTCCCACCGTTTTCCCGTGCGCCTGTTGGGATTATGCGCAGCCGTATTGTTTTGCGCCGCCATGCTGCTGATGCCGCACAACAAGTCCCTGTGGCTTTGCAGTGTGCCGCTGCTTTGTTACGGTCTGGGACAGGGCATGTTATACCCCGCCGCCATGTCCGCCCTGACCGGCAACGCGCCGGAACATACCCGCAGCATCATACTCGCGGCAAACGCCACGACGATCCGCCTGAGCCAAACCCTGATGCCGAGCCTGTGCGGCCTGCTCTTTACCTGGTGGAGCTTTGAGGGGGTATTTGGAGGGGGGCTGCTGCTGGCCGGCCTGCTTTTTCTTTTAACGCCTGTGGCATTACGACGTGATGTATAATGATCTTGCCATGAGCCGTCAAAACAGAAAAAAGCCTGTCAACGTGCAGAAAAAGTTTTTTTAGTTGTTGAATAAGCTTCAAAAAACTCCCCAACATCGGCTCCTACCGCACAGACCATCGCCAATGCCGTCATTATGCCGGGTTCTTGTCGGCCGGCCTCCACATCAAGAAGATTTCGCAAGTTATACTGGGCTTTCTCAGCCACGGCCTTTTGCGTAACCATATAGTGTAGTCTAACTGCCTTAAACGCTGGGCCAAAGGCTATTCTTGTAGAAGCAGGATCAAGATTTGCCCAAATATCCCCCATACTCCGCTCAGAATTGAAAAAAATTCTGGTCTGAATTCCCTTCTCATGTCCAGTTGACAGTCCCGCACTTGTGATCAGCGATTGAAAAAATTCCCCAACGCTGTCGCCTAGAGCAGCGACAAGCCGTACGCCAGCCTCCACGCCCGGTTGACTTAGACCTTTTTCGATTGTGCGAAGTTGGGTGGCATTTATCGCGGCCTCTATGCTGAGTCGTGATTGCGACATTCCGACCTTTTTCCGGCACTCAACCAGAGCCGGGCCGAACAAACACAGCGCCTTGAGGTGTTTTTGCTGTTCCATCCCATAAAATATGTGATCAAATGGGATCTTTAGGCTAGACGAAAAAAAAGAGCGAGTATATATTTCGTATAGCATGGTTCTTCAGCTAGAGTGATTTCAAAGTCAAAGGCAATTTGTTGTAAATTTTGATAAAATTGAATGAATACCAAAAACACCCCACTTGCTTATCGTCCAGACATCGACGGTTTGCGGGCTTTTGCCGTTCTCGCCGTGGTCGTCTACCACGCTTTTCCAGCTACTTTGAAGGGCGGCTTCATTGGGGTTGATGTATTTTTCGTTATCTCCGGCTACCTCATCAGCGGAATCATCCTGAACGACCTGCAACAGGGGACATTCAGCCTTTGGAATTTTTACAGCCGTAGAATACGCCGCATATTTCCCGCCCTGATAGTCGTTTTGGCAGCCGTGCTTATTTTTGGCTGGTTCGCCCTTTTCCCGGACGAATACCGCGCTCTGGGTAAGCACGTTTTGGGTGGAGCCGCCTTTATCTCGAATTTTCTTCTTTGGCGGGAAGCCGGATATTTCGACGTTGTGGGCAAAGCCAAACCCCTCCTACATCTTTGGAGCTTGGGCATTGAAGAGCAATTTTACATCATTTTCCCCTTGCTGCTGTGGTGCTGCGCCAAAAAGCATTTTCGGATCGTAACGGTCGTCATTATCCTCTGGTTCTGTGCAACGAAAGCGTGTCACGCAAGCAAGCGTCGCCCCCGCGAAGGCGGGGGCCCAGTCTTCTCCGCCTCGGCAAACTGCAGAAAGCTCCCCTGGATTCCCGCCTCCGCGGGAATGACGGATCGGAGTTCACGGAGATCCCGTCTTCTTTCCCTGACGTTGATCAGCGAAACTCTTGGTCAGGAACAGAATGCCCCTGGGTCTGTGGCCCTCCTGTTGGCGCGAAAATCACTTTTTTGAGTGCAGCCGCGTCTTCAGTACACACGTTTTTTGTTTTTTACCGACAAAGAAACGCGACGCGATCCGAACAGCTTTCCACATTTTTCTTGCTTTTATCACTTTTTTTGATATGTTTTTCCATGAGCCAGCAAAAAACGAACTGGGTGGTCGGTATGACCAGAAAGGCCAGCAAGGGCAAGGATAATCTTCCCTTGGAAATACAAATTACCTTCCTGGCTCTTTTTGCTCTGCTACAGGCACATGGGCCGACACAGCCGAGATGGCCGCATTACGGGAAGCTCGAAGGAAAAAAGGACACCTATCACTGCCACCTGAACAGGGGCAGACCGACCTATGTGGTGATCTGGCATATATTGGACAAAGATCAGAAAATTATGGAGGTACAGTATGTTGGCACTCATGAAAACGCGCCATACTGACCAGGCCACGGAAATTTTTTTATCTCTTCCGGCCTCGGTCGGCGGAGATATCGGCAACTTCATACAGGACAAGCTCGTGTCTCTGGGGCATACGGTGCGCCATCTCAACGATGAGGGAGAAGAACTGCTCACCTTTGAGGAAATTTTTCCAGAAGCCCATCCAGGTCTGGTCATGCGCGGACTCCGGAATCGTGACGAACTGACGCAACAGGCGCTGGCTGATAAGCTCGGCATCGCCCAGACTCGCGTATCCGAAATGGAGAGCGGCAAACGGCCTATCTCCGTGAAGATGGCCAAACAGATCGCTGACATTTTCGGAACATCGCACAAGGTTTTCCTGTAGGCGTAGAACGGGTCTGGGAACAGCTTTGCGAGGATGAAAAACAGCTTGGCTCATCCCCAGCGTTCTTTCCATTCGTTCAGGATTCTTAAGGCCTCAAGCGGCGTGAGGCGTTGGGGATCAAGCGCGCGCAGCATGGACAGCATGGGATTTTCCGGTACAGGGATCGTTTTTTCTTCCTCGGGCTGTCCCAGGCCGGGTAAACAGAGCATATCCGCGCGCGCGATCGGTGTTCTCGGACGTTTTTTCTCCAGTTCGACAAGCAGTTGCCTGGCCCGCTGCACAAGCGGCTGCGGTACGCCGGCCAGACGCGCCACTTCAATGCCGTAACTGCGATCAGACGGGCCCGGCACAAGGCGGTGCAGAAACATAAGCTCACCACCCCACTCCCTGATGGCGATATTCATGGTGAACACCCCATCCACCACGCCTTCCAAAGCTGTCAACTCGTGGTAATGTGTGGCGAAAAGCGTGCGCGCGCACCCGTTGCCCCGGCGGGCCATATCTTCTACTACGGCCCATGCCAAAGCCAGACCGTCATACGTGCTGGTGCCGCGCCCTATTTCATCAAGGATGGTCAAACTGCGACGTGTGGCCTGACGCAGGATTCTGGCCGTTTCCATCATTTCCGTCATAAAGGTGCTCTGGCCCCGGCTCAGGTTATCCGATGCGCCAACACGCGAAAATACCCTGTCCGCAAGGCCGATCTTCGCCTCGGCGGCAGGCACGAAGGACCCCATTTGCGCCATGATGCAGATAATGGCCGTCTGGCGCAGGACCGTGGATTTGCCGGCCATGTTCGGACCCGTGATAAGCGCCAGATTGCGCCCGGCTTTCAAAGAGAAGTCATTCGGCACAAAGTTCGCTGAACCAATCACCTGTTCCACAACCGGATGCCGCCCTTCACGAATGAAAAGCTCCGTGCCCTCGTCAAGCGCCGGCCGCGTCCAGGCATGGCGGCGGGCCAGCGTGGCCAGACACTGCCAATAATCCAGTTGCGCGATAAGCAACGCCATAAAAAGCACACGGGGACGTACAAGAGCGATTTGTTCACGCAATTCCTGAAAAAGCTGGTATTCCAATGCATTACGTCGATCCGTAGCGGAAAGGATCTGTTTTTCCAATTCATTGAGACCGGGAGTGGTGAAGCGTTCGGCATTGGCCATGCTCTGCCGGCGGATAAAATGCTCTGGCAGCGTGTTCTTAGCGCCGGCGGCCCTGGAGAGCTCGAAATAATAGCCGAAAACCCGATTGAAGCCGAGCTTCAGTTTGGGCAGGCTACTCGCGCTTTGTTCCTGTTCCAGAAGCTTCTGCAAGCGCTCTTCGCCATGCTCGGCGAGTTCCAGCAGTTCATCAAGTTCGGTATTGTAGCCCTTGCGGAACAGACCGCCTTCGGTGACGTGCGGCGGCGGCGCATCCACCAGCGCGCGCTCCAGCAATTCGCAGCATTCCGTAAGATCGTCCCAGTGGGACAGTACTCGGGATAGCGCGTCCGGCGGATGCCCCTTTGTCAGTTCAGGCCGGCCGGCACAGGCGCCCGGCATGTTCAATGCTTCGCGCACCAGCGGCAGCGCGGCAAGACTCTGTCGCAAGGCGACGAAATCTTTTGGGGCGGCGCGGTTCAGGCTGATGCGGGTACTCAGGCGTTCAAGATCATAGACCGTTTCCAGACGGCTTCTGAGCTGCTCACGCGCACTGTCCTCCTGCACAAAATACTGCACCGCATCCAGGTTGTCTTCAATCGGTTCCAGTTCGCGCCAAGGATGACGCAAACGCTCTTCAAGGAGCCTGCCGCCCATCGGGCTTACGGTGAGATCCAGCAGCGCGCGCAATGTTCCCCGGCCTCTCCTGCCGTCCAGCGTGGAAAAAAATTCCAAATTCCGTTCCGTCACCTCGTCAATAATGAGATGACGCCCCAAATCCAAAACCTTGAACGGACAAAGATGCCGCAGTTCCTGCTTCTGCGTCTGAATAAGATAGGCCACAAGCGCGCCGCAGACTTGGACAAGTTCTGTTTTGCCCTCCAGCCCGAGCGCGGCAAGTTCCCGCACTCCCTGTGCCTCAAGCACGCGTTCGCCAGCCCTTTTGAAGGCGAAATGGCTCTGAAACGGAAGGCGCACCAGCGGCGTATTTTCCAAAAACACGGAAGGCGGAAGGCGTTGGTTGTCGGGCAGCAGCAGTTCCTTCGGAGCCATTTTCTGCACCCATTGCCAGAGTTCAGCCTGTTTTCTGCTGAACAGCCCGGACCATTCGCCCGTTGACGCATCAAGCCAGGCCAAGCCGCCCTGGCGCGCTTCCTCATTCCAATACACCGCGCCAAGGTAGGAGTGGCTGCCCGCCTCCAGGTGGATATCCTCAAGCACGGTGCCAGGGGTGACAATACGGGTAACGGCGCGCTTTACCAGACCCTTGCTCTGGCGGGGGTCTTCCATTTGTTCGCAGATAGCGACGCTGTAACCCTTGTTTGTCAGTTGGGCTACGTAGGCGGCGGCTGCGTGCCAAGGAACCCCACACATGGGGACGGGATCTTCAGCATCGGGATTACGGCTGGTCAGCGTTATCTGGAGTTCTTTCGCCGCCAGAATCGCATCATCAAAAAACAGCTCGTAAAAATCGCCCATACGGTAAAACAGCAGCACATCACCGCATTCTTCCTTGATGCGCAGGTACTGTTCCAACATCGGGGTGAGCTTTTTAGGGCCGCTGTCCATCAAACCTTATGCATTCTTGTCAGGATCAGGAGCGGCAATGTCTTTTTCACTTTTTATGGAGAAAAATTTAGCCTTGGCCTCCGCCGGAGTGGCGACGGCAGCAGCTTTTGCCGCGTATAGATCAATTTCCTTCTCCAGGCTCCGCACTTTCCATTGGGCCTTCATAAGCTTGGCGGAAAGGGAAAGTTTATCCCACAGGAGAAACGCCATGGTAAAAAGCGCGCCCAGCAGGAAGCCGGCCAGCAGGACGAAATAGGTCGGCAAGGCAAGAGGTTTCATAGCAGGAAAGAAAAAGAGATTCAGCTTGAGCGCCATTTCCTTGCCCAGAGCGTCCTGATTCTGGAAGAAAAACAGCATGGAGACGAAAAAAATCAGAACCAGCAACAGAACTTTGATGTATCGCATGTATTCCTCCTCAATTATTATGGCTGGCGTCCCTGCCCGAAAACGTCAAAAAGCGGTTTTAGCTTGGCATACGTGGCAAGCAGATGATCCGGCATGACACGCACTTCATCCATGACGGCCATGAAAGACGAATCTCCGTTCCAGCGCGGCACAATATGAAAATGCAAATGTTCCCGGATACCCGCTCCTGCTGCTTCGCCGATATTCAAACCAAGATTTTGCCCTTGACAGTGGAAAAATTCCTGCAAAATTGCCGATGATTGCCGTAAAAGTTGCATGAGTTCCGAAGACTCATCCTCCGTAAGCGCTTGCAAATTCATAATATGTCTGTAGGGCGTCACCATCAAGTGTCCACAAGTATAAGGAAATTTATTCATGATAACGAATGAATGCTGTCCCCGGTACAAAACCAGACGCTTTTCGTCTTCCTCCGTGTGGGAGGGAAGACACAACACGCACGCATCCGGCTTGTGAGATAGTATATATTCTATACGCCACGGCGCCCAAAGCTGTTTCATGTCTGCTCACTGTCTACGTCATTCCACAGTCTGCGGTATATTATACACCTCGCCGTTTGGGAGCAAGCTTTTTTGATCGCGCGGGGATTTCTTCCTCATCAAGTTGCTGGGCCAGGCTCATGGCCAGGATGCGCTGCAAGGAAGGAGAAGTGGCCGTGCCGTCCAGTTTTGCCGCCAGCACCAAGCGCATAATGCGCCCCAGAAGCGGGCCCGGCGAAAGCCCCATGGCAAGAAGCTCCTTGCCGTTGATATCCACCTTTTCATAGCGCCACTGCGTGATGAAGTGGGAAAGGTTTTTGCGCATGTCGGCAGACTCGGTGCGGGCCATCATAAACAGTACGCCATCCAGAGGGATGTCCGCAAGCAGGTTATACAGTTCGCTCACAGTGCCGCCCCTCGCCTGCCAAGCTTCCGCCAACGGATAGACGGCCCGGATGCGCTTGCGCAGGGCAAGAAGATCCTCCTTCTGTTTTTGTGGAATACCCAAACGATCAACAACATCGCTGGTTTCCTGATAAGTGAGGAGGCGGCACAATCCCAGCAAATAGACATGCCAGGGCTGAGGTTGTTCTGCAAAAAAGAGCAGACGGTACCAGTCAAGGATTTCACGCAGGGAACTCAGGAGGGAAAGGAGCGCGGGGCGCAGGCTCAAACAGGGATGGACGGCGGAAAGCAAATCAAAGTGATCCATACGCGCAAGGCAGGCAACGGGATTTCTGTCGTCAAACACAAGCTTCAGTTCGTGAAAAAGCCTGGAACCGGAAAGATTGTCCATGAATTTGTGGCCCACGGCGCTTTTTATCATACTTTCCGTAGCCGAGCTGAGCTTGAAGCCATAACGCTGCTCAAAACGGATCGCGCGCAGGATGCGCGTCGGATCTTCCACAAAACTCAAGGTATGCAGCACCCGAATAGTCCGTTCCTTCATATCGCGCTGTCCGCCGAAGAAATCCACAAGCTGTCCGAAAGATGCCTTGTTCAGGCGGATAGCCATAGCATTGATGGTAAAATCCCGGCGGAACAAATCCATCTTGATGGAAGAAAGCTCCACCGTCGGCAAGGCTGCCGGATATTCATAATATTCCAGGCGGGCTGTGGCGACGTCAATCCGCGCCTCAAGCCCGTCCTTGTCGGGATAGATCACGACCGCGGTCAGGAACTCCCTGTGCTCACGCACACGGCCTCCCAATTTTTTCGCCAGCGCACGAGCAAAGGCAATGCCGTTGCCTTCCACAACGAGATCGATGTCGTAATTCGGACGTTCCAGCAGCACATCGCGTACAACGCCGCCTACCATATAGATCGGCAGCCGCATCTCATCACCCAGCTCACCTATGCGGCGTAAGAGTTCCAGATGCGCTTTGGGAAGCCGATCGTGCATAATCTTCCGCATATCACGTTCTCTGCCGCCGGATTCACGCAGAGGAATGGAGAGGCGTCCGGGTTCCTCGGCAAAGACATTGATCAGATCCGTACGCGTCACAACACCCACGACCTGATCGTGATCCAGAACGGGCGCCAACCGCTGGCGTCCGGCAATGATGATATTCATGACTTCATGCAGGGATGCGTCTTTCTGTACGCCCTGGACGCTGCCGCGCATAAATTCCGAAACGTCCAGCTCTTCCAGTCCGTGCCCGGCCGCGCGCACCGCGATCTGTAATTCCAGGATACCCACACAGATCTTTGTGCCCTGTTTGAACACAGGCACAGCCTTGAGGCCGAAGCGTTCCATAACTTCCTGAGCCTCGCGGATACTATGGCCTGCCTCAATGCCCACCACCGGAGCGGACATATAGTCAGCAGCACGCTTATCGCTGTTGACTTGGGCATAGAGCTGGCGAAAAATTTCGTCTTTAACCTGTGGCAAGGTTTGATCGCGCACAGAGGCGGAAGCCGCATAGGCATGCCCGCCGCCGCCAAGACACTGGCACACCTTGCCCACATTGATGCAATCATTCCGGCTGCGCGCCACGACCTGCACTCTGTCAGCCATACTCCCCAAGGCGAACAGAACCTCAAAGCGTTCCATCTCCATCAGTTTATGCGCCAGGGGAGCGAAATCCCCCAGGTAGCTGTCAAGCGAGACTTCGGCCACGGCAACGGGAACGCCGTTAAGATGATAGGTAGAGGTGGATTCCAGCAGTGCGTTCAAAACGTGCACATGCAGGCTTGTCAGTTCCTGCCCGGTCAACTCCCTGATAAACTCCATGTCCATGCCGCGTTCCCGCAGCGCGGCAGCGGCGAAAAAATCCCTGGAGGTCGTGGAACTGAAGGTAAAGGAGCCTGTATCCGCGTAAAGACCAAGTCCGAGGATGCTGGCGTCTTCACAGCACAGGAAAAGGCCGCGGCGGAGCGCTTCCTCCAACAGCAAGGTCACGGTAGCCCCTACCGTTGCCGTGTGGACAGTGTGCGCCTGGACATCATCCGGGGAATCAGGATGATGATCCCACACCTCAATGATCATGTCCGTCCGGTGCAGCAAGGCGTCCACATGCGGCACCCGTGCGCGTTGCCTGCAATCCACCAGGACCAGACGTGAAATTGTGGTAAAATCAATTTCCTTTGTGCTTTTAAAGTGATACATATAATTGGCGTACTCATGAAAAAAGAGATGCATGGCCCGTTCCTGTGTGCCCGGAAACAGGAGTATGCTGTCAGGATAGAGCGCTGCAGCGCCAATCAGGGAGGCGAAGGCGTCAAAATCCACATTGGCGTGGCAGGTAATAAGCGTGTTGCGCGCGTTCACGGCGTACGCGCCCGGCAGCGCGGATGGTAGGCGTTGTGGATGCGGCGCAAGCGGCCGGATTGCACATGCGTATATATTTCCGTTGCGCTG
>Ga0123357_10002226_pt1 | contig 21410 bp, 9 predicted proteins | sample TergutEmb28metaG_FD_89873 | JGI IMG/M metagenome (GOLD analysis project Ga0123357, IMG submission 89873) | Embiratermes neotenicus P4 segment gut microbial communities from Petit-Saut dam, French Guiana - Emb289 P4 | ecosystem: Host-associated > Arthropoda: Insects > Digestive system > Gut ... | reverse complement strand
TATCTATCTATCTATCTATCTATCTATCTATCTATCTATCTATCTATCTATCTATCTATCTATCTATCTATCTATCTATCTATCTATCTATCTATCTATCTGTATTGATGTGAGTGTATGTTCTTCACTATGATTTTTTGTTTTATTTTCAGCTACTAAAACGTTCCTATTTATCTGTCCAAGATTTTTCTCTTCGTGTATTAAAATAAGGTAAATCCCTGAAATAATCGAACATACGTATGACTTGTGCAGTTGTTACACCGCAGAAGTCTCAATCTGACGGCTTCAGAGCACGATCAAAGAAACAGAGCACACATGGTACGTATAATTCAAAACTGTCAGCACTGATGTGACATAAATATCCAGAGGAAACACGCATCCAACAAATTGGACGCTATTGCGCAATAATTTTACTAGTCATCGTAAGAAGGACGCACTTTCATAAAAAAATCCTTTCACTTTCTATTTGTATAGTCTCTTCTCTCCTACTACGCATATTTTCTTCGCAACGTCGCTTTGTCTCCTTTCCTCTGTTCCCATTCAACAGTTAGTTCTCTTTGACTACCTTCTGAAGTCGTTAACTCATTGCACAAAATCTCCTTTAAATAGCTTGTAAATGACGTGGTTAAAAGCCTGCCAGCAGTAGAGTGAAACCTCGTCCATTTGTTCATTTATTACTTTTACAAAAGAGGCATAGGAGATCAGCGACCTTCACCCACTGACCCTCTTACATACAGACAACAATAAATATGCACTTGCCTTACTCATGATGAATTAGAAAATTAACAGGTGACTTCCACACGCTCCGCATATAAATGACTGTTTTGGTTCTGAAGTATAAACTGTAGGTTAGGTTCTAAAGCTTTTTATGTCTGCCGCAATGCTCGCATCTGTACAAATGACATGGTTATATTTCCATTTTATTATTTTCTTATTAATCATAAGGTACTCAATGACGAAGTCCATGTTAATAATACTAGCAAAACTACTTAGAGGGTTTAGGTTTTGCAGCGATCTCATCGTCAAGGGTCGAATTATCCGAGAAATTTCCACTCTAGGAAATGAGTGTATTTAGCTGTCTCGAAATGTTGCGAACCGATTAACCATTGACACGGCGTCATATTCCATAAGAAGGAAGACGTAGTATTAACTCGTTAATGACGTTACACTGATCAGAATGAGCAGCACAGAGATCCGAATTCGAGATCTTAACCTATGCAGAACCCCGATCGACAATTAATATATGAAATGAAGACTTGCACAAGTTTAGTTTTCTTTATTGGGGGAAAAAAAAACACACACACAAAAGATGAGTGTTCTGACAGGACTGCAGATTGCAATTGAGATTGCAAAGTATTACAAGTATACTGCATAAAGCTCTCAAATAATTTTTGGGTAGCGCTATTATTATTGTTATTATTATTAAAACACTATTATGAATTTGTAATAAGGAGATAGTTCATGTGAGAATGAAGAAGTATTAAACAGAGCAAACGATGACATGAATATCCTACATAAAGGATGGCGCAAAAAGAACGCATGTTTTTGAAATGGGTAGTAGTCGGGAGCGTGAAGGTCTTTCTTTCTATGGGGTTACCTCAAATCAAAAGTCTACGTTCGAAAACCTCGTACAGTCGACGATCTGAAAGTTTCCATTCTCGACGAAATTTTAACTGTGCCACAAGAAATGTTAGTAAATTTGATGCAGAACTTTGATGAGAGGTTCCGGACGTGCGTACGGCAAGAAGGACGCCATCTTTCCAATATAATTTTCCGTAATTGAGTAATCAATGTAAGTAATCAAAACTGCATTTATTACGGGTTATTTTGGTGTTAACATAATTTTTTATATTGAAAATATAAAAGTTACAATTATTTGAAAAATAATGCTTTCTTTTTGCGCCACTATAATAAGCAAATAGAAGGTTAACTGCATTAGTCACTCTTTGCATAAGAACTGCCTTCTAAAACACGTTATTGAAAGAAAGATAGAAAAAGGCCTGAAGTGGTGGAAAGAAGAGGAAGAAGGTACTATAAGCAGCTACTGGACGCTTTTAAGAACCTAGAAAATACTAGAAGTTGAAAGAAGAAACACTAGATGGCATTCTGTGGAGAACTCTCCTTGGAAGAAGCTATGGACAAGTAGTATGGAATGAGCGGCTGAATAAATTGAATGCACTAATGAATAACAGAGTGAGTGAACAAATGAATAAATGAAAGAGACGAAACTTTTCCTGAAAAGCAAAGTTGGTAAAAATTTAAAAAGAAGTTTAGATTTTACTATCTTTTTTCTAGAGTTTTTTTGTTAAAGTAAAACGTAAGTACAATAAGGAATGAACAGAACACGAAGAAATATTAACTTAGAAATATTGTCTCATATTCCCACTTTGTCATCGGAAGGTATTGTTTTTCTTGTTTTACACTGCTGAATGATTCGCTTTACAACAAAAAGATTTACATAATTTACAATTGTAAAGATGCTAGTCTATCTGCACTACGCACACGCAAATTGACATGTAGGCTCGCTCTGTTATATATTGAGGGTCCAAACGAACAACTAAAGGTTGGCAATTCTTGTCCAGACTCCTTAGCAAACAGTACCCTAGACTGTAACAGTAACAGCGTGCCATGAAATTTCCTGTCTGAAAACGAGTTATTAGTCCTAAACCGCTACCCCAGTTCCCTTGACATGATCAATCTTCACAAAAAAAATTTCTAAACTTATATTTTCCTTTCCTGCTGGAGTTGTCATATGGATATCAACAATTTTTGTATAATGCTAAATATTTGGACTTAAAAGCATATCAGATGCAAACAGCGTGTCAGGGTTAATCTTAAGATGCAAGATGGATGGGCGCGAAACGGAAAGCAAAAACTCCGTCATACCAAAGAAGAAAATCTGTCCGTGCAGGGACATTTTCAAAACAAACTCGGTTCAGTTTAATCACCCCCGTAGGACTTGCCTGTAGGCTGTTACATCTTTCATAAAGAAAAAGAATGAACACGACTGAGGTCTTGGAAAATGGAGATAAAGAAAGTGGTTTCTACGTTCCTCCCTTGAGGACTGGCGCTCCTTTTCGAACACCGTAAACAAGTAGAGGGAAAGAGCATGATTCGGCAGTATTCACCAACATCGCGTATTGTTCAGACTGCACGCGGTATACAGAATCGTGAATAAGGAAGGCAGTAAACAGGCCGATACACGGAAAAGCTATTGATGAGAACAGTCTCCGTTCCTATAAGGCTACCGCATTAGGCCTTTAACAGAGCTTGCAAAAGTATTTCACCTCGTAGAAGAAACGAAGGAAGCGAGTTTTGAGTTTCTCACGGCTGCCTTTATGGGGATGCAAGTTTTCTGTAGTAAGACGCTGTGTCGTCGGGTGAAGGTTTTCTAACTTTGCACTAAGGGAGATCGGCAAATCTTATTAAAAAATCCGCAGTATCTGGTTTCTGAGAAATACGGATTGTTAAGAATTGTGAATGAAGTGTAATAATTTATTATTATACGACTGGGGATTTTTAAAGTGTTTTACACGAGATTTACGCCGTCATGTTATATGATGACCTGTTAGTTTGAGGTTTCCCGCCAAACATTTTAGAAGGGTCTGCTCTCTCCCTGTGTGATGTTACGAATTTTTTTTAACAAATCATTCTTTTTAGATTACATTGAAAATTTTACAGAAAACTTTTTCGAAATTTATATAACAAATTACCAATCACCACGGTATTATTTCTCTAACTACTATAATCTCCAATTCCTTAGTAGACATTAACTCATATTACACTTACTTAATTTGTCTCAAAAATGTATACATGTTTTCAAAGAAATATGTTTTTATATCCGTAATTGAGGTTTTCCTGAAGATATTATGGTATAAATCAGGACAATAAATTAAAACATTTACGAAACAAAAGCACCTCACTACTTTTCTGATAGGCGTAGTAGGCCTATAATACGTATACATTTCTTCTCTGCATAAGATAAAGTCTTTTACGAAGTTTGTTAGCTTACGAAAAGACGTAAACAAAGAATGATTTACAGTACGAAACTAAATAATCTGTAGATAGGTTATGTGAAATTTAGGTCTGTCAGTGCTTTAAATATGAATATTAAACTCTTCGAGTGAGTGTAACGTCTTATAATTTGCTGGAGTATGACACAGTTTTGCCGGTCCCAGTGGCCGCGCGGTCTAAGGAGTAGTTCTGCGGCCGCTCGCCTGCTGAGATTGTGGGTTCGAATTCCACCGGGGGCATGGGTATTTGTCTGTTGTGAGTGTTGTGTGTTGTCAGGTAGATGTCTCTGCGACGAGCTGATCACTCGTCCAGAGGAGTCCTACCGACTGCGGTGCGTCGTTGATTTTGATCTAGAAACCTCGTGAATGAGGAGGCCCTGGCCCAATGTGGGGCTGTTGCGCCAAAAACAATGACACAGTAGTCCTAGTATACTACCATAAAGTACTAATTTCTTTCGAATCGTTCTTTCCTACCTACTAAATTTCACTTCATCCCATCACAAAAAAAAAAAACACTCGACTTTTTCACCTAACTAAGTCCCTCAATTCCCACAAGGTTTATATTTCTAATTTAAATATCTCTTTTTATTCCTCACTTAGGCCTGTTATGTTCATGCAGATCTGTGCATGACCTTGCACATTTTAACTTATTTAGTTAAAATTGTGAACACCACAGTCATGTTAATCATCTCGGAATGAACGGGGTCTTGGTTTGCTTGTCAAATATTTAAATTAAACGAAAACACCTAATTCTTAGAGATGACATTTGAACAGTAAAGCGAAAAGGGGCAAAGTTTTTCCAATCAACCCCAGGAAGATATACAGAGAGGGTAGAAATAAAACACTAATATTTCTTAAGTTCTGTGATGAGTGGAAAAATTCAAAACCCAGCCGTTTTACACCCAAAGATAGACCCTATAGTTTCCACTGAATAGGAGACTGGTTTGGTTCTAGTGTCGGTTTAGAGTTTCCGGAAAAGAGAAAAATCACTTCCCTATCCGCTACTCTGTCCCGACTCCTTGATTAGGTCATAGATTTCCAAATAAACCCTGATCACACAAGTGGAATTTCTTGCAAGAAAGATAGTAAATTATTGTATTATTAATGTTTCGGAAATTAACAGATTGTTGACGTAAAAGTTTTGCCCGTTAGAATTTCGAGAGAAAGACTTTACGTACCAAACTTTTCGTCTGTTTTGAATAATTTGGAAGATTCGTGGACTCTCTTTTCTTCCTAGATATCTTTCTATCAAAACTACTTATAATGATGGTCTCATTGTTTTATCGTCTCATTACTGTTATGAGTTAAGACTAGCAGACTACACAGAGCTTTCTGAAAGATCGGAACTAAGCACATAAAACTTTACGTATGGGCCATATTAAAAGCTCTCAAGGTTCAGTTCACAGCAGATATCTTCAGAAAGTGGCCGTGAAAATGATATCTGCTTTGAAAGTCGTTCAGCCGTCTATGGGAAAGTACGGACAAACTCACTTGAGGACAAATCAATTGAACAGTGTAGTTGAGCAATTGACAGTGCATGAGTCAATGGACCCGTGGGCAGTTCTTTCTATGTTCATTCTGCTTGTCTTTTTCAGACCTTGACCACACAGTTAAGCAGATTTAAAATTGATTTATTTTTCGTTAACACAGAACAAACAGGCATGTGAAAAGCTTGAAAATACAGACATGTAGATGGCAGAGGAATAATAAACACATGAGAGAAAGAAGAAGGAATTAAACAGAAGTGAATAACAGGAAGAATGAGGTGGAAAATAAAAAAAGAGAATGAATACTAGTCGATGTAACATGCACGTAATACCAAGAAAATGGAGAGTAGAAATGGGGACGACAAATTTAGCATAAAAAAAAGATCAAAGATTAGGAAAATGATAGAAAAGAGCAAAGGTAGAAGGCTTCCGCTGAAAGATAATAATTTAATGACCAACAAAATTTAGTCACGAACTGAAGCCACACGCCTTCATGTAGACATATTGCCATGCTACTTAAAGATTTGCAGGTAAATATTATGCTCGCTTCGAAAGAGTTACCAAGACATATGCAGTATTGTACGTTGAATTTTTACGTAATTGCCTACAGGATGAACGTGTCAACGACGCTTTTTGTATATCTCTTTTGGAAAGCACTAGCCTTGAATCCGCGTCGGGAACCTTAGATACGTCTAGTTTCTCCAGGTATATTGGCTAGAGTTCACAATAAGAGAACGTTCTATCACACAAGGCATACTGTTTCTAGGTACCGCTGTGTCAAAAGCATAATTTCTTAGCGTCGACTATAGGGTTGTGAATAACAGATTTTGAAATATGTGGAAGTAAATAACCAAGGGATATTAGAATATATTCGCTGAATATATATATTAGAATTACTGAGGAAAACATAATTCCAGTCGAAATAGCAGAGTTCTGGGACTGAGAAAATATCCTGGCCTCACATAACGAAAGAGAATAGCTGACAACACAAGATTATTTTTCTCGGCTTTCGTTCGCATCCCTGTGTTTCATTAATTGCAGTACCCACACTGTATCTTCTTGACAGTTAGGTAATTTTCTTAGCGTGCAGATTTAAAAAACGTACGTAATATTGAACTGTACAACACGAGCACAATTAGGCTTATATAAAGACAGGCTTCACTTGTACACATTCTCTTGAACTTGACTTTAGAGAAGTTGCTGGTGAATGGTTAGGGAAAATATTCGTTTTACGATCTTCCGATTTATCATTGTTTTCCTTAATATTCTAGGCAAATAATGTAATACTGATGCTGACTGTGTGTCTGAATGTTGGCAATGTATATCAGGGTTCCTTTGGCGCTGCTTTGGAACATAGGTTGCCTCCATTTCCGAACCCCGATGGCAAGATTTAGATCGTGAAGAAAGGAGTAGCTTTTTCCTTCGAAACATAGACAACAAGGCCAATTTACAAACAACCACGACCACACAAAATCAAATTCTAAATCACAGTGAAAACTTAAAATTAGTGAATGGTGGGATATATATTTTGTAACATGTTATTCCATTCTGAAGAACCAGATATATTAGGAATCAAGGTACAAAGTAGAGTCGCTATGGCTACACCCTACTAGGGTTTTGTGCGTTCCTAATTTAAATGTACTAAATTTTAAAAGAATGTTTCTTAATTCTTTAAAAACAATTAAATTAAATAACGGACTTACTTATCCATAAAACCAGCGTGAGTAAATAACTGTACTTTGAAGTCTTGTAGGAAAGTAGGTCAAAATAACCAAACAAATAGTACACGCCTGCATGTTCAGACCTGTTTAATGTATTATTACTTTAGGTTATTCAGAAATCCAATTACTCATTTGAGTGATGTGCGCTCTTTTCAGTGGCGACGATTCGTTTGACGTAATGCTTTCAATAGGTGACAAGCTTTGCAGATACTTAACTCTACGTGTTCTGCAATTTTTTAGTACAAGATGCATGTGGATTACTTAAATTAACTGCCAGTATGGCTGACTGAATTTGAGAAGTGGAGTTCTTCTTCTGGAACTGACATTTCCGCAGTAGTTCATATATTTTCTCCCTCACATTGAAAACGACAGTAAATTTTCACACTCATAAGAATCGCTGGACCTTATGCTGTGTCATCTGAACCAGCCGTTTGGAATGCTTGGACAAGCGGCCTAATAGGATCGTAAAAGGAGCCGTGTATAATGTAGCACGTACGGGGAGCACGAGAAATGCAACGAGGATTGTGGCTAAGAACCCCGAAAGGAGGCGGAACGTAGAAGATATTGCAGTACGTGAAATATTAATACTAAAACAAAACCGATACTCGTGTAACGTGAAATTTAGAGTACCTTTTGTGTCTCAGGATGCAAATCTAGTAAGGAGCTGCTGCGAAAAGAGCATTGAGCATTTACGAACATTAATAGAATTCTAATTTTAAAAGTAATGCATGGGTGTACTGATATGTGTGGTGAAAGTTTTAATTATGTCATCATGAATAGTGTCACAAAAATACACAGCACACATTGTTGTATTTATCTTCAGCCTGCCTGATGTTAGAAACAATGCGTTTGCTTGGAAAAATATTAAACAATAATCAGGGGCGGACTAGGTATTGCGGGGCCTGAAACTTATACAATTTTTGGAGCCGTCTTTAAGTAAAAAGATACAAAATTACGAATACAAAGTTAGGTATTAAGTGAATACTTCTTAGGGGCCCTCCCATGGCCTTGGAAGGGACCCGTGCAAGTTAGGAGCCCTGAAACTTGAGCTTAAGCTTCATTAGCTTCAAGGTAAATCCGCCCCTGACAGCAATACAGAAAATTCTTTCTTTTACTTAAAAATTTGTCAACGTTTAAGAAGAACCATGTATAAAAAATAGGAACGAATTGATGTTAATTCCGGATACAAATATGTGAAGAAACTATTTCCTAAATTCCACACCTTAAATTACTAAGATGATGGTAAAAAAAATGTACATTTCACAACTGATGAGACATTCACACATCGGAGTTCTAGGGTTACTGGATAAGGGAACAAATAGTCATTAATTGAACCATCAGAAGAAGTCTGAAGATACTGTCGGTGTTCAAGTCGGAAGACAATCACAAGTGAAGGGTGAAATAGTTCTCGCTGAAGGGGAAGGATGATGGAACTACCCCTTGTGCTCCAAAACGAAGAGAGGGAAAACTTAATGAAGACAACCCTATCTTTGACAAGAAGAGAAAATTGCAACGAAGACGATGAGTTTTGATGTAGACCCTGGTGCAGACAGTGTCGGACTTTGGGACACTGGTATCGGTGTGCTGGTTTCAGTGAACTGAGGACGGCCTATCAGTTCTGGTTTTAAGTCAGTTCCAAAACAATGTCTTAAAATTCTTGGAATTAGGTTTCGGGACGTAATTAAAGCAGAAATTCAAATAATCTTGACTTTAGTGTGAGGTGAATACAGTCCTTCCCAAACGAAGAGAACGGCCTCCTTTCTTCATCATTGTGAATAAGTTTTGATGTTTTGCTAACCGTACATCTCAGTATTATCCTAGTAATTAACCAACTTGGTGCACAAAATCTTGTTTTATAATAAGTTTATTAAATGCCTCTACATGTTTCGAGCACTATGTGCTCATCATCAGGAGGCCAAAACTATATTTACAGTTTTGACCTCCTGATGATGAGCACATAGTGCTCGAAACATGTAGAGGCATTTACTAAACTTATTATAAAACACGATTTTGTACTTCAAGTTGGTTAATTACTAGGATTATTGTGAATAAGTTGTTTAGTATTATGCAGCATGAACCAACGAAATGCACACGTTTCAAATAAATACTTAACAAAAATTTTCAATTTTTGACGTCTTCTACATGTTTCGAGCCTCATGGATTCACTCCCAGGAAGACAGCTGTACACACAGTTTTGTATGGTACGTTTACATGCATTGTGTAAGCTTTCTAGCAGGTGGAACAATGTTCCACCTGCTAGACTGCGTTTACATCTGCCTTCCTGAGGATGAATCCATGAGGTTCGAAACACGCAGAAGACGTAAAAATTGTACAACTTAATTAAAGTATTAATTTGAAAAGTGTGCATTTCATTGGTTCATGTAGCATTATTATACAACAATGCACGATGCAAAACATAAAAAACAAAAAAAAAACATAAATTTGTTTAGCATTGTTTATCCATATATGACTACAGCAAAACTACAACAGCTAGATTTTCTAAATCTATTGCGTTACTCTTCAGACAGAGACAACATTGCCATGTTTCTGTCGTCACTAAATACTCTTCCTTGATAATTAAATCTAAGCGTTCGGGAAACCTATTCGTAATCCTCTCAGCTCTGCGTAACTTTTCACAAAGGAATGGCCCCTCTTCAGAAGATACGTAGAAGAGACGGTCTACAGATGTGTTGAGAATCCACTGCTTTTATAATTTGTGGTTTATTTAACAACACTGGCTGCTGAATATACTGAACAACCAATCCCAAGGAGTAAGCAAAATGATACCTTTCAAATTAAGAGAGAAACATCAAGTTATCACTTAGCCATAATAGAAGTTTGTATCTTCGAAAATTCACAAATAGCTGATATTCTGAGACGAAGTAAGGAAAAGGAAAGACGGAATTGGAAAGTGAAGGTCATAATTTCCTGCAGATTAGGTCAATTAAGTTGGAAGAAATAAAATTATGTAGTTTAATATTGTGTTTATTTACTGGACACAGAGGAGGTAAGAGTGGAAAATTGTGACTTTGAAACTGACAGAAAAATTATTCTTGATGCTGTTAAAAGTAATATATAACTATCAGCTAGAAACAGGCTTCTGTCCAATCTAAATTCTGTTCGGAAGATAATAAAATATATTGAGTAAACGAAGTGAGCAAATTTGCAAAGCTATATAAGCCTAATCTGTCAGTCAAAATTATGTAGAACCGGATCACTAAACAGTATGCAAATTCTACTTGTCCCTCTAAACTTTTTAAGAAAGGCTGATCGTTATAGGCCAGCGTCAATGGTCAATGTCTGAAGTATTATTTAATTAGACTACGTTTAAACGACATTTCCGAGGAACACTGTATTTGGCAAGGTCTTGGTGTTGTTCTATCAGTATTGCAAAATCATATAATATATTGGGTCCGGGTTCAACGACAAATGTTTTCCTTAATCTAAGAAGAAATTTGTTAATAAGGAATTTCTGAGATAAGAATATATTAAAAATAGAAATATCTTGTATATCGATTGTGTCTCGGATAATGGCCAGTATTTTCCATATATTCTTGTGTCTACTCAACAATTAGTGTAAAATTTTAAACATGTTATCTTTTTGAAATTGTCGGTCCTCTTGGACACACAGCCATATAGATTGATTTGGAAATATTTCTTCCTGAAGAGAAAGAAAGGAAATTCCTTAAAAAATTTAACACACATATGTATAAATATGCGTTCTGTAATAATTGTTGAAGACACTAACTTTAGCATCGCCGCTGTGAAAAATTTAAAATTGCCCCATAACATCTTCTACTTGGATAAAAACTGTGAGTAAAAACTGCGTACTCTATCCCACGTTTCAACATCGAACAATCCTATTCTGAAATGTATTTTTGTCGAAAGGTAGAAGAAAAGGGAAGAAAATCTTTTCTACCAAAGGTTTTCGCTTCGTTTTCAGTTCTAACATTGAGTGAGGAGATAGGAAAATCGATTGCGTTCCTGTTACGGGGACGTTAGAACGACCGTCACTGTCATGTGTGTGAGTGTTGGCCAAGGTGCGGGTTGAATGCAGTGATGGATTTTCAAAGACATATCCGGCACCTAACTATACATTCAGCTGCATGTTACAAAACTTTAGGATCTGGTGGCGATGCGAGAAGAATTAAAAATATATACCTCGAAATCTCTAATGACATTTGGTTTTAAATTTTAACTGTTGTCAAAGATGGAAATGTTTCAAAATTTTAATGACTTGCAATTGCATTCATAAAAGCACGGTGTAACAAGGCCACCAGAATGTGGAGATTTAAAGGTTCGTACACTACACGACACCAGCGTGGAATGATTAAAACGTCTGTTAGTGAACATACAGAGAGGAAATTTGGGAACCCAGAAAGTTACCGTCTATTACCTATTTCTTCAGGTATGATGTGTGACGTCTCTCTTCTCCAGCAGTCTTCGATCAAAGGCGACAAAATCAGCTACGAACTTTTCGAAACTTCGGAAATCTATTACAATGCGAAGCGGTTTTTTTACCCAAAAGAGAGGGAACTTCAGCTTCGTTGTTACGGTACCTGAAAGCTCACAAAGACGACGAATTTTATGAAATGCTATTGAAATTCCTCTGAATTCAAAAGATGTTTTAAGTTCCTACTTCAAGATTAGCTTCTTTCCCGTATTAGACAGAAAAAAGACATACGAAATCGTCACGATCTTTGTGTGTGTCTGTTTTCGTTGCCTCTCATTGAGCCTTTGAACACTCTGACAGACCTTCACGTAAGAGTCGTACTAAAAACAACATGGCCGAGAAGAGAACTTGTGAGACCACAGCACCACCAGAATCGAGCAATGAAACAAAGTTTCTTGATTCTGAAGATGAAGGCAGCACAATCCTTCAAAGTTAGCGTCTTCCGTACGGTCACTATGCTACGGACAGATGAAAAGAATTTCAACTCCTAACAGAAGCAAGACATTCTTTCTTGTTGCCAAAGATGCCTTATGATTGGCTGTATTTCCCACCCAGGGTCCAGTTTAATGTGTACTGAATATATTCCACAGCTTAAAATGGCAGTGACATGATGCCCAACACTCAACTCCCTCTCGTACTGAAGTGAAGAATGGGTTCAGATATGAATTCTAATCTCTAATGCCCGCTTAGAGCGAAGAGAAACAACTTTACACTTCTCTTGTCGATCTTTATTAATATTCGCAATTATACTTCAAAAGAAAAAAGTCTGATATAAGAAGATTATAAATTTTATGGTGAATGGCGAACTGTTGTGAAGGCCGTAGAGCAATTTCTGGTTCCATAAAATTTGGATTTCTTGGTTATCATTGGAACTATCAACTTTTCGTAAAGGACTCCGATACAAGGAGCTAATTAAGTGAATTGTTATTTAATTTGTTTAACTCAAAATACTCCCGTCCGAATTACATATTAGGTACACGTTTAGGGACGCCGGTTGTGGGAAAATCTTGTACAGTGGTAGCACAGCGAAACATTTAAATTTGTTAAAGAAAGAAGGAGAATAATAAGGGATTTTCGTGTTGTGTAAGGGTACGTTGTTGAGAATGCGCTTGACTATAGTCAGGCGCATTCTCAACCACGCACCCTTGTACAACACGACATGCTGCCACAGCACCTTATTAATATAAAGGAATTAATTAATGAGTGTTTTAAAATGACTTTAGCAAGGAACAACGTAGCTCCCTGAGGATGACCTTAGGATCGAAACATGTTGGAGCGATTTTAAGTGTTTTAATGTGAAATTTTATGTAAGTGCATTAGTTGGTGTGATAATTAAAGTGATTCTACAAAATGCACGGTGCAACAATAAAGATAAATAACACAAAATTTAATAGCGAAGTAGGTAAATTTCCAGACAACCAGTTAGTCACTCTGAAGGTCTGTGTATTGTCTACAGAATTTTGTGTCACTTTCGAATATAAGAGTGCAATATAATTCTTCAAAAATGTATTATATAACAAACCAAGATATATTACCTTTGGCTTAACTGACTTGGATTTTAATAAGTTTTTTTCTTTTCCTATCGCGATAACTTACTTCGACTTGTAAGTTTCTCTACACCCCATATGACTAATGTTTTGGTGTTATCAAGCATGGAAAATTAATGGTTACCTGCAATTTTCCAGCTGTGGGATGGCCTACAAAATATTTTTAAGTGATAACTTCCTTGAGACTCTGACAAAGTAAGGTTTTCTTGAATACTGAAAACGGAATTAATTCTATGGAAGATACACCGTTTTGAGAAGTTGAGATTTGCTCAGGTGTTCAAAACATTTCACGTTCTACGAAACCTGAGGTTAATCCTAGTGTTTACGGGAGATTACAAACAGACACTATTCTGATAGAATTTATATCTTGTCCATTTTTTTAAAAATTAGGTGCGTTTTATAATTTGCCTTCAATCATTGCTTAGGTTTTCCAGGAAGTCTCTTACATTCATATTTTGGAATCAAAATTGTTATGCCATTAATCGTTTTCCCTTGCGTGCTACATATAAAATGTCACCTCATCCTTCTTGAACTTTAACACTTTATTTATTTAATTCTTACTCTGATTCAGAAATTATAAACGTAGTCAAAACTTTTAAGAAGACTCTTTAATTATTAAGAAAATATTCTAGAAATTAATACATATATTCCTTCTTATCTTCCTGTGTAAAAGCTGCATTTCGATACATGTGTTGAAACGGTCCAAATTTTCCAATCTTGTACTTAAATTGTAGCAATATGTTATTAGTTTGGTCTAGAGCCGTTCTGTTCAGACCAGTTCCTTTTCTATAAGCTATTCGTCAGTTCTGAGTCCTCAATTTTTTCGAATAATTTGTTCGATACTATTCTTAACCCCACTAGAGGACATATTACGGTTGATGACGTCTCAGAACACTCTAGTCTCAAGCCTTTTACAAAGAGAAGTTCAAGAGAAGGATCAAAAGAAGGTGCCAGAGAACAGAGTTTCAAGAGTAGATAAATGAAATACGAGTAGGAGACACAGGTGAAATTATAGTGGTAGTTTAATTACATTGGAAACTAATTTTAACTCCAACGAAACGTAATATTCTTCCTTTATTTCAATATAAACCAAAAGGCGAGTTTACTTAATTGGTAACAATTTTTGTAAAATTCATCCCTTTGTGATTTGTCATTAAAATTGACACACGTGCTGCCGTCAATCACAGAAGTTTTATTGGTCTTGTCAACAGAGGCTACATGATTTCAAACCTCAAAATAAAAATTGAGTTTTAATGTCATGTATTTTAGTGTATGAGGATAGTCAGTAAGATCGAAACATGCAGCGTGTATTGACAAGAACAATAAAACTTCTTTTGCCTGACGACAGCACATATATCAGTTTTAATTAAGCGGTAATATTTTTTATTTCTATTTCGTGGTTGCCCTTTTCGAATTTCGACCAGGACACTGACAACACTGACTGATGTTTAAAGGAATTTTTTCAGTCCAACACGAAGGGTCTTGAGTATATCTATCGCAAGTGATGCAAGAAATACTTCCAAATATTTTTCAATTCATTACTCAAAATCAACCTACTATTTTATTCTGTAACACATTGACCTCTTCTGGAACACTTATGACCTTGTTAAATGAATTGCCAATTTACCATAAAACAACTTATGTGAGCAAAAGCCTGAAGCAGTCCCTGTATGCCTAAAATCAATTCACCAGTTTTTTAATACAAAAACTAATTTCTTACAGATAGAAGTACAGCTGAAAAGGGCCTATATCCCTATTATACTCTGTTTTATCTTGAGCAAAGAGTAAGATAAAATAATAGCCAGTTCACTCTGCAGTGTCTATGTCTGTAAGTATTGTATAGAAAAATGGAATGGATTAGCTGTTGACGAAGATTTATGGAAGGAATGAAGAAATAAACAGACGCCGCCATTGCCAGGAAACAAACCCCGGTCTTATAGCCTGCAGCCACTCGTATTTATCGTTTTGTGTACGGCTATGTTCATATTTACCGCCACAGTAACCTATAATGTGTAATTCATTTATTCACAATATGACCTCAATGGCTTGAAACTCAGACTGCAGAAACTCTTGAAAGGATAGTGATCTGCTCTCTACTGAACGTCAGCGACACTATTTTAGCTATTTATAATTCTAGATATTTAAAAAAATATATAAAAAATAAATTTTCGGTGTTAAAAATTTTTGTTGGTTATGTCTAAACCCATGTCAATGACGTGGATCTTGGTAATGTACAAAAAACAAGCCCCCAAAAGCTTCTTCGGCAAAATTTGGTCTGCATGCGAGCAAAATTAAAGTCAATACACAGAATAAAGAATTAATAAGTATATCTAAAATTATGCACATAATTTTGTCAATATATTTTCTGCGTATCGTGTGCCATAAAATATATTAATAATAATGGGAAAAATGTATACAAAATACAGTTCACAACACCGGCTATTTTGTCGTCATTATATCCTCTTCTTACAAAGTGAATTATTACGTAAGTTCTATACATGTCTCCATAAATAAACAGCTAAAAATTTTTCGAAGTTTCTTTGGTGTTTTATTTTGTTATTTTTGGTGGTACAGTTAAAACACTTATTCTCATTTCATATATTTTGGCGGACAAAACAGCACTGTGTTGTGCGTAACACGTTGTCCGCGAGCTGCTGGCTGAGCGGGCATAATGAAACGCCACTAGAGGCAAATATACTTCCAGATATTTTCATTCAAACCCTTATCCAGCTAACGTGGAGAATATGGTGAGTTCCTAGTAATGCCAGCAAATGGAAGAAGGGATTTAATTCGGCGTTTAAAGGGTTAATATAAAAGACACTCATTTGTTAATTGTGCAATAATATGATTTGGAAACCTCAATATTACATTTTATGAAGATGTGAAATGTCGGGTCTGAAACAAATGGAAAATTTTAGACAGATGTGAAGTAAATTCAATTTTAGAGGCTTAGTTCCTATAAAGATAATTAACAAATTATTTAAATTTCTTGGGCACTGTGAAGTAATGATGCTGTTAATAGGCCTAAACTCTCTTCCCTTCTTCCCTTATAGACTACCAAGGAAAAGACAAGTGACATTGTACAGATCCGCCACTGTCCTGTGTGTCTCAAAAAGAGGAAAAGGGTGAGCGTTGAGTGGGGGGGTGGATGGACGCAGAGGTTGGGGATTTGAAGACGGAATGGTGTGAGGGAGGAAAAGGAGAGAAAATTGAGCGTCGCACGCGGATTGTGATTGATTGTGTTCCGTCTCCGGAAACAGCGGCAGGGGTACAGGCAAAGAACGGAGGGTGAGGCATAGAGAAAGGGAATCATGCCACCCAATAGGATATACAAAATCCAACCTAAAATATACAGGCCTAGACCAAACATGTCATACGTAAATTTATTAAACTACTTGCAAGTAATATAAAATGCTTTTGCCGATGAGAGATGTTGCCCTGTCCAGTTTGTAATAGTTCAGTTTTTTATTGCACAGATGTCTACTGGGGGCTCATCCCTAGGGCGAAAAGTGACCGGTGTATGAAGCTGAGTTCACAGTTTTCCTTAGTATCGAGGGGCTGGACCTAAATTTCCAGCCTCCCATATAACTTCATAGCAAGCGTAGGGTCAACTCTGCCTTTAGCGACACACACGTACTTAGAAACGTATAAACTTTTTTTGACACGTAGATGTACTAAGGTAAATAACTGGCCTTTAAATGAATTGCTTATTTCGAAGAGATACGTTGTAGCATTTTGTGAAATTTTGTATTTCTTCCATCATAGCGCTCTCTTGGCATTTCATGCTCTCACCACTTTTGAAAAGGTTACTTTTGACGCCTGTTCCATCTATAAAAATTGTGACCCTACCGTTTATTTCTGAAAGACCACAAGCACGACCTCTACGTGAGATGTATCGAAATAACTGATTCAATTATTTTTTAAATCAATGTGCTCAACTAATCATGTTCAGCTCGTAATATTGAAGCTTCAATATTTTCCTACCAAAATCCTAAATTGAATACAGCTTTTTTAATAAGCTGGTTTAAAGATACGCTGAAATTTATGTGGAGGCAACTAAAAAGAATTATGCAACTTTTTTTTTTCAATAATGAAATATTATTAAAATTTATGAGAAAAAATACATTAAAAAACTTAAATTAACATCTTTTAAAATAAAATTAAGAGAAAATCGAAGTGATTATGAATAGTTTGTGCGCAATATAAAGCTGGAAATAAATTATAAATAATTGACACATCTCAGAAATATAATTTTACAAATGTTTTAAATGTTTTCTAAGTGTGTGAGACCTTCACTTGAAGTAGGCTAACACTTCCTTTTCCAAGAAATTGCGTTTAACCACAACAAAAAATCCGTTACAAATTATAACCGGAAACAAAGGCGAAAAAAACACAGATTAATATATAAATAATGTATAAACTATGTAAAACTGCGAACGAAGTTACATACGAAAGAAAGAGACATTTCTGCCTTCAATATTAGAAATTTTACAAACTTCATTAAAATTAGGTGAATGATACAGCTCTTGTCAGCAAAGTCTGTGTGTCAATTACTACTTTCTCCTATAAATAAACAACTACCTTCATGGATCTGAGTATTTCTTAGAAACTTGATAAACTTTTAACAGTTTAAGAAATTCAACGTATTTTACAAAATCTGAAGATTAATCGTTGTGTTCCTGAGAACACGGTATGAGAGGGCTAATGTCTGTTCTTATTTTTCCCCCCAGGTAATAGCATTACTATTGCCCTTTACACGAGTAAGTTTAGCATGTCTTTTTTTTTTAATTTCCCGACTTATACTCCTGTTTGGTGAGGTAAATTCAGTCAAAAACACAACTATAAATATATGGCTAAATGTTGGTGTTTATTAGCAATGGAAAAAACTAAATGTTTCGGCCTATAGCGACCATTGTTTTTGACAACTTTCTTGTTAAAAGAGTTTTATATAATATGCGCAAACAAAAGCACGTAAAATGATGATGAGATCTCAACATCACCACTCGGTTTAGGCATATTATATAAAACTCTTTTAAAAAGAAAGTTGTCAAAACCTGAAGATGGTAGCCATAGGCCGAAACATACAGTTTTTCCATTGCTAATAAACACCATCATTTAGCCATATATTTATAGTTGTGTTTTTGACTGAATTTACCTCACCATGTAGTTTAAACACAACGGGAATAGCACACCTCAGAATTATAATCCTGTTGCCTGCTTGTCTCCACTATTCGCTTTATGACATAATTTATTTCATTACTCTATAGACAGACCTTTACGTTATAAAGAACGGTATAAATTACAAAGCTCAAAATTGTGTACTTATCTGCACTGTACTGAGCCGTGTTTTCTAAGCTCCCCATATTAAATGTTATAACCCTCTATCAAAGATCTTACTGTAGGGCGAAACTTCAAATTATAAACTTCCAGCAATGGCATTCAAACAGCTATTTCCGAACTGACACAATTATTACAATTATCTGTATCGTATAGATTTAAAAAGAACTCCCTACTTGCAGGCGAGATTTTTTGGCGGATTAATAAACATCAATTTTCAAGCAGTTTATATTAAGAAGTCACAATTTCTACTGTGTCATCCCTGTTGTGTTTGTAGAATACATAATGAACGAAATACAACCTGTCAATGCACAAATTTAATCTTCAAGATTCTGATAACAGCTACATGTTTCGGCTAAGTAAAGACGCCATTATCAGGTTGTAATTTTCAGAAATGTAAAAAAAAGTTGTACTGTAGGCTACAATTATATAATTATCTTTTTCACATTTCTGATAATTACAGCCTGATGATGGTTACTTTGCGTAGCCTGTACATGTAGCTGTTATCATAATGGTTACGATAAATTTTTTGCATTGACGGGTTATATTTATTTCTTTATGTAAATAAAAGTTATGGTTCTATTTTGTTAAAATCTCTTTCAGTCATTCTTACTTCCTCATTAGGCTTATGTTTAAAATATTTATTTAGAGAAACAAGTGATTAGACACATTTACAGTCTCTATGTAGAAGAACCAAGTATATTATGTTACTTTAACTTAATGGGATACAAGTTTAGTATATTTTTTTTTTTTGAGTCTTATGAGGAGATCTAACTTTACAAATCAAGTATAAGAATTATTTTGAATTTTATAACTGTAATGAAATTGGAAACAAGATTGTTGTAAAGGCTCTGGACCCTTTCACATAATGGTGACAAGCATCTAATAACTTCGTCATGTGTCTCTGTTCTCTCTCTCTCTCGCGCGCGCCTCTCTCTCTCTCTCTCTCTCTCCGCATGTATCAGCGCGACTCTCAATAAATTTATTTTCGTGAATTTTGTGAGTGTTTTTACGAAAGTCTGTCAGTAAACTCCAAATTTGGTCAAAATCTGATAATAATATCGGATATTTTACACGAAGACCTTAAGTGCGATTATAGTGTTAAGAATAGAAAGAAAAGTTTTGTAGCCCGACAGCTGTGCAACAGGAACCCATTTTTGCGTTTCTGTGGCAGCACTTTCCTGTGTATTTCTAAGAGCTAAGTACATGTCAATAATAGACAGGAAACACATTGTTGCTTTTCCAACACAGCAACAGTTGATCGAACTCGCTAGAATATTACGTTACACATAAACTATTTCTTTTCGCAAAGACTTCGTGATGGCTAATAAATTTTCGGTCGGGCAAGTACAACCTGAATAGTTTTCCACGTTATGTCTTTACTGTTAGAATTATCACTTACTTTGAAACCAAATTGTGAATGTTGAATTGTGAGACGAACATCCAGCTCATAGGGCACAAAATTTTGCTCTACTTTTGGGGAATTCTACAGACTTTGAGGGTTGCAACATTGATGATGATGATGATTAGAATGATGCCGTTATAGGAGGAATTCTGCCGCACATCTTGGAACAACCATCCAACCCTCCTCTAGCTTTGCTTGACAGACAGCTCTCTTCAGGGGTGGGTTTTGGAGGAGAGAGAGACAGGGTAGGTGAGTGGGGGATGAAGGGTAACAGAGGGATGAAGAAAGGGACGGATTGCAGGATTCATGTGAGCGAAAGAGAGAGACAGAGAGAGGATAGAAAGAGAAGTGTGTCAGTTAAGCGGACAACCGTAGCAAAAGAGAGAAGGAGGGAGAGAGAGGTTATATACCAGTTTGTCGTGATGTGTGAGCGAGCATGTGAGAGTGAGAAAACAGTGTAAAGTGACGAGCTGTATGGCCATGGCCAAAGAGACTAGTTAGGTGGTTCGTATGTGTTGTATCAGTCAAACCTCAACAGGAACCGCGGGCAGTTTTCACAGTGTGCTGGACGTCTCTTGACGTGCCTAGTGTCTGGTTTGTACTGTCCTCACTGCGTGTTGGAATCTCTTCGCTTCCACCTGTTATTTAACGCATCATGACAGTGATTTTTTTAAAGCAAAATATACTCTTCAGCATCAAATACGATCCGTGATATTGTGTGTCACATGTGTTTCGTAATGCATTAAACAAAAATCTCAAGTAATAGCTAAAATAAGAGAAAAGAAGACTTAGAATTTGTATGTTAAAATGGCGGAGGTATTTTAAAAGCATTTATTAACCAAAAAAAAAACTGATGCTGATTTAGTTGTAAGTAAGACCGTAACTTTTGTGATGTAAAATTCTTGGAAAACTAAGGGTGATATTCCTCATTAGGCACAACAAAATACAGATTACTAAGTATCGAATAGTAAAGATATGCCATAATGGACATATTTCAGTGTTTATGTGTATAAGCATTATTGTTTTGTTTTAAGTGAAGTGAAGTGTGATTTTCGGAGAGGAACAGATGAATAAACTGGACTTTTAATTCACAGCGAATATGCTACGTATCGATAGTCATTCAGTTAAGGCCATCAGTTTCTTCTGTTTCAAAACTTGTCGTGTCATTAAAACACGCCCCGCATGATAGGAGTCAACAAAGACAACGTGTTACGTGTTAACGTAGGAAAAGATGGTACATGATTCTGTTACGGCATATGTATTCCGACTAAAACAGTGGGTAGTTAAAACTTGCGCAGTTTGAAGTCACCAACACCAACACCACCACCCCCACCACCACCACCACCACCACCACTACCACCACCACCACCACCACCACTACCACCACTATCACTACCATCACCACAACCTGCCACCCTCTATTAAAAAAGTACCCTTTTGAAAAATC
>Ga0123357_10002224_pt1 | contig 21423 bp, 16 predicted proteins | sample TergutEmb28metaG_FD_89873 | JGI IMG/M metagenome (GOLD analysis project Ga0123357, IMG submission 89873) | Embiratermes neotenicus P4 segment gut microbial communities from Petit-Saut dam, French Guiana - Emb289 P4 | ecosystem: Host-associated > Arthropoda: Insects > Digestive system > Gut ... | reverse complement strand
TGTTAAAAAACCCCCCCCCCCCCCCCCCCCCCCACCCAAGACCCCCCCCCCCCCCCCCCTTACCCGGCCCCCCCCACAATGGATGGCTCACGTTTTAATTTTCCCCCCCCCCCCCCCTGTTACTCCCACTGTGAGACCTTACAATTGTTCTTAATGAACCAGTGCACTTTGTCGCTGAAATGTGAAAAAATTCTAACTGGAACATTCACACAGAAAATATCCAACCCCTTTGTTTTACAGCAACTTGCTTCTACTTGTCTGCTGTTCATATTAGGACAGATAAACAATACATTCATTTTCTGTACAGATATCATGGTGTGTCTTCTTAGTGCGAGTTCCCACAAAATCAGTACAGATCATTATGGCTGAAATGTAATTTCAACAAAAGCAGTACAGAAAAAGAAAGCACACATTTTATGGAGAGTGCAATTTCTGTAAGGTTTATGAGTTTGTAGGCTATTAAATGTTAAGACAATGAACATGCTAGAATTGTTGCAATATGTGTAATTTCCCAACCTGTTACACCTCAGCATGCTATGAGAGCTGTGTTATTCAGAAAAGGGCACATGATCCCCACAATACGCATAACTCCCGTATTTTTATTAAACATCACCTAAAGGTGAAAAGAAATCATGAAATGCCAGACACTACTCACAAAGTAAGAAAACAACTGCAACATACCACTACACACAATGTTTATTAGGCCCTATATTCTACGATTCAAATATGGCATATACATGCAAACAATACATTACTAGCCAGCATATCACAACCAACGGTAACGTGAACTAATCCCACATACCAAGGCATACCGAAAAGTTCCCCAACTTCTTGCTAGGACCATGAATGGTAACCAGCACAGCTTTTTGCCACAAAGCGCCATACTACTGCTCTGTTCTGAGTTATTCTAATAAGTTCTGCAGCTATAACCCTCTGCACTGCTTCTCAATATGTATGTACTGTTGAGCATGTTAAGTGCAAACCATGATTTTCTAATGCCTTTTATGACCATACAAAACATCTGCATTAAGGTTTGCTTTAAACTTTCTAAAACTTCATGAGAAATGCATGCCACTGTTATAACCCACAAAGTAAACATCAGTTTTCTCAGTGAAAAAATGGATACTCTCCATGCCCAATGAAAGTAAAAAGTCAAATCACACACCAAGAGCACAATGGTGATTTCATCTGAGTGCACTGTTCCTTACAAATTTGTTCCTCCAGACCAAACAGTTTACCAGCATTACTAGTAGGAGGTTTTACAATGAGAGAGGAAGTCTGCTGAAATTGTCCAAAACATTGGCAGAACCAGGATTGTGTGATTCACTACACCAATGTGCCAGCTCACACTGCTTGGTCAGTACAACAATTTGTGGCTGCCAAAAACATGCCTGTGGTCCTCACCCTCTTTACTTGCTCAATATGGCCCCTTGTGAATTAGTCTTGCTTCCATGAATTAAATGAATCCCTGAAGTTCAAGTATACTCGCCAACCACCCTGCATTCAATTCCAAAACATCACCTCCAAAAGTGGCAAAAACACCAGACCCATTGCATAAACTTGGAAAGGGACTATAAAAAAAAATTACACCAATGACTAATAACAAATATTAAACTTTTAATGCCTACTGGTTACCTGATGTGACAGGTTTAACATTCAAGAACTGTACATTCTGCCAACACTGTGTCTCTGTGTTTTGTACTTATCTCAGAACAAACAGCAACTTTGGCCCTACATAACATAAACTGATCGGTTTTTATAACCCAGATGAAAAGTGTGTTATGGCGTGGTATACCTGGGTCTTTAAATAAAACAGTTTATACTTCCTCTTTAACGGATGCAGTGTACATTTCATTATACAATCAATCTTCTGCATGCCACTACGGGCACAAACATTTCTGTCTCCTGGCAAGTATGTTCAACCTAAGAAGCTTCTACACTTGACTTTTTCACAACAGGTGTGCATAATGTGAGGTCACCATACATCACTGATATGACACCATTAGCAAAAGGAAACATATTACATCAAAAGACAAAAATTATCCAACTATCACACTTATCAGTTACCACTGTATAATGCCTGTAGCACTGAAGGCAGAATAGCAATGGAACGGATGGACAAAAAGTTTAATACAACCCACAAAGCAACCATTCCCAGTTCACAGACCAATAAGTATGCCTACAAGTTAATGACTTAATAAGCAGCGAATGCCCTTCCAACTGCACAAATTATAAGGCCAACAACAGAAAACAGCATGAAGCAATACAAAAAACATACCTGAGGCTCACTGAGCTAATACAAAGCTCCCCCTCCCAGCCTATCAATGTACATCCATCCAGCTCACAGACCACATAAGGAACAAGATAGTATACATATAAACGTAACATTCAGGCATGTTTGTGTAACCACTACTGCCATGGAAAAGAAAGAAGTATTACATATTCTGAGTGTGTGTCTGCAACCTTCGTTATCCAGCATGCACTGCAATATATTGTCATCTGCAGCCATCATTTTCCACGTTATCTCGTAAACAGCACAATTTTGAGAAAAAAAAGTTACTGAATATAAAGTCTGTATTTTGATCTTCTCTATAACATTTGTCTGAAACATTTCTCATTCTAAGAAGAATTCAGTGAGATATCATAAATGTACATAAGTCTTTGTGCAAAGTATCTATTATTCGTGTCATATTTTATCAAACTTGATTTTTCTCGACAGGCTTCCGAAAAATAATCAAATATGAAATTTCACTAAAATGTGCCCAGTGGTAACCAGCTGTTCCAAGTGGACACACAGACATGACAAAGGCAATAGTTGCTTTTCACAATTTTGAGAACACACCTAAGAACATGTGGGGACATAAATGAACATCCCTACCCTGTCAATAGCTCTTTCATGCACATCACTGTACATCCATAATGCTGAAAGGATTAACCAGGAGTAATACCACATAATTCTGCATTTAATAATATCATACTGTGAAGGTGCATTACAGTTAGAATGGAGGGTGAAAAGATAATTGAAAGGAAAAAAAAAAGTGCATTACAGAGAGAAAAAAAAGTCATGCAACAATCACAACAATCTGAGGGGCTCAGCACACAAGAAATTAAAATGACTGAAACTTTAAAATCACAGCATACCTGGCAAACCATATAACACTGGTACCTGAATTAAGTCTGACATAGTTCCTCCCCCATGTACTGGTAGCAACAGGTAGCATACATGCCATACCTGACTCAAGTTATGGCCCAGAAAATATATTAACCACACATATAATGTGTCTTAACAGCTGAACAGAAAGCCTCTTACAAATTCCAATCATTTAGTCATGACTACTTCATGTGCTACATTTAATATTTGATGAAAATTTCTTTTGTATCCTCATCCTATTAACCCCCTGTTATTTTCAAACCTCTTTATTCTGTTTCTTCCCCTCTACTGCATTATTACCAATCTCTTCTTTTTCTCTGCCCAATTCTTACTCCCCCCATTTTGTCCACTCTATCCTTTATAATTATATTTGCCATTAAACCTGCTATATTTCAGTGTCTTCCCCAGTAGTGGTAGACTCTTTCTGCAGAAACATAAATAAAACTGGCATTCATATACAAGCCTGTACTTCAGCCCATTCATGTGCAGTTGCAAAAGGAACACAGAATTAGGCAACATGTTTTACACATTTTTATAAAGCATTCAGTGCAAAATGATGATGCTGGTTTGACCCAGTCACACCAAAGAATTACTGGATAATTTCATATAACAGACTTTGTGGTAAACAAAATTAAAAGAATCTTACTTTACAAAAATGATGTAACCCTGTTGTTCAACCAGATAGATGTCCCAAAAGACTACTGTTTCTTTTAGATGTTCAATGCAGCATGTCAGAAATAATGCTCCAAAGCACAACAAAGCTGTTATGGTCTCATTCATGAGTACTCTCTTGTTACAGTCTGGTATGTGTAGCCACATCTGAAAGGTTTAGCACCTCATGCACAGCCAAGGTCAGCCAAGCAAAGAGGCCAGTCAGTCAGCAACAAAACAGAAAAATTATACCTGCTTTTAGTTCAAGAAACAACTTCTGTGGTTGTTACCAAGTTTAGCTGAATCCTGTTTTGTTCATAATACAGGCAGGAAATTTCTACTACACTGATAGTAATCCATCTGGCAGCCAAGATAAAGCCACCCACAGTGCTCAACTTGGTTTTCCACCACAAACTCAACGACAGCTACATTTATCAGTACCATGGAGTATGTTACTTCTAAAACAAGTGACCAATGGATTTCACAATCTCCAATTTTGATTGTGTGTTTTTGGCATGTGTTCAGGTGTTATCCAATTTACATGAAAACTTCATATAGTCAAGGTCTAAAGAATCACTGTTTGGGTGCACAATATCATAATTCAGCTTATGTATAGATTTCTCACATGTATGAAAATATAATGTGTCAACAACTTGAAGATGTTTTGCTAAATAAAGTACATTAAACTGCACATAAATAACAGTATGCATTTACTCGGTAATCCCCACATGAAAATGCTGCTCACAGCACCACACTAAAACAGACACACACTGTAAGCACAGCGAGGCAGGCCTAATATCGTGAAAGAGCAACTGCATTCCTTGAGATTTCTGGGAATTAGAAAAAAAACTTCCCTGTAATTCATACTGTCTACACCAACTCAATACTACTGTTTAATCTTCACTAGTCATAGTCTGGACTATTGTAACATAGCATACTTACAGCCCAGCTAAATAAGTACTGCACTTTTGCAATACTAATACTGTTGCCACCATGCTAAAATTCAGCAATCACCATAATATCAGATGACTTAAAATGACATTGTCCATAAGACTTGGGCTAACCTTTTGAAGTGCGGAGAATCACAACCCTAGAAATTCACTTCAAACATTTCAGTAACAAGAAAATTTACTACATTTCTAAGACATGCTGCATATCTCTTTCTTATTTTCCACAAAATGTTGTTCATTTCATACTTTTAACTGCCTCTGTTCAAGTATTATGTTTTTCACAAACCATTCACTAAAATTTAAGTAACCATCCCAGAAGGATAAAGCTAGGATAAATAGGGGAGAGGAAGATAATGATGCCTGATAGAGTGAACCTTAAGCAAAATGTCTGCCTGCACTGATGGACATTGACACTGTGAGGAAATATGGTGAACCTCCAGCAAAATTTGTTTCATCACTGGAGGACAATGACACTGTGAGGAAATACACTGAACCTCCAGCCTAACTTCTGTCAACACTTGATAACACCAACACTGTGAGGTAATATATCACACAGGTTTGTCAATAACACAAGGGATCTCTCAGCAGTAAAGAGATGAGACATACAGGGTTCCACAGATAGTGAAGAAGCTGCATCTTGCATTAAAGGAAATGTGGAAGAAATGAACTAATCAATGACGGTGTGTGGGATCTTGTAACGTACAAAATGCCTGCACACAACAAAATCAATTTCTCCTCTAATTTTGTTTTTTACTTAATTTATGGACAGCATGTAGCAAACGCAGCATAGATTACTGTCTCTATGTGGGATGTTGCACAAAGTAAATGTTTACGATTCAAGTCTTATGGGTTGCTACAGTGCGGTCAGTTAAAATTTCAACAGCACCAGTGTGAAGACCTCACATCTTGCATAGTAAATGTTGTTATATATTCATGTTTCATAATGCCATATCCTTCCATGCTCCTGCTATGCATACATGACCAGCTGTTGCTCCTATTTTTGTGATGTTAGTGCCAATACAAGACAACTGGAGAGGCCATTCAGGTCAGGCATGCAAGAGCATACTCTAGAAGGTTTTTCTTACCTGACTCATCTAAAATTCTGCCCAATGTGTGCTTAAACTAAATTAAAATCCCGCAAACACTGCTCTTGTTCAACCCTGTAATACTGCTTATACCATTGTGAAAGTACTGTAATTCAAACTTTAATTCGGTAGAATGAGATGTATTCTTATTCTAAGTTCTGCTTCTGTGCACGCTTGCCGTAGTTTCTATAAGTATCAAAGACCTTTCTCTACATGACTAAAAACTATAACCAGCAATTACAGGTATCTTTACAGACCTAGCACTTGAGCAAATCTCCACAGACCACCATTCTGGGACACAAAAAATATTTGGCAAATCAACGATTTGTATATTCCTGCCGAATTACATGGTACTGAAAATAAATTTACAATTATACATTTGGGGTTAACAAGCAATAAATAAAACGAGGAAACTTACTCTTCACTAAATCCGTTTACGTGCAGTATCCTCATCTGCTTTACAATTGTGCTTTTGCCCGACTCTCCGGCACCTTGCAAAAGACGAAAATAGTACATATTAGCAGCAATACAAACACAAATCAACATAACTACTCGCTCAATATGGCTGACAGCACTAGACGACTAAACACAGGGCTGTGACAAAATATTTACCTAGTAACAACAATCTGTGCGTGGCTCTGTATAACTGTTTGTCCTTTTGAATTTGTGCGTTTATCCTTTTGTTTGTTTCCTTACTCTTTTTACTTTCTTCATGGTCCGCTTTTGAGCCCCCACCTCCAAAACAACCCATGGCATCAGGCCAGTTATCAAAAAATATGGTGGGTAGGCAGCACCGATGGGAGTCGCGCTGCCTCTCGTTTACGGCGAGATTCCCTATTTTGTAGGCGTTATTAATACACGCAAAGTACAACACTATTAGTGACACATATTTTGAAACACTTTCCAACACTTGTCAACCATTAAAAATTCGCTAAAACACTATTTTCCCCAAAACTATTCACGGGTAAGCCATCACTACCAGATACGACTGCACTCTGCCACAGATGAAACCTGCCAAGACACATTGCATTGTGGGAGTTGCAGCCGATTCCTTCCCGGTTCACTTTTTTAAATGCAAAGATGTATCACTTTTAAAAGCCACGAAAATACACTACATACGTGAACACACTTAGAGAAACTTTTAACAAGCATATGTCACACGCAATGCGTAGAACTTAATGTTTCTGGTTCGCAACCGTTTCAATCCCAATGCACGACAACGAACACGGCAATGACTACGGCGCTTGGTGGCAGCCGGTAGAAACCGAATGACCACGGATGTGCCCTACACGGACAGATAATACCAGGGAGTGTAGTTTCTTTTTGCCGGGATGCCCAATAGATGTCAGAACTCGTAACACTCGTCGGTGCAATGTGTACGATCGTTTTCAGGTACGATACTTGTATTTGATATTTAGGTGCTATTGCTACAAATATTCTTCGCACAGAGTTGTTATTATGTCTTTTATGTCTGTGGTCTTCATACATATGACCTCATTTACAGCAATGTAAGGTGTTAAATACGCTTCATTCAATTTTTTTTACATTGTTTATTGTTAAATATTGTTCATGCAGTTCTGAAGTGCCTCTCGAGTAGGAAATGCTTGTCGTATCTAAAATTCGTTTTCTCCATTCCATGGGCATTGCCTGCAACATATCATTTTCAGATTTTCTTATGTCAATGTTCTGTAAACCCTCTTTTTGAAGAATGATTTGTACAGCCCTTTGCATTAAGTTATAGCTCTTTCTCGAGAACACTTTAGGAGTGATACACCAGCTCTTCACTGTGAGAAGCGGACGAGCTGGAACGCTGCGGGTATAGTATAATATAATATTATTCATATTCAAGTGATCTACAGGAGATACCAAAAGGGACCCTAAGATATAGAAAAAGTCACTGGTCATGTACATACATAGGATATGCGAACATACCGTTATGAAAATTGCGTCATATAATGTAGTCAAAAAGAAAATACAAAATATAATACAGTGTTTAATATCAACATTAAAATTTTACTTTCAGTATTGTTCAATCAAGTAATACAATAGAATATACGCTATGAATAAAATATGCTAGTTATTATTATATTGGAAATACTCCTCCAACGTATAAAAAGAATTTGAATAAAGAATTTTTTTTAAAAAGAGATTTGAATTCCTTAACATTACAGGATATGTCCTTCATATAAGTAGGTAAATTATCAAAAAAAAACTTGAGCCCCATGAGATAAGAACCACTTTGATATAGCATAGACTGATATTGTTGGATGAAGATTGGAGCCATATCTGGTATTTATGCCATAGATATCTGAATTTGTAACATATTGCTCCATGTTAGTAATGACAAAGGGTAGTAATAAGAATATATATTGATATGAGTGAAAATATTTAGATTTATGAACAAATTTCTGCACAAATCCCTATTCTTATAATTGGTAATTGTTGTGTTTTTCTATAATCTGAATATATAAACACTATATGGAGAATTATGCTGAAATATTATGTCATTAATGAGTGAAAATAGGTATATCATTCTTAATGTTTCTTGTGACATTATTTGTGTTAAGAGTTCTAATGGCATACCATGCTGAGCTTAATTTTGGTATAATATGGTCTATATGCACTCTCCAATCCACTGTGTTATGGAGGTATTCTTATTCCATGGTGCAGAGTCATTCTTGAGAAGCTAACTGGTTTGCAGCTAGTCAAGAAATTCCCATTTCACGAAACCTGTAGGTTCATTACCGCACTCACAAGCGTCCGCCACCTGTCTCTATCCGGGGCCAGCCCAATCCAGTCCATATACCAACATCCCACTTCCTGGAGATCCATCATAATATTATCCACCCATCTACACTAGGCCTCCCCTGTGGTCTCCTTCCTTTCGGTATCCCCAGCAAGGAACAAAAAGGATCAAGAATTGATCCTTGAGGAACACCAGTTATTTTTTTCCAATCCAAAGAGATGTTATCAGAGTGTATATTGGAGCACATTGAGACCTTCTGATATCTGTCAAGACAAGTTGCATTCAATTAAGGAACTTACCAGTAATACCAGAAAATTCCAATTTAGCAAGCAATATTTTGTGATCAACACATTCAAAAGCCTTATGTAAATCACAAATTGTACCAACAACTATTTTTTAATTGTTTAAGGCACTGAGTATTTCATTAAGTAATTTATGTGTTGCTTTTACAGTAGAAGAATTTATTCTAAAACCACACTCTTTATCAACTAATATTAAACTGTTTTATTGCTAAACTACGTAGGGAAAATTAATGTCATACCGATAAACTGGACAGGGACACAAACTGTCATGCTGATAAAGTGTATAAGAAGACAAACTAATTCCAAACTGGTTAGGGAAAGAACAGTAGTTGTGAGTTATGTGGAAGAAAGAGGCATTGTACACACACAGGTATAAATCAACAATAAGAGTATGTCTCATAGCAGGTGAAATGTCAACCTACTAATCTCGACCAAACGAGTGTATGCCTATACTGTCAAGGAATACTGTACCATACACAAACAAAAAATCACAATAACAGAATTTTCATGCTTATCCAAAACTGGTATCTACAGCTGGACATAACAAAACAATAAGTATACTAAAATTACTGTTGTAACACACAAATCAGATGTCAGCAATCATGGAAGGGAACCAAACCACAATGATGCATAGGAACAAATGACACCAACTGAAAAAGACTGGCGAATGGGTATGCAACCTCACTCCCAAAAGAAACATAAAAGAATTTTTTTTTGTGTGGGTGGGGAGGGAGGAGGGAAACTGCAGAATAAACAAGAAAAATGGATCACAGAACTTTACAGCACCAATCCCTTCCAAGCACTAATGATACAGCAACAAATAATTCTCATGCAAAATCCCTGTACTGACTTAGAAGGACCACCTCAGGGTCATTCTGTGCAAAGACAGAACAGGCAGTGGAACAGGAAAAGTTTTATAATTCAATTTTCAAACTCTTCACAGACTGCAAAATAACAGAACTCACTGCCAGCATTAAAAATGACATGACAACAGGCTCATATCATACACATTAAACATTTTGAGGCCTAAAAATAAATACTGCTGACTCCATCAACATGTGTATGTGTCTCAGGACAATTCCTAATAACTTGAGTATCTATTATGAAGATTTTGTGCTAAGACAATGGGAACCTTGGTGACCTGGACTCAAACTAAACTATCACAATTTAATGTAACCCTATCTCCATATTTGCAAAAGGATTCAAAACCATAAAAAAAAAGATGTGTATGGGCCAATTCAGCTTTAGGATGGGCAAATGGAAACTTCAAGCCAGTGCCTGCATCCATAGGCATGTGTGTGAGGTGTACTGGGTATGTCCAGGCACACCACAATTCCTTGAAAATAGCAAGCATTTGGTATTTCGTGTGGCATGTTTTAAGTTTGAATTTCTTAAGCAGAGATCATTTGTTAATTTTCAAAAGGTGAAGTTTTAGTTTCTTTAGTTTGCTAGGTGAATAAATATAATGTCCTTTATGACTGAGTATTCAGTAAATTTTTACCTTTAAGAAATTTTAAAAAATCCGTGGGTGTTGTATGTTTCTGGTAGAAATTTACAACACTTAGCAGGATCCTGCTGCCACAATCATAAGCTTAACATGGAAATACTTACAAATAAAACTGCAAAGGTGAGCCTGTTATAAGTTTACATGCATGTAAAGAGTCAACCCCTTACATGCCACACAGACAGGTCCAAAACTGTATTAAATTGCTCACATTCATAACAACAATGAGCCAGAAACAAACCAGATAGTATGTAAATGCATTTCACTTCTCAATTTAATTTACAGGGTACTCGCTACTCATAAAAGACCAAAATATTTGCATACCAATGGCACTACAACAGCTGCTATGGCAAAGAAGGTAACCCTGTTTTGTAGCTGGTGCTGAAGTCTTTCATGTCTGTCATATGGTAATACTACAACCTGATCATCGCCAACCTGAATGTTTTGAGACACAATAACCGATTTCAGTTCCTGAAAATTCTTATCAAAACACACTTCCTGTTTTTTAAGCAATTTTAAAATTTCATCAATCATCTCTGATGTAGTTACTGTTTCACTGTTCACTTGATTGTCAAGTTTGTGAACCAGTTCATTATGATGACCTGAGGCTTCATCACTTGGAACAGAAGCAATATGTTGCATTTCTCTCACAATCACTGACAGTGCTTTCTCATGTTTGGAAAGAGCCTGTGAAACGTCTGTTAAAATATCCTGTTCACCTTGTTTTAACAGTGATTCTCCAATGAGTCTTCTCATTTCTTTCATTTTCATTTGATTGTTAACTGAGCTCCCAATGATACCAATAACGGTACCAATTACTGACCCTATAATTGACCAATATTTTGTTCTTTCTGCTTGAGCCCTTTCTTTTTCATGACTTTCCTTGACTGCCGACGACAAGACTGCAAAACACTCACGCTCCTCTCGTTCATAGCTCTGGAACTCGTGTACCGCTCTCCTTTCTTCTTTAAGAATGTTATGTTCTTGGGTTATTAAGTGAACGTATCGTTCCTCTCCCCTTGATGTATTATCCAATTCAGCCCATAAATCTTTCAGTTTACTCTGTATTGCAGATACCAATGTACTAGCCTCTCTTCGTCGTTCCTGCGCTGTAACAAACTTTGCTTCGGCCTCAAGCACCCGGTTCTGTGCCATTCGAACTTCATCCAAACCAGTAAACTCTTCATACCACTGAAGCAGTTGTCCAAACTTTCTCTTAACCAAACTTTCCGTAGTGTTCACTGTGTGAATACCAGCAGGGTTTAATATCAACCTAACTTTACACATTAAAACATGAGTCATTAGAGTGTTTGATAATCGATGAACTGGCAAAACACAATATACTCTTGTTGCCATCTCTTAGTTACTTTCAGGCAAACTTATGTCAATTCTTCCCACTTTTAACACTACTACTACTCAAGCATTCACGTCACCTTCTTCCACGGATCATATTTCTTTTTCGTGTCAATGACTTAGATATTAGGACTAACCCGACCCTCCACACCGAGCGTGCTATTGCAACAGATTTTACCGTACATCATAACAACACGTTATTATGTAATCACATGGCTCATCACTCCCCAACAAATCGGTGAAAGTACGTATCTAATCCATGGTACATGCTACATTACATACGCGCCAATAACTCTTTTCCGTGGTGCAACTCAGGGAGGCACTCATTAATATCCATGGTATCCGCAGTCTCTTCGCTCGTCTGCGAAACTCGTAGTGGAAAAGTCTTCGGTATTGTGGGTTGTTACATGTCGCATGTTGGTAGTCATTACAGGCGTTTCGGTACAACGTATCGGGTTCAATCAAGGTGGCCCCGACGCGACCATAAATAACTACCGACAAACGCCATGTAATAACCAGAAAGACAAAGACATCTACATTGCGTGAATTCTAAATCTTGACGAAACGAAAAAAAGGAATAAACTTGCCGCAATATTACACGGGTGTAACCCCTTAATATGGCACTTCACGATTCCAGGTAGTTCAGAAACAAAAAATTACACTTTTTGCCACAATCTGAAGTTTTGGGATTCCACAATTTAGTACCCCCAAAAAAATAGTTTTGTGCGGTGACGACCAAATGCCATCTAACAAACTATATTTTTATTACCTTGTCAAGGTTATCATTATTCCTACTATTGCTATCCATAGTTCTCTTCTCAGTTGAAAATACTAACTACTGCCTATAGGATTGAAAGTGTGCATCAGTGAGGCCGATCATGCAACACATCAGAGCATGTACCGTAACATTTTGTGGGCTATGACAGCTGCTCTTGTATGGTAAGAAAATAAACAGAAATAGAATTCATATGTAAGAAATCCATTTTCTATTTCATGTTCACACCAAGCTGACAAATTATGAAATATATAGCAACATTAAAATTACAGTCTTCTGGAATGTGAAAGTCTGCAGTTTATGAGCTAAGCTGATACCTATGCACCAAACTAATGTAGTGGAGGAATCTACTAAACTACAAAGAATCATATCCCAGGAGACCATACCCTTACTAATTATCATGTAAACCTACAATCTTATATAGACAAATATGGCAGTTATGCTTATGCTGTTTTCCATTTTTATAGATTTGTATGACACTTATCATACTAAGAAACTGTGAATAACTGTAAAATTATTACTTTCACACCTTCATAACTACCAAGGACATGCCATATATTACAAACAAATTGTGGAAGCAAATTTTGCATGATGCTCATTTTTCTATATGATAAAGATCCAATGAATACAAGTATTTCTATGCAGTAAGTGTTGCAAATGGCATACATCATGCCCACTCCACCACCTTTACTGTTTGGTTACATGAAATCAGGATGAACTCATCTACAAGTTTAAGTGGTTACAACAGAAAATCCTGAAATACATTGTCCTTTCATTCCCCATACATATGTAAGCATTTTTCTGCACAGAAATTTACATAGCTGACATAAAGAGACAACTTGAGAGCGACTATAATGACAGTCAATACAGAAGTCACATATTCACACTTTCAACACACAAAATATTATATCAAACAAAAACTGTGCACACTCACATAGTCCGTCAAATTTCATATACTTAAGACTTGTAACACATGAATTACTGTGACAAAATTAAAAATAAATATTAAAAAAAACTATCACAAATATTTTTCACAGACCAGCTCTGTTATAGGAAGATGTAATTTTAGGAGGCAGTTCACCACATGTGTACATCCGGTAAGTCGTATTTCTAATATCAAGGCCTATAAATGCAGATATTCATGCTCAGGGTACCAAGATATAAAATAAAAGTATGAGGAAACTCTCCTACATACAGAGTCATATTTACTTCAAATCTTCTTGCCCATATCTAAACTTTACAGTCACTATTTTCCTATGTCAACAACTGCTAATCGCTTCCTGTAAGGCCGCTTATCTTGCACAACCCATCCCACTCACCAGTTCTCTTCAATGTCATCAGAGAGAGGTTGTCTGCCCTCCATGTGTCATCCAAAGTCAGTGTGCAAACAACACTGGGGCATCACGTTTTTGTTCAATATATCGCTCCATACAAATCCTAGAAGATGTGTCATAAATATATATGGAAGTTTTCTGATGCATCTGTTAAAAACAGGACAATAATTCACAAATATGTGACAACAATTTTAGCAAATAAGTCCAAGCTAGACGGGTAACAAAATGCAGAGAAGACATGCACTATACAATCTAGATAAAATCCAAGTTAGATTGAAGAAGTCTTCAAGCAAATTGCTGAATCAACTTCCACAGCAAATGAGTGTGCTGGTATTGATGGCATAAAATGCAACAAAACTGCTGAATATTCACTGTGGTTCAGCAACTGTGGTTAACATACACTATGACACTTCATGAAGCAAGTGCGACTTTCGTGAACTGGTACCTTCATGGGGTGTATGATGGAGAAACAGGCCCCACAGGCACTCTGTTTTAACAGTGAAAATTGGTTTCAACTCAGTGGATACATGAACTGTTAGAACAAGTTTTCCATGTGGTACCATTACCTAGTCTGGTGTGTGGTGTGCTCTGGCAACCAGGATTATGAGAACTGTTTCCTCCCAGACTATAAATTCACACCGTTATACTACATTCTGACACTATTTTTTGAATGCTTGTCCAGTTACAAGAGGAACAAGTTTTTTTTTTTCCATAAAGCAATACAACAGGTCACATTGCAAACAATTCTGTGCAATGTTTACAGGTGTTCTGGCAACAGATTACCAAACAGGGGATTAATACACAGGGGACCACAGCTTCCTCATTCACAAAGGTCTTAACTTGTTCAATTGATTTTTAATTGTTGAGAACATTAAGTATAAAGTATATAGTAATATCCCTTGAACTGAAGATGACGTGAGAAGAGTCATTCAGAATATGGTGTTCTCAATTTACCATAACTGCAATGTACAATGAGCATGTTTGTTATGTATAACATGCATCAGCAAGCTGAAGGAAACCACTTCCAGAGCTTTCGTTAAATATGGTGAGTACAACCTAATACTAACTGCATTATGTTTACTAAAATATGGAGACTCCAACACACAGCAAACTGTGACAGTTGTGATCAATGCACTACCTCTGATCATGGGCAACATTATGAGTGTACAGTGCTGCATTGTGTTAGATAAAATAATGTCTCTGTATATGCAACCTCTAACCAACTGTTTTCTAGGTCTCTGCAACTTATTTGTGATCAACTGCATCATTCCTGCACATTCACACATCCCCATAGTACACAATATCTTTAACAGATTTCCACATAAAGAAGTCTCCCCCTCATGACTTCATGGCACTGTGGTTGATTAAGCACAGTAAGGGCAACACTGTTCCTGTGCATACTATGCAGGCATATGGAGGAGTGGCAGTATAAGTCCATTCATTCTTAACTTCAGCACTAGTTGGAGGTGTGATCAGCTTCACAGACCAGCCACTGTAACCCTGGGAAAGGGGCTCCTTGTACAACTCTGAGTAGGTGGATGGGTGGGCCTCGAAGCTGGTCTCGAAGCTTTGGCAAAGGACAAAATCTCTTGACCATGGCAGAAGTCAAACCTTGAATCCTAAGTTGGGCAGCCTGTAGCCTAGTCACTACACCTGACACACTTGAGCACACAGCCAACTTCATTGTCATTTAAGCAGAATGAGGTCCTGCAACTGGGAGGCCAGACAAGTGGACCTCCTCTCCCAATTCATCAATCAGGAAATGTGTGATTCAACACAGTGTACACATCATTCTTGCAGCACAGGGGACTGTCACAGTGAAACATATACTCTTGCAGACCACCCAACAAATGGCTGAAAACACTTGACAGGAAACCAAATATCTTAATGAGTCCACAATGCAAACTTATGCATTATAAATCAGCATGGCTTGACAAGAAGTGTGTCTGACCCTCAGACATCAAGTGGCATTCACAAAACATCTCACTTTACTACAATAATTGCAAAAACATCTGAAAATTCTCATGTCTTAACCAAAACATAATTCTGGCATCTGACTGGTGTGACTGAGGAAAAGTCAGGACAGCTGCTGTCCCAGCTACGATTCCACCTGGGTATAGCCTGGATAGCAGTCTGGAGGGTTACTATCACCCCATTGTGCTCTGTATTATTTTCTTAATACTTTTATTTCATTTCTTGATACCTCTCACTAAATACTGTGTGAATGTAGCAAATAATAACTTTCTTTGTTGATTGACAAAACAGAAATAATTAAACTCACTCAGCATATTATGTGCCCTAAAAATGACTCAGGTTTATTCGTTACAAAAACAAAAATATGGATAACTGCTGAAGCACTGTTGAAGACTAAACAGCCAGCACTTACATATACCACCGCACTAGACATCATACTGTATTCAAACATAATCACTCTAAGTGTGAAAGTATGTCTAAAATATTTGAGCAAACAAATAAACAAACAAATAATGCCATTCCCAGAAATGATAGAGCAGCTCCTCTTCATTTTAGTCTGCAGTGGGTACAAATCCACACATCCCTTATTATTGCTCCACATAAAACGAAGATACAGTATCAAACACAAGACACAATTTAACTAATTGTATCTTTGTCTTAAAAACGTTCAGTTTTATAATCTTCAGATCATCTTGTTTGTCGATGCGTCTCTTGCCTTAAATGAGTAAAATTCACAGGAAAAGCAGCTGCACAGAAAAACAATAGCAATGAAGTATTCTGCTATGTTACATACAATTTGACAAAACATGCAATGTTTACCTGCAATCAAAATTTTTAAATTATTTCCATATAAGGCAATGAGTTGCAGAAAGCTGCACAATGGTGAGCTTAATAATTTGTAGTATACAACAAATATTTATCAGGGTGATTGATGAAGGATAATTAGATGCACATGTAACATGTATGAATACAAGATTTCATTTGGAAAATCTGAAGGACACAGAAACATATTTAAAGTGTTCCCATAAAATGTAATCACTGACGCCTGACGAAACAAAACTGGAATGTGAAGACACATGTTAGGAATACTTCCCAAATCAATCTACCAGTTCTGAAGTTGTTATGTACTGAAACAGACAAACGCACATGGCAAATATGTAAGGCCCATTTCTACAGCATTTCATTGCAAATGCATCAAAAAAATTCTATGAAGTTAAATGTCAGTACAGAAACAAAAAACACCAAAAGATGACTAAAACAACAGCAAGAGCAATAGCAGCAGCACGAGCAACAATGACAAATTAACAATGATGACAACAACCTGAAGAAAGTGGCAGAGCCTCTTCCTGAAATACTGTAAGCATTAAATTAATTAACATAATGGACAGTTTCCTGGCATTTTTCAATAACACTACACAAGATGCACTTCACAACCCATGCTAATTATGAAAACTGGAATTACTACTGCTTTTTCTCAAACACAGACTGACCTGCAAGAAGATGTCACATGCTTTTTTAGAACACATGTTCAGCAGAACACTTACACACTACACACACACACACACGCCAGAACAGACATCTACAATGCAGAATATGACTGTGCATGAGTATCAGAGAAGAGGTGAAAGTTTTTTTAAAGCCAACTATGCTGATGGTATCTGAGAAAACACAGTGACATTATTTCTGGAAGGGCAACCACAGCCTGTGTTGAAAAATATTTTGTTCCACCCGTTCCAAACAAGCCCACTCCAACTCACTCACTCACTTGGTGCAGCGAATACCTTGAGATCCTAACAGATCCTCAGCAAATCAAGAAATGTCCTACATTGTATGGAACCTAAAGGTTCATTACCATCTTCACAACAGCCTACAACTTGTCCCTGTCCTGAGCCAGATTATTCCAGCCCATGCCCCTGTATGGACAATTTTATAATATTCTCCCATCTAAGTGGTCTCTCTTATTTCGGTTTCCCCACCAAAAACCTGTAAGCATTCTCCTCTCCCCCACATGTACCACATGCATCACCCATCTCATCCTTGGTCTGATCATCCTACTAATACATGGTAACAAATATAAACCATGAAGCTCCTTATCATGCGACTTCTCCATCCTCCTGCAACTTCATCCCTCTTATGCCCAACAATGTTCCTTAGCACCCTATTCCCAAACATCCTCAATCTATATCCTTCCGTGTACATGACACAACAATTTTCACGTACATTACAAAACAACAGTCTAAATTACAGTTGGCTATATTTTAATCCTTATGCTTATAGACAGCACACAGGAAGGAAGACAATTCTGCACCAAATGCTAGCATGAATTCCCCAAATTTCACTTGTTCTTAATTTCTTCATGCATATAATTCTGATTTGTCAATGCAATTCTGAAATATTTAAACTCTACCAAATTTTCAAAGGATTCATTAGCTATCTTTGTGTTATGTATTGTTCTGCATTCTTTAGAAGAAACATCAAAACAGACTGTCTTCTCAGTGCTTATTTCTAGACCAACCTCCTTACTGGCAATTAAATGAAGCCTCTGTGTTTTTCTTTACAGTATTATGCTTTTCTCCACTACATTACCATCATTAGACCAGAAGATGTCTCAGTCACCTTCAGTCACTCCAGGTTATCTCAGTCCTTTGCAATGGCTATTCTAAATTACAAATAAACAGCAATGATAACAAAGCATCTCCTTGCTTCAGGCTGTTCTGAATATGAAACGTATCAAACGTTTCTTTGCTTGGACTTTACCGTAGGTTACATTTAAACATATATTCATTAACCTAACTAGTTTCATACGGATACCAAACTCAACAATGACACTACACAACATCTTGCTCCTAACTGAATCACAAGCTTTCTTGCAGTTATATATGACCGATATACTGCCCCATTTTACTCCCATTTCTAATTAAGTATTTGATGATTGCAGTATACATATTCAGTAGCTCAGTTATGTTGAAACCCATGAAGATGATCTCCCATAGTTTCATCTATATAAGACTTTAACTTTCACAGAAGTATGGTGGATAAAATTGGCATTTACTACAGTCAGTTTTGTCAACCTTACCACAAGTAGTACATTAACTGACTCCTTCCAATGCTGAGACAATTGTTCCTTATTGCAAACAGAATTAGTAAGTTTATGGATCTCAGAACTTGCTCTTCTACCTCCTGCTTGAACTGATTCTATTGCAACTTGATCAATCCTTGATCACTGACCCTAAATTTTCAATGGCCATCTGAACCTCAAAGCCACTAGGCTCAGGTACCAATGGCACAGCTGTAGGTACTGCAATCTGCCAAACACCATTTGCCCCAGGTACATTCAATAACTGACAAAAGTGATTCTTCCACCTATTCAAAATACTGTGGGAATCTGCAAGATCACCCTTCTAATCATTCAACAACTTAGTTCTAGGCTGGTTAACTGTTAAATTAATTTATGACTCTTAGACACATCTCTAATACAGTGAAACCTCACCAGTTCTATAGAGCCCACAATAAATGAATGCGACTTGTGAGAAAATAATGCACAGAGGTTTCAACGTGTTCTTGTTCTGTTCACTTCAAGCCCGTTTCTTTTACACTTCAAATAGTCCTGCTTTTTGTTCTTGAAATTGCCTCTAGTTCCACATCTTACATTCCTAAGACTACTTGCATTAATTTTGCCTGGATCCTGTATACACTGTCATTCACTGAATTGAAGCATTGAAATTACTGCCTTCTGCAATGTGATACTTTGTAGTCTGGAAGCTATTTACTGATGTTTCAGTGGAACCTACTGCTTCTGTCTTCAGGGTTGAAGACTGACACAAATTCAGAATACTTACTAGCCAGTCAAATTATTTGAACTCAGGTTTGCCATCTTCTCTGCCCAGATGCAACCGTTCTCCTTCTTGCAGAGACTTGATGCGTTCTGACTCTGTCTTTGGCTCTTCTTTTAGCAAAGTCTCCAGGTCAACATTTTCTAAATTCACACCATGAGCAGAGCCTATAACAATGCAAAGTGCACTTAATCAAATGTTGATTAGGTTCAAGAACAGGAGAAATTTACTGGTCATTATGATTGCACACATGACCAGATCCAATCACTGTGGGCAATTAGTTAGGCTGGTGGGTCACATTGCAATCTTAATCCAGCATTGCAGGCCGCACACCTTTACCTTTGTGAACTTTCAAATGTTCAGTTCATATGTTGTAACTGAATATCGTCATTTAAAGTCAACATCTGCAATGAGAATTTTTTTTTTGTTTAAGTTTGTAATATTAATACCACTTAGCATATTGCACATTCTTATACTTCAACAAAACCAGATAAGTTTAGCTGAAACAAATTCACCTAACTAGTAGACAAAAAAAATTTATACTGCAAGAGATTACCTACCACCAGGCACCCAACATACAAAATTCCATAATATCCACACAGCAGTTTTTGACTTGACAATGACAATACAAAAAAGGCAGTATAATAACTAGGCTAGGCTGGGTGACCCCAGCATCATGGTTCAATTCTTGCACAGCAGGAAATTTTCTCTTCTCCAAAAGCCCAGACTAGCACCAGGGTCCACCCAGCCACCGAATCAATGGGTAGTGAGAGCTATTTTCCCATGGTAAAGTGGACAAGGTACAAGGCTAACCTCTCGCCACATCTTGTGCAAAGATTAAGAATGTGTGGAGCTACACAGCCCCTCCTCCATGTAGAGGAAAGTAAGAGGACAAAATTAATAGCAAGAGTTAATAAAGGTTTAAATGCAATGCAACACAATTGCGTTCCCTCAGCAGATTCTATATTACAAACAGGATACATCACTAAGAAACCCTGGTTACTTCTGCCACAAACACTTTTTGATAAGATGGTATCAGTAACTGTACCCTATCCTGGCATCTCAATTCAAGAAATTTGTCCAAGAATTTTACAGCAAAGAAATAAAAGCAGTGACATCTGCCACTTGCAACTGCAGATGTCAACAAATGTGCATAGATTGTACCCCCTAGATCTACTGCTGAATGTCACATATTCCATTCTGCTCTGTATTAATTTTGTTATGCGCCATATTCCATTTCATGTGAGCCAGTCATGTAAATTCCTCTTTTTAATAAAAACTGTACATCACAAATGCAATCTTCACTGTCCAATGTCCTGCTACATTACACTCTCTCAATAATAATATATGTGAATAAAATGGGACCTGGTGGTCTTAGGGTAAGATACTGGACTCCCACTCAGAGGATTCTGAGTTCCTTCTGTATGAGGACTCTTCTGCTCCCAGACAGTTTCATCTCTTCAAAAAATAAAACCTTTGGAACGCTAAAATACCAGCCATCCCTTCCAATAATTGGAAGTTGTCAGGAAGCTGTATGTCCCCTCTACCAGCCATAACCACCACAATAACCCCAAACTGAGGGACTCTACACCTTTATCTAGGTGGGCAGAGGCCAGCAAGTGAACAGTGAACACATTTGGTGGTAGAGTGAAAACGGGATGTGATGGCACACGCGCAGAAACCAGATTCGGTCTTCCAGCGAAACGGACGAGTCCATTTATATCGGCAGGGGTGTCAGTTCAGTCGAGTACTGGCTTTCTTGGAG